>Ga0180437_10003468_pt1 | contig 23479 bp, 17 predicted proteins | sample SS_ome_4_FD_132410 | JGI IMG/M metagenome (GOLD analysis project Ga0180437, IMG submission 132410) | Hypersaline lake sediment archaeal communities from the Salton Sea, California, USA - SS_3_D_1 metaG | ecosystem: Environmental > Aquatic > Non-marine Saline and Alkaline > Hypersaline >...
AGGTTGTCAAATAGCTCCCGTTTTTTCTCTTGCAGCGTCAATATCTTTTCTTCAATCGTTCCCCGGGTAATGAGTTTGTAGCTAAAGACCGTTTTATCCTGCCCAATCCGATGGGTGCGATCAATCGCCTGATTTTCAGCCGCCAGATTCCACCAGGGATCAAAAATAAAAATATAGTCGGCAGCAGTCAGATTTAAACCGAGGCCACCGGTTTTCAGCGTCATTAAAAAGACTTTATAAGTTTCGTCATTCTGAAACAAATCAACCAGCCGCTTTCGATCACGGGTGCTACCGGTCATCATCAGGTACTCAATTCCTAACTGTTCGAGGTCCTCCGCCACCCCGTCCAGTGCCGCCAGAAAATTGGCAAAAACGAGAACTTTATGATTATTAGCGATGACGTCTATAATATGTTCCTGAAGCAGCTCCCGCTTGGGTGAAATGATCCCGTTTTCACTTTTTGCTTCAGGGATGGAGGCCAACTGGCGGAGTTCACTCAGTGCATTAAAAATATAAATTTGACTTTTTTTGATCCCGTGCTGACCAATCTGCGCGAAGATCATCTGGTGGTAGAACGCCCGCCGTTGTTCATATAATAATTTTTGCTGTGCCGACATTTCAACAAAAAGTGTTTGTTCAATTTTTTCGGGCAAATCCTGGAGAACCTCCCGTTTTAAGCGGCGCAAGATAAAGGGATAAATCTTCTTTTTTAATTCATGCAGGACGTCCTTATCGTTCGCTCTTTGAATCGGTTGGGCATAATCATGATTAAATTCTTCCACCGAACCAAACATCGCCGGATTTAAAAAACGAAACAAGGCATACAACTCGGTTAAGTTATTTTCAATGGGAGTACCACTAAGCGCCAGCCGGTGATGAGATTCGAGGAGCATTACGGCTTTGAAGACCTGGGAATTAATATTCTTAATGTTTTGTGATTCATCTAAAATGATATAATAAAACGGTTCCTCTTTGAGTTTTTGCAAGTCGATCCGCACCGTGGCGTAAGTGGTTAAAACTAAATGCTTCTGCCTGGCGGCGGTTAAATCCCGTTGATTCCCATGATAAACATAATAAGTTAGTTCCGGTTTAAATTTTTTGATCTCATTCTCCCAGTTAAACAGTAAACTCCGCGGCATGACAATCAAGGAACTGGTCGCCTCGGCCGGATAAATCGAAGCCAGCAAAGCAATGGCCTGTACCGTTTTACCGAGGCCCATATCATCCGCCAAACAACCTCCCAATCGATGTCGGTGTAAATAATCAATCCATTTATAACCGTTCTTCTGGTAATTGCGGAGGGCGGTATTTAATTGGGGAAACGTTACCTCAGCCTTTTCGATGTCATTAAAGCCGAGGAATATTTCACGCGACTGCGGGAACGATTCCTGCGCAACTTTTTCATCGATTAACTCTTCAACTATCGGCAAATCAAAAAAAGATATTCTTACTTTATCTTTTTGCTTCTTAAAGACCCGCTGCAATTTCTTGATATAATCTTTGTTGATAATGGCGCTGGTGCCGTCACTCAAAGTGATGTAGGAATTTTTTTTGTATTGCGACAATACATCAAACAGCGAGAGCTGATAGCCCTCAATTTCCAGCGTAACATCACCTTCCAGAAAATTAACCCCGTAAGAGAGCGCCAGATTTAAATTCGGTCTCACCGTTCGAATACGGTAAGCCCTTAATTTTTCCGCCCCAAAAATGGTGTAACGCGAGATCAAATGCGTTAATTCTTTCTGGATAAATTCTTTCGCCAGGTTTTCTTCAATAATAAACAGGTTCTGAGCGGTGTAGAATTCTTTTCTTTCCGTGAGAGCCTGGGAATATTTTTTCAGCAATTTCGAAATCTCTTCAAAGCAGGAATAACTTTCAGTATGCTGGACCTCACTGACGACTATTTTTTGTTCGAGATCATTCAGGGAGGCAACTTTCGTGATTTCGTAATCATCTAAAAAATTCGGATTAAATCCGATCAGGGAGGAAGTTACTTTTAAATACAATGAATTATCCGGGTCCACCCGTTCAAAAATAATGGTAGGTTGGGTCTCTTTCGGGGGAGCGGCCACAACTTTATAATCCTGGTAACTTACACTAATCTGGTCAAAGTGAGAATACAACAGTGATAAAAAATTTTCAAAATTAGCCGGCAACAACCGGGTTTCGAAGAGATGAATATCTTTAAAATTCTCACTGAGCGGTTGGATTTGAATCACTTTATTGGCAACAAAAACATGGTTTTCATTGATAAATTGGAGCTGAGTGAAAACCTCGCCCTGATAATTCAATATAATTTTGCTGTGCAAAACTTCATCTTTTTCCTCGATGAGCAGGATCAATTTTCCCAGTCCCTCAACAAACTGAATCGGGGAGAGTTCATTGTCCACAAAATTGGGGCAGTGCTGCAATTGCCAGATCAAATATTCATTCTCGGCCAGATAAAGGTTATGCCGGGGGATGTCCCAGTCAATGCGAAAAGCCTGCCGATCACGGATGTTGGCAATTGATTTTAACAGACTACGCGTCGCCCCCCGGTAATATTCATAACCGGGTTCAATTTCTTTTTGATTGTGGTCAATCACCCGAACAAAGGCGCCGATGTGATCAAAACACAGTTGAAAAAAAACGGTATCCACCGCGAGCTGCTTCGCCAGCGCCGATTTTTTCCGTTTCAATCGCTCGAAGACATCAAACAAATCTGAATTCATGATTATTTTTTGGCAATGGTTTGTGGCTTAATTGCTTTTGATTATTAATAGTTAAAATGCAACTTACAATTTTATAACAAGGAGCAACGGAGTAAAAGGAGTTTCACGGAGAATAATTGTGAAAGTTAATATTAATTTTTTCTCCGTGAAACTCAGCGTTCTCCGCTGCTCCTTGTAAAAAAAATGCTTAAATTATCGCTAATAACCCGCTGAAAGGTCTTTATGATATTTTTGAAACCTTTTATCCCAATTGTGATTGTTGAGTTTTTAATACCGGTGATTGGTTACAAAGTACCTCTCTTGTGGATTTGAAATAACCTTTGTCCCCTTTCTTTTTTGCCCAATCAACAGCAGTCAAATCATCCCTTCAAAATCCGCGGCTGCCCCTGGTCCTGAATGACGCGGGTGCCGGGTTCAACATCATGTGTCAACCAAACATTGCCCCCAATCACCGAGCCTTTACCAATGCGCACCCGACCAAGAACAGTGGTTCCGGAATAGATAATGACATCATCCTCCACAATCGGGTGGCGGGGAATACCTTTCACCAGGGTGCCGTTTTTATCTTTGGGAAAACTTTTTGCCCCCAGCGTGACGCCGTGGTAAAGCCGGACATTGTTGCCAATCAGGCAGGTTTCGCCAATCACGGTTCCGGTCCCATGATCAATAAAAAAGCGCTCACCAATCGTCGCACCGGGGTGAATATCAATGCCGGTTTGTGAATGTGCCATTTCGCTAATGATACGCGGGATGTTCGCCACTTCCAATCGGTAAAGCTCGTGAGCAATGCGGTGGTTGGTGAGCGCTTTAATACTTGGGTAACAAAAAATCGCTTCTTCCGGTGTCTTGGCCGCGGGGTCACCCTCGTAAGCGGCCACAACATCGGTGGTTAACAGCTTGCGAATTTTTGGTAACGTGAGCATGAACTGATTGACCAGCTCGCTTGATTTGACTTCACAATCAACACAGCGTTGGCGGTTTTTATCTTTACAGGAAAAACAAAAGCCACGCTTGATTTGCTCGCACAACAAGCGTTGCACCCGGTCCAGGCTGGAACCAATGTAATAAGGCATAATCACCGGTGTTAATTCGGTTTCCCGAAAATAGCCCGGGAAAAAAATAGCGCGGAGACGTTCCACAATCTCATTCAACAGGTCGACTGAGGGCATGGCTGTTTCCAGCGCTGGTTTGTGTAGCACCGGATCATACGATTCTGGACGACACAATTCTTCAACTACGTGATCAATTACATTTTTCATTTCAGGCGATGTTGGCTCTGGCTGACCAGACATAAATTGCTCCTTAAATTCCAATCTCAATCTGACTCATTCATGATTCAGTTGATCTAATACCCTTGCGAAGGTTCGATTTGATGAAAAATTCAATATCTAGATTTAATAAATATTATTGAAGTTAAGGAAGTTTTGGCAAATGTTTTTCCTGTTCAATCAACAGCGTCATTCAATTCACTCACTAAATAAATCCGTACTCAAATAGCGTTCACCGGTATCACACACAATAAAGACAATCATTTTATCCTGATTTTCCGGTCGTTTAGCCACTTCAATCGCGGCATAAGCAATCGCACCGGACGAAATCCCGCACAGAATCCCTTCCTCCCGCATGAGGCGCCGGGCCATTGTAAAGGCCTGGTCATTCGTCACCGGGAACACCTCGTCGATTAGTTCTCGCTGCAAAATCTCAGGAATAAAGCCGGCCCCAATTCCCTGAATTCGATGCGAACCCGGTTCCCCGCCGGAAAGCACCGGCGAATCCGCCGGCTCCACGGCAATCGCCTTCAAGGCGGGTTTGTGCTGTTTGAGCACGCTTGCCACGCCGGTAATGGTACCGCCGGTACCCACTCCCGCCACAAAAAGATCGACCTGTCCATCGGTGTCCCGCCAGATTTCCGCGGCAGTGGTTTCCCGATGAATGGCGACATTGGCCGAATTCTTAAATTGATTGGGCATAAAAGCCTTTTTTTCAGTAAGACAAATTTCTTCAGCCTTCGCAATTGCACCAGTCATGCCTTCTTCAGACGGCGTCAGCACCAATTCGGCTCCCAGACCTTTTAACAGGAGATGTCTTTCCAGACTCATACCTTCAGGCATGGTTAAGATTAAGCGATAGCCCCGGACGGCACACATCAAAGCCAATCCAATGCCGGTGTTACCACTGGTTGGTTCCACGATTATGGTGGTTTCATCAATTAGTCCCGCGCGTTCGCCGGCCAAAATCAGATTCATCCCGATGCGATCTTTCACCGAACCGCACGGATTAAAATATTCCAACTTGGCAACCACCGTGGCCACACAACCCGCCGTGACTTTATTCAAACAGACCAGCGGCGTGTCGCCTACCAGATGACTCATATTCGATGCAATTTTCATTATCTGAATTCCTATTATTTAACAGCTTCTTGAAAATATGATTCTCTTTAAAATTAGCCCAACGGCCTGGAATGCGCCCGGACCAAAGCAATAATATCAGCGGCATCGGCCCGGTCACTGCACTCGACATCAAAAAAGACATTTCGCTGCTTAAATTGTTTGATATGCTTCCGGAGCTGCTCGCTGGTTAAGTGCAGCATTAAACTCGCTGAACCGGTGCTCTGAAAAATTTTTGCCAGCTCTTCAATCGGAGCCGGTGTTTTGGGATCGTTGGTAATTTCCAGCAAAGCCAGATTTGGCAATTTTATCAAATGGGGCAGAAAGTGCATTCGTTCATTGTGAACGTGATAAAATACAGACTCAAATTGTTGACTGAGTTTGGTTTCGTAAGGCAATCCAAACGTCTCATAAATCTGCTCGGAACACAGCAGCGCCAGATCATTCGAAACGTGTCCCAGACATTTCCCACCAATCCAGCCACCGCTCAGCCAAAAAATATACCCGTCCTCAATTTTATCGACCCAGGACAGTAATTGTTGATAATACCAACCAATCGCTTGCACCAGAAAACGCATAAGCTCGTGCACAAAATCGGGATTTAAGATAAAATCCGTCAATAACTCATCCCCTCGAAGGGCGTTGGCAATGTCCATTGGCATCATCGTTCCCCGCACCGACAGCACAAACGAACCATCCTGACGGCTTCTCAAATAATCATAGCCAGCCTTCATATATTTGAACCAGCGCGTATCCGGATTCAGATTCAGTCGGCTGAAATCAGCCGGTGAATTCAGAAGCGGAACCGGTAAACAGGTCGTTTCCTGAAGCATTACGTCGGTTCCCAGCCAGGCGGTGTGTTCCGCAATCCCAAAGCGCGGACAAATCTGCGGAACGGTATCATCATTTAGATCGGTTTTTACGGCCCATTCGGGTCGGGCCGCCTGCAACATAAGCTCCAGCCACTGATTTAATTGGGTTTCCAGATCAAATTGAGTGAGTGGTGGCATCGGTACTTTTTCAGTGGGTACATTTACATTAATCAAGAAATGTCCGGGAGCAGTAGCGGCGTAGAAGGCTCGACTTCGGTTAATAACCTGGTGGAGGTGGTCACTAAAGTTCATAAATATTTTCCATATCCTATGTTTTTTATTCCGGTAATGAGGTTCATTTTTAAACAATTACATGTATTCATTTTGATCATGCAAAGACGCGAAACCACAAAAACAGCACGCCGTCTTTTACCTCGGTCTTTCAGGGATGCGCAAAAATCATTTCCTTAACTTCCACGCCTTCAATCTGCTGCAACTTGTCGGCTAATTCTTTATTTTGGACATCATCCTCCACCAGCTCCAGGATGAGCAGGCCATTGGGCGAACAAAAGTCACCGGCCGTTTCGTGCAATCCCAGTCGGGTTTTTATGTAGCAGCCATATTCGGTAAGTACTTCCTGCACTTTTGAAACCTTCTTAATCCGGTCAGTTATATGAACACCCAGGATAACGTGTTTTTGCGGCATCATTTATCATTCTCCTTTTAAACGGGACTGAATTATGAAATCGAAATATGAGAAAAATTTATGAAAGATTCAAGCGTTTTGTTTATTTTTCAGGAAGGAATCGTTTGAAAGCAGTCCGAAGCAGGCTGTCAAAGACTTGAGATCGATTCGTGGCAATTTTTTCTATTAGGATTTAAATATCGATATTATCCCTTAAAGCGCTAATATTAGTGAAGCCACCTGAAACTAACTGGAAATTTCCCAATAATCATTTTCTTCACAATTTTTGCCGGCTGATTCAGGCAAAGAAAAGTAAAACGTTGCACCCTTGTCTTCCTCACCTTCCGCCCAAATGGTTCCGCCGTGGCGTTGAATGATCCGCTGGGCAATAGCCAGCCCGATTCCGGAGCCTTCAAAATCTTCGCCATTATGCAACCGTTGAAAAACCCCGAACAATTGTGACTGATACTTCATATTAAAACCGATGCCGTTATCGCGAATGAAAATCACTTTTTGCCCTCGAATCCCTTTTTTTGAACCAATCTCAATAATCGCCTTAGAGCGAGGGCGGGTATATTTAATGGCATTGGAAAGCAGGTTATAAATGACCTGATTCAGCAGATTCGGATCAGCGTAAATAGTGGGAAGATCCTCGATAATCCAGTTTATTTTTCTCTCACCGATTTCCGGCTTCAATTGTTGTAAGATTTCCTGTACCGAGTGGTTTAACTCAAAATGACATTTATTAATCGACGTTCGCCCCATTCGAGAGAGCTTTAATAAGTCTTCGATGAGCTGCGCCATTTTTTTGGCCGATTTTTCAATGACATCCAGATAATGGTGGCTGGTGGCACCCAGCGCCTCGCCACTCTCCTCTCGCAGTAAATCAATGAATCCAATAATGTGGCGCAGTGGCGAACGGAGATCGTGGGAAACGGAATAAGTGAAGGCTTCGAGTTCTTTATTTGTGGCTTCCAGTTGAGCCGTCCGCTCTCGGACACGATGTTCAAGCTCTTCATTCAACTGTCGAATCTCTTCCTCAGCCAGTTTTCGTTCCGTCACATTATCAAAAACAGCAACCAGCTCACCGCAGGGTAATTTATACACAAAATGTTCGTACCAGCCTTCCATTCGATCATCTTTATAAAAACTAACCGGATGCTTTGCCGGTTGCCCGGTTTGCCAAACCTGTCGAAAAACATCAATCAAACCAAATTCGACCACGCCCGGACGAGCCACAAAAATACTTTTTCCCAGCAGCTCTTCCCGTTTCTGATGATCAATTCGCTCACCGGCTTTATTGAAATCTTTAAAAATGAAATCCCTTCCGTTATCAACCACATCGTAAACAGCCACTCCACAGGTCATATTTTCAAACAGTTGATGGTAGCGCTGTTCACTCTCCCGTAGCGCAGTTTCAGCCTGTTTTCTATCGGTAATGTCCCGGAAAATAACCAGCGAAGCCGGTTTTCCTTTATAATCAATAATGCTTCCTGAAACCTCTACATCAAGCGTGGTACCATCAGACCGTTGTAATTTGAGTTCGGCGGGCTGCGCGGGACCCTCTTTTTTATAAATTGTCTGCATTCGCTTTTCGGCGATGGAACGAAAATCGGCATGAAGAAATTCCAACACATCCTTACCCAGTAGCTCGTCTTCCGATTGCAATCCGCTCAAGCGAACCACTTCCGAGTTTACGAAGACAATCTTTCCCTCGGAATGCACCGCAATCGCCAGCGGCGACGATTCGACCAACACCCGATACCGCTCTTCACTTTCCCGCAAGGCCTGTTCCGCCTGTTTCCGCTGGGTCACATCCAGAATAACCCCCAGCATTCGCACTGGGTTACCACTATCATCGCGAAAAATCTGCCCACTGGACTCAACCCAACGCACCGTTTGATCGGGCCAGACAATCCGATGCTCGATCTGAAAACGGTCGTTGGCATGTTTTTGCTGCCGAGACATCTCCAGTGCTTTTTGCATCATTTGTCGATCATCGGGATGAATGATTGAAATACACTGCTCCTGGGTACCGGTGAAGGTCCCCGGTTTCGTTCCAAAAATCTGCTCAACCTGTGGCGACCAGTTTAATTCCTTGGTCTCAACATTCCACTCCCAGATCCCCATTTCCGTCGCCTGCATCACCAAACGCAGGCGGGATTCACTTTCCTTTAAACTGACTTCAATTTTTTTTCTCTCTTCAATCTCTTGCTTCAGTTTAGTGTTAATCGTTTCAAGCACCGTTGTATGCAATTTCAGTTGGGTTTTATAATCATGATAGCTTTTTTGGAGTTTTAACAGCTCCTGGAGATTGGTAATTGGGGCTGGCTCAGCTTCAGCGGGTGGTTGGACCGGAAATTCACTTTCATAATATCGGATGAGTTTAATTAATAACAACTTTTTTTGGTCGATTTCTGTGGCAGTGGCGCTAAACCAGTAATCATCGCCACTTGACGCCGTTTCAATCCACGAGGTGGATTTTCTGGGTGGAGTTTGATTTGAATCCCAAAAATCTTCTGCCTCATGAATAAATTTCTTGAACAAAGCTGATTTTATCTGTGAAGTGACAATCGTTTTATCATTCGGCTCTTCGGAACAAAGTATCTTGAACCAATCAGGAACGGTCGTAAGCGGCTGGTAAATGGCTGGTTGGCGGCGTTCAAGTACTAAAACATCCAGGAGTCTGAAGAGTTCATTAAAAACGGTTTCATTCATTACCCTTCCTCCTAAAATCAATTTTTTATTTTACTACCAGGAATGCCGACTCGCACAAATCATGCTATTTAAATTTAATGTTTTAAAAAGTAAATGTCAATCGAAAATTTTAACCCAAATGTGAATTTGAATTTAAAATAAAGAATTTCGGGAAATTCATCAGGCAGGAAAATCAGTCAGGACAAAAATTCAAGCAGTTCTTCACGGTGGCAGCGATAAAAAATATCTCTGCTAGCAGTACAAATCGAATCCGCTCAATATTTGATGATAAATAGTGAGTAAGCAAATTGGTCCATTACCATTTGACATCCCCCTGACCCCCTTCAAAGGGGGAAAATTCAAAATCCCCCTTTGAAGGGGGCAGGGGGATGTTTGAATTGAATTCATTTCATTCGATCAGGATGAAAGAACAAACGGGCATAAATATAGGCATTAAGCTCACTTAAAACGACGCGCACGCCAGAACTGGAAGCCCACCAGCGGGTGGCATCATAATCACGATCGCGGCCAGCAATAATTCCCACTTTGAAATCGTCTCCCAGCGCTTTTTGATATAATAGCCAGGATCGGCGGGAATGAGGTCCGAGGGAAAAAAGATTCGCTGACTGAAATTTCTGGTTGGAGGCGGTCAGCCAATCTCGCACGGCCACTGCACAGGCATAAGTTCGATCGCGAATCACGTCGGGGGCGGGTACCTCGAAAATTTCACTCGCCTTAATTCCATGCTTCTGTAAAATCGCTGCCCCCAATCGAGCTTGCGTTTTATAGGTTGCCAGATCAAAACCCACGTAAACCGAACCGCCAGTGGTGACAAAAGATTGATAATTGTGGGATTTGTACTCTTGAATGGCATCAATGAAGGATGAATCGGGTAACCAGCCTTCAATAATTAATAACTCGGCCTCCACCCTCTCCGTTGGTGCTAAAAATGGATAAACCTGGTGGATGGCACCCAAAAATAACGCCCCTAAAACGACGATAACCAAAACCCACCCACGCCAGGTAGGCACCCAACACTGCTTTTTTGTAAATAATCTCCCAAAAACACACACAGTCACTCCTTCCATCCTTGGCCTATTTTAAGCTCATTAAATAGGCTTTTAGCGCTCCATATCGATTTGATAATTGAACAGCCTGTTTTTTACCGGCCAGTACGGCTTTTAACCGCGCCGGAATTGCAATGGGCTGATTGATAATCGTCTCGACGACATCAACAAATTTAGCGGGGTGGGCAGTTTCAAGAAAAATGCCAGCCGCCGGTTGAGCGGTGTGATTTAAAAATTTTTTTAAACCCAAATAACCCACCGCACCGTGGGGATCGAGCAGGTAACCGGTATTTTCAAAGACCTGTTTCATGGCCCACTTCGTCTGTTCGTCGGTAAAGGGAGCGCCCCAAATATCCGCCCGAATTTTATCAATATTTCCCTCGTAAAGTTCTACAATCCGAGCGAAATTACTGGGATTACCCACGTCCATCGCATTGGAAAGCGTCTTTTTCATCGGAGCCGGTTCGTATTTTCCGGTTTGTAAATATTTCAGAACCACGTCATTGATGTTGGTTGCCGCCACAAAACGGGCGACAGGTAATCCCATTTTTTTGGCCATCAATCCAGCGGTCAGATTACCAAAATTTCCGCTTGGTACGGAGATAATAACCGGGCGCTGCCGCTCAGATAGCCCGGCGTAAGCGTAGCAATAATAAAAAGCTTGCGGAAGCAGCCGGGCAATATTAATCGAGTTGGCTGAAGTGAGACACAATTTTTTTGTTAAGTCGTGATCTAAAAAGGCCGTTTTAACCAACCGCTGACAATCATCAAAGGAGCCATCAATTTCTAAGGCCGTAATGTTGTGACCAATTGTGGTTAATTGCTTTTCCTGTAATGAACTCACCTTCCCACCGGGATAAAGGATAAAGACCTGAATTCCCGGCACCTTGAAAAAAGCATTCCCCACCGCACTACCCGTATCACCCGAGGTGGCGACCAGAATGGTAAGGGGCTGGTTCCGGTTGCGAACTAAAAATGCCGTGATTCGAGCCATAAAACGGGCGCCAAAATCCTTAAACGCCAGCGTGGGTCCGTGAAATAATTCCAGGACGGCGACGTCGGGTTCAATTGTTACCAGCGGGACATCAAAATCGAACGCCTCCGTAATGATTGGTTCGAGCACTTCTTCCGGAACATCATTCCGGAGCAGCCTCGAAGCAATCGTAAAAGCAACTTCCGAAAATGAATCCGGGTTTAAATTTTCAAAAAAAACCGGCGAAAACGAGGGCAATTCGGCTGGCATAAATAATCCGCCATCTTCAGCGAGACCTTTTAAAACCGCCTCCGCAAAGGAAAAGAGCTGGTTTTTCTGCTGGGTACTGTAAAATTTCATAAAATTTACTCGTCAATAATTTTCGGACCCTGTTGATTAATTTTTGAAACGTAGATTTCACGACTGATGCCCACCGCTTCAAATTCCTGGCTCATGGCCCGACCGACGTCGTTCGCAATGGCGTCGGAGGTGCTCAGAGCAAAAAGGGACGGTCCTGAGCCGGAAATACTGCACCCTAACGCCCCCTTTTCGATGGCAGCTTGCTTTATCTCCTGAAAACAGGGAATTAAAATGGACCGCACCGGTTCGATAATAATATCCTGCATCGAGCGCTGAATCAAGCCGTAATCCGGTTTCATTAGGCCCGCAATCAGCCCGGCAATATTTCCCCACTGAACAATGGCATCTTTAAATAATATTTCTTTTTTTAATATCTTCCGGGCATCCTCCGTTCGAATCTCGATCTGAGGATGAACGATGGTACAAAAAATTTTTTCCGGGGTGGGAATTTGAATAATATCCAGCGGCTGGTAGCTCCGGATTAAAACGAATCCACCAAATAGAGCCGGTGCTGCATTATCGGCGTGGGCAGAACCGCAGGCGACTTCCTCGGCAGCCAGGGCCAGGGGTAGTAACTGGGTTCGGTCGAGGGGTTCACCTAATAATAAATTCGCCGCGTAAACGCTGGCCACAGCACTGGCCGCACTTGATCCCAAACCACTGCCCAGAGGCATTTTTTTGTGTAATTCAATTTCAAAGCCCTGCTTTGTTTTTAATAAATCAATCAGGGCTAGCACCGAAACCCCGGCGGTGTTCTCTTGCGGATTTAAGGACAAGCGACCATTATCACCGGTGATGCGGCTGATGGTTACGCCTGGCTCAGGTTTGAGTTTAATATGCACTTCGTCACCGGGATAATCAATAGCAAAGCCGAGAATATCAAAGCCACAAGCCACGTTAGCCACGGTTGCCGGTGCGAAGACTTTTATGTGATTTTTCATTATTTTTTTCCAACAGATTGAAACGACCCAACAGATGAAAAAATAATGTCAAAATGATTAGAGTCAAAATAATTTACTCAGGCAAAAAAAATCTCGTGAATGGCGTTCAGGGCGAGGGCTTCATCCTGCTGTCGAATCACAATCGAAATATTTAATTCAGACGAGCCCTGGGCAATCGCCATTACGTTTACCTGCTTGTTCCCCAGGGCCTGGAATAATTTCCCGGCAATTCCTGGCGTGTGTCGCATATTTTCACCGACCGCAGCGATAATCGCGAGTCCCTGTTCCACCACAATTTCGTCAATTTGATGCACTTGCCTCTCCAACGAAAATTCATGCTCCAGCGTTGTACGGGCATGTTCGGCATCCTTCGATTGAATGGCAAAACAAATTGAGTGCTCTGACGAAGCCTGTGTGATGAGAATTACATTTATTTTCGCTTGTGCCAACGCACTAAACAAGCGCCCCGCAATTCCAACCACTCCGACCATACCACTCCCCTGTACCCTTAAGATAGCAATATTTTCGAACGACGAAATACCCTTGATCAAATAGCCGTGGTTGACAACATTTTTCTCGGCGATAACGGTGCCAGTGAAATCGGGATTTAAAGTATTCTTAATGCGAACCGGAATTTTGTTTTCCAGCGCCGGTTGAATCGTTGGCGGATAAATGACCTTCGCCCCAAAATGGGACATCTCCATCGCCTCCTCATAAGTGAGACTCTCAATCGGAAAGGCCGCCGGCACCTTCCGTGGATCCGACGTCATCACCCCATCCACGTCGGTCCAGACTTCAATTTCATCCACATTTAGAGCCGCGCCAAATGTTGAAGCGGTGTAATCCGAGCCGCCTCGACCCAGCGTGGTTGTCTCGTTGTTAGCCGTAGACCCAATGAAACCCGTAATCACCTGGGTTGTTGAATGTGCCTTAAAATAGTTGTTTATATTCTGATAAGTCGTCGCAAAATCAATGCGCGCGGAACCAAATTGAGCGTTGGTTTTCACCAATTGACGGGCATCTAAAAATTCGGTGGCCAGCCCCTTTTGCTGTAAATATTCGGCAATAATATAAGCCGAAAGTCGTTCGCCGGTGCTTAAAACGAGGTCCAGTGTTTTTAATGTTAATTCTTTAATTAAAAACACGCCGTGCAGAATATCTTCCAATTCATTAATCATCAGTTTTACATTGGCCAGAATGCGACTCTGATTTCGGATTTCAATCAGCGCTTTAACGGCATCCAGGTGTCGTTGCTCGAGTGCTTTCAAACGAATTTTATAATTTTCATTTCCGTTCGCGGCCTCGGCACTTAAACCACACAATTCATCGGTGACACCGCCAAATGCGGAAACCACAATCGCGATTTGTTGATTTGTATTTAACGCCTGCTGTACAATTTCACTAACGTTTTGAATCCGTTCTGGTGATTGAATGGAAGAACCCCCAAATTTTAAAATCTTCATTGCCTGGTATCCTTTTCTAAAATAATTCCACATTCATCCGTCGGTGGAAATATACCTGAATCAAGATCTGATTGGATTAAATTGAAATCTTCCTTGCGAAGAAAAAGTCAGGAGTTGTTTTCGCTGGAGATTTTTCAGGTGGAAAGTGGCTGCAGAATTATGTGACTAAAATGGTAGTTTGGATTTTTTAAATGTCATTCTGAGGAGCGAAGCGACGAAGAATCTCGAAGCATAAGGAGGTTGACGTTATGAGATTCTTCGGCAAAAAACGCCTCAGAATGACATATTAGGGACTTTTCGTTCAGACATTAATTAATCTGCCATTCTAATAATCTTATGAATATGTAAACCTATTTATGAATAAATATTCTGCATTCATCTATATCTCACGTAGACTTCAAAACCACCTGGAAAAATTATTAATCACAAATAAAATGAATTTTGAATCAATATGCAACTATTTTTTTAATCATTTTGACCTTTTTATTAATTTAATCCGTTGCGAATCACCACACCTAAAGATTACCCGCTGGCAGTTATTTTCAGGCTTGCTTTTCATGATGACAATCGCTATATTTAAGTCATGAAAAATCAATTAAATTTATTTGTCTGAGAAGGTTGTAACATTGAATTCCGCTGACTTGACTTAACAACAAGCGTTCCGGTAGAAAACCTCTCATGTCCCGACTCACATTTTTTATTGGCTAGCTTTTTCTTTAAATAGGAATCGGAGTAATATGCTTTTATGTTAACTTATTCTAAATTTTGTAAAAATATCAGATGGGTGGTAATGTATTTGTCCACTTCCCTGACCGTGCTCGGGCTTGTTTTATTCACCTGTTCAACCAGCCGCGTTCAACAGAAATCCGTACTCACGGCGTTGAAACAGCCACCGAAGCTGAAACAGTTGATTAAAATAAGTCCACCCGATTTAACCGGCTATCCGGAAATTTCATTGGAAATTTTTTTGCGCGCGGCTTCGGGATTCCCAATGCTTGATTTAGCACCCCCGTTCTGTGATTCCTGTACGCATTGGCAAGCCCTTGTCGAAATTCATCCACGTTTTCCGACAAACACCCCCACTCATTTTACCGTAGTGGAGCATCGGCCTCCACCGTCGGTAACCACCGATTCAACCGTATTTCTGCCGTGCCACGTGGTATTAGTAATGGATGTGAGTGGTTCAATGGCCGGAGGCCCGTTAGAGCAGGCGAAACAGGCGGCCCTGAATTTTATTCGCCAAACCGATGCGGAAATTGCAATTATTCGTTTTGAAACAACCGCCGTTACCATTCGTGAATTTACGAACCAGGAGGATTCGCTCATCCGGAGTATTCAATCGCTAAAAAGTGGGGGCGGTACGCGTTTATACAACGCGCTCTATCAGGCCATTCAACTGCTGCAATCAAAAACAGGTGCGCGGCACGTCGTTGCGCTCACTGACGGTGAAACCGGTGGGGATGATTACACGCTGGAGGAGATTATTCAATTCGCGCAGAGCGAAACAATTCATCTGACGTCGACCACTGATATCTCGATTTTTCCGATTGGCTTAACTTATCAAAGTGAAAATCTGCAAAAACTAGCACAACGTACCCGGGGAAAATTTTTTTATGCCCGCGATCGGGAGGCATTGTTTCAAATTTTCGATGATTTATCAGATTCCCTTAAATCAGAATTTTACTATGAAATTCGCTTTACCACCGCCTTCCCTCAGCAAGATGGTGGCAAACGCAGCCTTCATCTGCAAAGCGGCGATTCACTCCTTCAAATCGAATATGAAGCACCATTGAGTCAAAAAATTTTCCACCTGTCCGGCAAGATTGTTAGCACCGATTCAGGCCATTTTATCCCCAACGCAAAAGTGATCACCCAATTCAATCAACCTGAATTCCAATTATCAACCTGTTCAAATCACTCCGGATTTTATCAAATGGAAGTACCTCGGCATCTGGGGACTTATTCTTTTATTGTGGAAGGGCCACCGGAATTTTTTATCGCCTTACAGGATACGTTTTTGGATTTACGGGGCCGATATTATGTGGAAAAAAATTTCTATTTACCTCGATTACAAAAAGATGCCACCCTCATTCTCTGGACGGTTTATTTCTCAAAAAATGAGCACCAGATCGAGGCGAATTCAATTGCCAAATTAACGTTGCTGAGTGATTATTTTCGGCAACGACCACACTTAAAATTTGAAATTAGCGGCCACACCGATAGCCAGGGAAGTCGTGAACACAACCAGCGCCTTTCCGAATTAAGAGCCCAAAGTGTCCGCAATTTTTTTGTAAAGCAGGAGATTCCGTCTCGCCTGATGGAAGCTGTCGGTTACGGGGAAACCAAACCGCTGGTACCCAATAATACTCCCGAGAACCGTCGCCTTAACCGACGCGTTGAAATCCGCTTGACAGAAGTGGAATAAAATTGAAAATAATAAATTTCTTCCACTTGCTAACCTATTTAAAAATTGAATACTTATTTTTATGAGGCGACTTAATTCAGATAAGATATTAGCAGTAAGCTATGAAAATGAATCTCTTTTCGGTGAATTTATTGAAACAGCGATTAATCTAAATATATTAAATAATAAGCAGTTCAAAAGCAACTAACAGATTATGCTTTCAAAAATTATGCCAAATTTCTGAATTATCGCTTGACAAATTCCCGAAATTATTTTATATTATGAAGTAATTTTGAAGTACTTTTTTGGCCGTTTAACTAAAATAATTTTAGATAGATAATATTTCTATTGATGAAAATTTCCCTTGCCGAAGTGGAAAAAATCGCTGAGTTGGTACGACTCAAATTTTTGGCTGAAGAAAAAGTCATCCTTCAGCAGGAACTCATTCAGATAATTGATTACGTCGAACAATTAAATGAAATTGACACGTCGACTGTGACGCCAACATCATCCATCCACAGTCACTTAAATGTGTTTCGAGCAGACAAAGTCGTGCCAGGTTTAAGTCCGGAAGCGGTCTTAGCCAACGCGCCTGTTCAACAAGCCGGTTATTTTTCAGTTCCAAAGGTAATTTAAGCAAGGGTATTAAGTCGACTGAATCATTCATCACAACGAATCTGAAGACGCCACCTCGAGTGAGACCGCTTCATTACGGAGAAAATATCTTGGCCACAAAGGACCGAACACGCTATATTTTTATTACCGGGGGGGTCGTATCATCGTTGGGCAAGGGCATCGCGGCAGCGTCGCTGGGTGTTCTTTTAAAAAATCGTGGATTTAAGGTAACGATCATCAAGCTAGATCCCTATCTCAATGTGGATCCGGGGACGATGAATCCTTCGCAACACGGCGAAGTATTTGTAACCGATGATGGTGCCGAGACGGATTTGGACCTGGGGCATTATGAACGCTTCCTCAATCAAAACATGTCCCAGGTGAATAACAGTACCACCGGACAAATTTACGAAGCGGTTATTATGAAAGAGCGGCGGGGGGATTATTTAGGCAAAACGGTTCAGGTAATTCCCCATGTTACCAATGAGATAAAACAACGAATTCGGCAGGCAGGTCGCGTAAATGGGCCGTTTCATATCGTGATCGTCGAAATCGGTGGTACCGTGGGAGATATTGAAAGTCTGCCTTTTCTTGAAGCGATTCGTCAATTTGGATTAGAGGTGGGCCGCGAACAGGCCTTATTTATTCATTTAACGCTGGTACCGTATATTAAAGCCGCCGGGGAAATGAAAACCAAACCAACCCAACATTCGGTAATGAAGTTACGAGAAATCGGTATTCAACCGGATATTTTATTGTGTCGGACCGAGCAGAAATTAAACCAGCAACTGAAAGCGAAAATAGGCCTTTTTTGCAATGTTCCCCCCGAAGCAGTGATTGAAGGCCGCGATGTGCCTTCAATTTATGAAGTGCCGTTAATGTTTAAAAATGAGCATCTGGATGATATTGTCTTAGATAAACTAAATTTGCCTGGACCTGAAAACGATTTCTCCAGATGGCGCCAGTTAGTTGAAAAACAGAAACATCCCCAAAAGCAGGTAACGATCGGAATTTGCGGTAAATACATTGGATTAAAAGATTCATATAAAAGTATTATTGAGGCCTTTGCGCACGCCGGTGTGAAAAATGATTGTCGGGTCAAACTGAAATGGATCAATGCCGAAGAGGTTGAGCGAAATGGCCCCAAAACATATCTTCAGGATGTTACGGGGCTGCTGGTACCAGGCGGTTTTGGTCCACGCGGCATTGAGGGCAAGATCGCCGCGGTCAATTACGTGCGCCTCAATAAAATCCCGTTCTTTGGAATTTGTCTGGGATTGCAGTGCGCCGTTATTGAATATGCACGGAATGTTTGTGACATCAAGCTGGCCAATAGCCGTGAATTTGCGCCCGATACTCCTAATCCTGTTATCGATTTGATGGAAGAACAGAAAAGCATTCGTGCCCTGGGCGGAACCATGCGGTTGGGGGCAATGCCCTGTGTGATTAAAAAAGGAACGCTGGCGTATGAAATTTACAGTCAAAAAAAGATCTTCGAGCGCCACCGCCACCGTTATGAAGTGAACATTCATTATCATGAAATTCTCGAACAATACGGGATGATTCTGAGCGGATTTAACCCGGATTTAGAATTGGTCGAAATTATTGAGCTCAAAGATCATCCCTGGTTTATCGGCTGTCAATATCATCCGGAATTTAAATCCAGAGCACTGGAAGCACATCCGTTATTCCGTGAATTTGTGAAAGCCGCCCTGGTTCATCAAGAAAATGAGAAAACCGGAAAAGAAAAAGCAATGGTTCAAGAACAAGTTGAAGCGTAGGGTAACTTACTGATTATGGTGAAGATGAAAACTGTAAAAGTACAACATATAAAAATCGGGGCGCGTCATCCCCTGGTACTGATTGCCGGCCCGTGTGTGATTGAATCTGAGGAAATCGTACTCCAAACCGCGACCCAAATCAAGCAAATCGCCGAACGATTAAGCCTCCCCTTTATCTTTAAATCGTCCTATTTAAAAGATAATCGTTCATCCGCGTCGTCGTACCAGGGACCGGGTTTGGAAAAAGGATTACGTATTTTAGAAAAAGTGAAGGCCGAATGTGGGGTGCCGGTTATCTCTGATATTCATGCCGCTAGCGATGCCGCACCAGCCGCCGAGGTTTTGGACATTATTCAAATTCCGGCTTATCTTTCCATGCAAACGAGTATTACCTTAGCGGCGGCCCGGACCGGCAAACCGTTGAATGTGAAAAAGGGTCAATTTTTACATCCCCAGGATATGAAAAATGTGATTGATAAAATCGAAAGTGTGGGGAATACCCAGATTTTGTTAACCGAACGCGGTTCCTGTTTTGGCTACCACAACCTGGTTGTGGACATACGCGCCCTGCCAATGATGCGCTCCTTCGGCTATCCGGTTGTCATTGACCCGACGCATTCAATTCGAGTCTACGGAATTTCGTCCAGTGACCCCGCCGGAGGGACACCTGAGTTTGTACCCGTGATTTCCCGCGCAGCCGTGGCGGCGGGTTGTGATGCCGTTTTTATTGAAACCCATCCCAATTGTGAAGCTGCTCTGTGTGATGCGGCCAGCATGTGGCCCCTTCAAAAACTCGAAGGACTGCTCCGCCAGCTCATCGAAATTCATAATCTCGTTAGTCATTATTAAATTGTTTCATGGAAGATAAAATAAATAAAATCAAACTCATTTTAATGGATGTTGACGGCGTTCTAACCGACGGTGGGATTATTCTGGGCACGCAAGGTATTGAAGTGAAAATCTTCAATGTCCAGGATGGTGCAGGAATAACAATGGCCCGCCGGGTGGGCTTGAAAGTCGGAATCTTAACCGGTCGCACCTCAGAAGCGGTTTCCCGGCGCGCGGAAGAGTTGCATTTTGATATTGTCTCGCAGGGGCATTTCAATAAATTAAATGCCTACACGCAAATTAAAAAACAAACCCGGCTTGCCGACGAAGAAATTGCCTATATCGGTGACGATATTCTGGATTTACCGGTTCTTCGCCAGGTGGGCTACAGTGTAGCGGTAAATAATGCCCGCAGCGAAGTGAAACAAGCCGTTGACTATATTACCAGCGCTTCAGGTGGTAAGGGGGCAGTGCGCGAGGTGATTGATTTAATTCTCAAAGCTCAAAATAAATGGCAATTGGCCCTCGAAAAAATGATTCAATAGTCAAAGTCAAACTCTCAGACAGCGATGAAATCCTTACGATTTGAATCAGCACTTAAAAAATTGATTGCGTTTTTAACTTATTATTCGTATTAATTATGAAAGAGCATGGACGTACAGCTTCTCAAATCGATCAAACTTTTGAGGATGAAAATCCAACCATTGAAATTGGTAAACGAGTGATTCGAATCGAAGCGGCGGCCATTGCCGCTTTGGAAAAAAATATTGACCGTTCTTTTGAAAAAGCAGTTAATCTGATTTATAACAACCGCGGCCGGGTCGTCATTACCGGTATGGGCAAATCAGGAATCATTGCCCAAAAAATAGCCGCAACGCTGAATAGCACCGGAACACCCGCGTTATTCCTGCACCCGGCTGATGCAGTTCATGGTGATTTAGGGCTGGTTCTGAAAGATGATGTGGTGATTTTCATTTCGAAGAGTGGCAACACCGACGAACTTACTCGGCTTATTCCCGTATTCAAACGGTTAAAAGTGCCTTTGATTGTCATGACAGGCAATCCCCGCTCAGCGCTGGCAATTAAAAGTGACGTGATGTTGAATGTGTTTGTCAAAGAGGAAGCCTGTCCCAATGACCTGGCACCGACGGCCAGCACCACCGCCAGTTTGGCCATGGGAGACGCCCTGGCAGTTGCTCTTCTCGCCAAAAGAAATTTCAGTCCCGAGCAATTTGCCCGGCTCCACCCCGGCGGGGCGCTGGGTCGACAGTTGCTACTCAAATTGGAAGAGGTCATGTTTACCAACGACAAAATACCGCTGGTAACAAACAGTACGCCGTTGAGAGAGACAATACTGGAAATGACCTCAAAGCGTTTTGGGTGTACCTGTGTCGTCGACGACGCTGGAAAATTAGTGGGGATTATTACCGATGGTGATTTAAGACGATTGCTGGTAAAGACGTTTGATATCTGGTCGCTGACCGCGCAGGATATCATGGCTGGCCATCCCAAGACAGTTCAGAAAGATGATTTGGCCATTGTCGCCTATCGGATTATGGAAACTCACAATATTATGCAAATCGTGGTGGTTGATCACGCGAATAAACCCATTGGAATGGTTCATTTACACGACTTACTTGAAGCGGGGTTGGTGTGAACTTAAAATATTTGATAACCAAGCGCTTCAAAAACTGGTTTATCTATGTGCTCGTCCGCTTCTTTTTCTTTTTATTACAAATAATGCCCCGTCAAGTGGCGTACTTGGTGCTCACGCGAATTTCCTTGTTGTGCTATTATCTCATTCCGGATGCACGCCAAAAAACAAGACGTCACCTGACGCTGGTTTTCGGCAAGGAAAAGAGCCCGGAACAAATCCGGCAAATGTCAAAAGAAGTTTTTCGCAATCTGGGCCGTAACGCCACCGATATGTTTCGCATTCAGAAAGCGCTGAAAAAAGACCCTTACCGCTATGTCTCTGTAAGAGGATTGGAACATTTAGACCAGGCGTTAGCCCGGGGTAAAGGGGTCATTGTCATTACCGGGCATATTGGCTGTTGGGAACTCTTGGCGGGATTTTTTTCATCGATTGGGTACTCCGCGGCGGTTGTAGGAACCCCTTTGTATGATCCCCGACTCGATGCAATGCTCATTAAAAATCGGACATCGGTCGGTTTAACGAATATCAATCGTGACCGGGGCGCTCGACAGATTTTAAAAGAGCTGCATTCGAATCATATTTTGGGGATTCTAATTGACCAGGACACCAAAGTAGACGGCGTATTTGTTGATTTTCTGGGAATGCCCGCATTGACGCCAGTGGGTCCGGTTACCCTAGCGATGAAAACCGGGGCCAGCATTGTGCCAATGTCGATTCACATTCAGCCCGACAATAGGCACCTCATTGAAGTTGAAGCCATGATTCCGCTTCAAATATCCAATAACCGGCAATTGGACCGGCAGATAAACACGGCCAGATGCTCACAAGCCGTGGAACGAATGCTCCTGAAAGACCCCACGCAGTGGGTTTGGATGCATGAACGCTGGAAAACCAAACCAGGAGAGGCGAATAAATAGTCTTTCTCATTATTAAATAAATGAGTTTGTTGAATCAGACAAGTAGCATGTTAACATTTTCTTTTCAAATAAAATACCTCGGGTTGATAATCGCACTGTTGTGCCTGAGCTGCAATTCACCTGATCAGACCGCGACCACCCGAGACAAAACCGAATATCCCGATCAAGAGGGCTGGAATTCAACGTTAATCGTTACCAACGAGGGTCGGAAATCGTTACGGATTGAATACGGTCATATGGAAAAATTTGACCAGCGGAAGCTACTCTATTTTGGTGAAAAGGTTAAGCTCGATCTGTATGCCGAAGATGGCTCCTTGAAAACCAAACTGGTTGCCGATAGTGCTTTGCTTAATGAAGCCAACAACAACATGGAGGCCATCGGCAATGTCATTGTCATCAAGGGAGACACCACGCTTTATACCACGCGCCTGAAATGGTTTGAACAGCCAAAACTGATTGTTTGTGACGTCCCTTTTACCATGGTGACGCAACAAAATGACACTTTATACGGCGATGGTTTTGAAATGGATCAGCGAACCAATTATATGCGCATAAAAATGGCTGAGGGAGTCAGTCACGAAAAACTGGATATTAAAGGAACTTCGAAACGAATCGAGGAACGACCTAAAAAAACGATTCCCTCGCAAAGCGAACCGGAAGATTCATCAGCGGCAGGTGTATTGAATGAAGAGTATCATTAAAAAAATAGTATCCACTCAATATTTTATGACAGATTTCAGACCTTCGAGGTTTTGGAGTCAGAAACAACAAAATGCCAGCACTCTCAAGGACTTATGTAGAAAAACCTCGCAGGTCTTTACCCCTATTCATGAGTGGATACAAAAAATAGTTATCAGCCTGATCCTCGGTGGCTTATTCACCGCGACGCTGTTACTGGCCGAAAACACAACCGATGAACGTCTACGAATGCAGGCCGATCAGGTAGAAATAATGACCGTCGCCGGTCAGCAGATTCAGCGCTTCGAGGGAAATGTGCGGCTGGTTCAGGGAAAGGCCCGGTTAGCCTGTGAAAAAGCAGTGTGGTACAAAGCCGAGGGCAAAGTCATCCTGGAAAAAAATGTCGTGCTGGATGATGGCGAAAAAATACTCACCGCTGATTTTGTCACCCATTACGAGCATCTTAAAAAGGAAGAGGCGCGGGGAAATGTCAAAATCATCGA
>Ga0180437_10003469_pt1 | contig 23473 bp, 15 predicted proteins | sample SS_ome_4_FD_132410 | JGI IMG/M metagenome (GOLD analysis project Ga0180437, IMG submission 132410) | Hypersaline lake sediment archaeal communities from the Salton Sea, California, USA - SS_3_D_1 metaG | ecosystem: Environmental > Aquatic > Non-marine Saline and Alkaline > Hypersaline >...
GACCGTGCGCGCCAGCATCTGCAGAACGCTCTGGACATCATCGGAGAGAACGCGCTCTTGTTGGCGGGAATGGGGTACGTGTACGCGCAGTATGCCAACATCGGGGTGGAACACGAGGAGTACATCGAGAAGGCGGAGGAGTACGCAAGGAAAGCGTTGGAGCTGGATCCCGAATCCCCGGAGGCCCATCTCGTCCTCGGCTTTACCCATCAGGCTTTTCGAGGGGACCAGAGAAAGAGCGTCTACCACCTGAAGCAGGCTCTCGCCGTTAAACCAGATGATCCGCACACGCTTTTCTGGCTGCTGCAAGCTCACGATATCGTGGGCAGGGTAGATGAGGCGTATCCGTTGGCGGAGCGGCTGGCACGGGTGGACCCGCTCACCCCGATTTCGGTATGCGGCAAAGTCTTCCTGGACGTGTCGGGAGGGCGATTCGATGTGCCCTCCGAGGAGCTGACGAAGTGGTTTCGGCTGGAGCCCCAGAACCCGCTGGCTTTGTTGGCCTGCGCTGGGCTTCTGGCGTCCTGCTCCCGCTTCGACGAAGCGCGCGACTTGATCCGGGGAAATGTCCGAGCGGACCTTGAAGACATCTCCACGCGCCTGACCCTCCTTCTCGAGGGCGCTTTGGACGGCGACAGCTCGAGATTCCGGGAAATCATGACCGAAGACTTCAGAAGAACGGCGCGGCGCGATCCGCAGTGGTCGTATTTCGTGGCCGGCATCCACGCATTCGCTGGGCTGAAGCAGGAAGCTCTGGATTGGCTGTCGAACGCCGTGGACCGTGGGTACATCAACTACCCCTTCATCGCCGAGCAGGACCCGGCGCTGGCGTCGATTCGCGGCGAGCCGCGGTTCCGGGATATCGCCGCGCGGGCCAAGCACGAGTGGGAGCACTTCGACGCATGATAAGCTAGAGGCGCATGCATGTCGTCATTCCTGCAACGCCTGAAGCAGCGGAAGCTCTTCCAGTGGGCGCTGGCCTACCTGGCAGGAGCGTGGCTCGTCCTGCAGGCCATGGAGGTCACGGCCGAGCCCTTCGGCTGGCCGCTGGCGCTGCAGCGCGGCGTCACGATCCTGCTGGTCGTCGGCTTCCTCGTCGCCCTCGTCCTCGCCTGGTACCACGGCGAGCAGGGGCGCCAGCGAGTCAGCGGCCCCGAACTCCTGATGATCGCCGCGCTACTGGCGATCGCCGCCATCCTGCTCGCCATCCTGAGACCGGAGGTAGAAGCGCCCGCCACACCGTATGCCGGTTTGCCGGTTGACGGCGAGAAGCCGGCGATCGCGGTCCTGCCGTTCGACAATTTCAGCCCCAACCCGGACGACGCCTACTTCGCCGACGGGATGCACGACGAGATTATCACGCAACTCTCCCGGATCTCGGCGCTCAAGGTGATCTCGCGGACCTCGGTGATGCAGTACCGAGATGAGAGAAGGCCGGTTCGTAATATCGCTGCCGCGCTGAGCGTCAACTACGTGCTGGAAGGCAGCGCGCGAAAAGCCGAAGATCGGGTACGGCTCACCGTTCAGCTCATCGACGCCGATCGGGACGAGCACGTCTGGGCAGAGGAGTACGACCGGGACCTGACAGCCGCGCACCTGTTCGAGATACAGAGCGAGGTGGCCGAGAGAGTGGCGTCCGCCCTGGCGGTCGAGCTCACGGCGTCGGAACGCGAGCGGATCGAGCGACACCCGACCGAGAGCCTCGCCGCCTACGACCTTTATATGCTCGGCCGCTACTACTGGAACCAGCTGAGCGCGCAGGGGCTCGAGCGCGCTGTCGAGTATTTCGAACGTGCGCTGGATCTCGATCCAGATTTTGCCCTGGCCTACAGCGGTCTCGCCGACACGTACATGATCCAGACGCAGGGCTGGGGCCTGGCGCCGCGGGATGTGTTTCCCAAGGCGCGTGAAGCGGCAGAGCGGGCGCTGGCGTTGGACTCGACGCTGGCGGAGGCCCACACATCACTGGGAGGTGTCCTACTATTCTACGATTGGGATTTCGAAGCCGCCGAGGCCGCGTTCCGGCGGGCGATCGAACTCAATCCGAACTACGCGCCGGCGCCGCACTGGCTGGGGATTTCGCTCTATTCTCGGGGTCGTTTCGCGGAGGCAAGTCAGGCGGTCGAGCGGGCTCTCGCGCTGGATCCCCGGTCAACCTACGTCAAGATGAACGTGGGATACCTCCTTTACGTCTCTCGCAATACGAGCGGGCGCTCGAGGTATACAGCGATGCCATACGAGCCGACTCGAATGCCATAGTGCGTGCACTTCGGGGCCCCGTCTATGTGCATCTCGGAAGGTTCGAAGAGGCTATCGCGGATCTCGAGTTCGTTTCAGAGATGCTTGGAGAGCGAAACCTGATCCCAGCCGCCTACCTGGGCTTTGCCTACGCGCGTGCCGGTAGAAGAAGCGATGCGGAGCGAGTGATACGTGAGCTTCAGGAGTTGTCAGCCACACGGTTCGTCAACCCTGACTACATCGCGATCGTCTATATCGGCCTCGGCGAAAACGATGAGGCGATCGAATGGCTGTACCGGGCCACCGAGGCGCGGACCGATTGGCCGCTCTTCTTTACGGTGGACCCGGTACTCGAGTCGCTGCAGTCGGATCCGAGATACAAGGAGCTGCTCCGATCCATCGGCCTATCGGAGCTTATCGAGTGAACGTACTGGGCGCGTTCCTGTCCGAGCTCAAACGCCGCCGCGTCTACCGTGTCGCGGTCGCCTACGCCGTCGTCGCCTTCGTCATCTGGCAGGCGGCGGAGATCGCGGTCCCCGGTCTGAATCTTCCCGACTGGGTCCTCACGCTGGTCATTCTGCTCACCGCCCTCGGCTTCCCGGTCGCAGTGGTCTTGGCGTGGGCTTTCGATATCACGCCGGAAGGTGTGAAGCGGACCGATGCAGAGGGCCCGGGAACTATCGCTCCGGGGAAAGTCGAGCGGGTCGCTGGCGAAGGCGAGGCCGAGGCACGCAAGGCGATCGCGGTGCTCCCCTTCGCCGACATGAGCCCCGAGGGCGACCAGGAGTACTTCAGCGACGGGATGTCGGAAGAGCTGATCGACGCGCTCACTAAGATCCCCGGTCTGCGCGTCACCGCCCGCACGTCTTCTTTCCAGTTCAAGGGGGAGCGCCGCGACATCCGCGAGGTCGGTCGAGCCCTGGGAGTGACCCACGTCGTGGAAGGGAGCGTGCGCAAGTCGGGGGATCGATTGCGCATCACCGCACAACTGGTCGACACGAGCGAGGGCTACCACCTGTGGTCGGAGCGCTACGACCGGGACCTCGACGACATCTTCCAGGTCCAGGACGAGATCGCACGGAGTATCGCCCGCGAGTTGAAGATCAGACTTGCCGACCCGGCCGCAGCCCTTGAGCGCCCTCGCACGGAGAACCTGGAGGCCTACGACAACTACTTAAGGGCACGGGTTTGTTTTGCCGAACTGGTCCCCGAGTCTTGGACCCATCGGGCGATTGAGTATTTCAAGAGGACGATCGAGCTGGATCCGACGTACGCGCCCGCCCACGCCGGGCTCGCCGCCGCTTACGATCAGCTCAACAGGTTTGCCGGGCCGGAGGCCGAAGAGGCGCTGGCGAAGGCCAGGGAGGCGGCCCGACGGGCGCTCGATCTGGATTCGACCCTCTCCGAAGCGTATACGATTCTGGGCATCATCGCGATGACCTACGATTGGGACCGTGAGGCGGCGCGTCGGAATTTGGAGCGCGCTATTCAGGTGAACTCGAATGAGGCCCGGGCCCACGCTTGGTACACCATATACCTCCTCTATTACGAGAAACGGTTCGATGAGGCTCTCGAAAAAGCCCGGCGCGCCGTGGAGCTCGATCCGCTCGACTGGACGCCGCGGGGCTTCCCCTGGTGGGTCCTCTGGGTCCGCGGTGAGTACGAGAGCTATCTGCAGGAAGCTCTGGAGGTCATACAGCAGGAGCCGCAGCACGCTCACCCTCATTACTGGGCCGGGACAGGCTACTTGCTGACGGGGCGCCCGAACGAGGCGATCGCCGAGCTCGGCAGGGCGGTCGAGCTGGGTGGTCCGACGCACTTCTATCTGAGCTATCTGGCCGTCGCACACGCCCGGGCGGGAAACGCGTCGAAGGCGAGGGAGATCCTGGCCGACTTCGAGGAAAGGATAAGCAGAGGGGCTGCCCTTTCCTCTTGGCGTGCGCGAATCCACGCCGCGCTCGGCGAGCGCGATGAAGCGCTCGATGCGCTGGAGAGTGCCTACGTTGAGCACGACCGGTCCCTCTTCCACGTGGCGAGCGATCCGCTGTTCGATGAAGTGCGGTCGCATCCCCGGTTCGCTGCGGTGTTCCGGAAGATGGGACTGGAGAAGTGGTGCTGACCATGGCTGATGCCGGCACGGGACTGCGAGAGTTTCTGGTCGAGCTCAGGCGGCGGAAGGTCTACCGCGTCGCCGTGGTCTACGCGGTTGTGGCGTTCGTCATCTGGCAGGCCGCCGAGATCGCCTTACCGGCTCTGCGCTTGCCCGAGTGGACGCTCACCTTCGTCGTCGTTCTCACCCTTGTGGGTTTCCCCATCGCGCTGGTTCTCGCCTGGGCCTTCGACATCACCCCCGAGGGAGTAAGACGCACCGAGCCGCGCGCCGGCGAAGAGATGGTGTCGGCGCGACGCGGCTGGTTGCCGCCGGCGATGGCGGGACTCGCTGTACTGGCGCTGGTCGTCGCCGCCGGCTGGTGGATGCTGCGCCAGCGGGGTGAGTCGCCCGACGAACGAGAGACGCTGGTCGTGCTGCCGTTCGAGAATCTGGGGCCGCCGGAAGAGGAGTATTTCGCCGACGGCGTCACGGAAGAGATCACCAGCCGGCTGGCCCGGATCAGTGGGCTGGGCGTGATCGGGCGCACCAGCGCGATCCAGTACAAGAACACGAACAAGACGATACGAGAGATCGGCGAAGAGCTGGGTGTGGACTACCTCCTGGAGGGCACGGTCCGCTGGGAGAGGGTGCAGGAGGGGGAGAGCCGCGTGCGAGTGACGCCGCAGCTCATCAAGGTGTCCGACGCGACGCATGTTTGGACGGAGCCCTACGAGGAGGCGCTCTCCGGGATCTTCCGACTTCAGGCGGACATCGCCGAGCGCGTGGCCGCGGCCTTGGAGGTCACTCTGCTGGGCGCCGAGCGTGAGGCGCTGGAGGCCGAGCCCACGGAAAACCTCGAGGCCTACGACTACTACTTGCGGGGCATTGATTATCACAGGCGCGGGTTCCTCGAGCGGGAGATCCAGTTGGGCATTCGGATGTTCGAGAGGGCTGTCGAGCTCGACTCGACCTTCGCCCTGGCCCACGCGTGGCTCGGGTTCGAGCATACCGGGATGTACCACCTGTTCTACGATCGCTCGGCGGAGCGGCTTGCCCAGGCCAGGGCGGCGCTGGATGAAGCACTACGTCTCGACCCGGACCTGCCGGAAGCCCATTTGATGTTCTGCTTCTACTACTGGACTCTCCTGGAGCACGATCGCGCGCTCGAGCATTGTGCGATCGCCCAGCGCAGCCTGCCCAACGAGAGCGAGCTGTGGCGCTTCATGGGGTTGATCAAGATGTGGCAAGGGGAATTCGAGGAAGCTCTGGAGTACCAGCGCAAAGCCCAAAACCTCGACCCGCGCTACGCTATCCACCCGATGAACGTCGGAGGTGTCTACCGCTGGATGCGCAGCCATCCGGAGGCGGCGCACTCATACGAACGCGCCATCGCCCTCCTGCCCGATTTCGGGGTCCTCTACGTGGAACAGGCCTACGTGTACTTGGCTTGGGACGGTACCACGGAACGCGCACGCGCGGCGCTCGCGCGGGCCTCGCAGGCCGGGGCTTCGTCGGGATGGCTCGCTCCGCTGTTGCAGGTCCAGTTGGAGCTGTTCGACAGGAACTACGCCGGCGCTCTGGACCAGCTCGCCCGCTGGGAGCGCGATTACCTCGACGCGCTGCACCTCTTCGTCCCGCGGGCGCAGCTGTACGCGCAGGTCTACGGGCTTATCGGAGACCGCGGGCGGGAGCGAGCTTACTACGACTCCGCACGAGCCGTGGTCGAGGCCCGACTGGAGGAGCTGCCGGCCGATCCCCGGTTGCATAGCGCTCTCGGGATCGCCTACGCCGGCCTCGGCCGAGTCGAGGAAGCGATCCGCGAAGGGAGAATGGGCGTCGAGCTGGCCCCACTCGACAAAGACGCGGCCACGGGGCCGTACAGAATCCTAGAACTCGCGCAGATCTACGCGATGGTCGGGGAGCACGACGCCGCCGTCGAGCAATTGGAGCATCTGCTCTCTGTACCTGGGCCTCACTCGGCAGCCATGCTACGAATCGACCCGAACTGGGACGCGCTGCGTGACCATCCGCGCTTCCAGAAGCTCTTGGAGCAGCAGCGCTAGACATCGGCTTGGGGCACGTCGGCATCTTCTCTTGAGCGAAGATTGCCGCGGGGCGCCGTGACGCACATTTTGACGTTAGCATCAAACCGTTGGCCCGCAGCCCCAACTGGTTCGGTAAGTCCGGTGCGAGTCTGAATAGACGGGCTTGGAGCCCATGCCCACCGTCCTGCAACGACTGAGACAGCGCAAGCTGTTCCAATGGGTTCTCGCCTACCTGGCGGGCGCCTGGCTGGTCTTCCAGGGAATCGAGGTGCTCGCCGACCCCTGGGGTATTCCGACAGCGCTTCAGCGGGGCGTCCACATCCTTCTCGTCGTCGGTTTCTTCCTGATTCTGGTCGTCGCCTGGTACCACGGCGAGAGGGGGCGGCAACGGGTGAGCGGAGCGGAGTTGCTGATGATCGCGGCGCTGCTGGGCATCGCAGGGCTGCTCGTCGCTGTCCTAAGCCCGGGTGAGAAGCCGGAACCGGAACCCCTCCAGCAGACTCCGGTCGCGGCGACCGAATCGGGGCGTCCCTCCGTTGCGGCACTCCCGTTCGTGAACCTGAGCGGGCTCCAAGGCGACGTGTACTTCACCGACGGTATCCACGAGCAGGTCCTCACGCAGCTCTCCAAGGTCGGCGGTTTGAGCGTCAGGGGCCGCACGTCGGCGATGGAGTATCGCGACAGCCCCAAGAACCTGCGTGAGATCGGTCGGGAGCTAAACGCCCGCTATCTGCTGGAGGGGAGCGTTTTCCGCGAAGGTGAGACGGTTCGGATTACCGTGCAGCTGATCGACGCGCAGCAGGACGAGAATTTGTGGGCCGAGGGCTACGACCGCGATCTCTCCGTTGAAAGCCTGCTCGACGTGCAGAGCGATATAGCGCAGCGCGTGGCCCACGCTCTACAGGCGGAATTGACGCCGGCCGAGCGTGCCCGGATCGAGGCTCGGCCGACGGATAATCTGCAGGCGTACAATCTGTGCCTGCTCGGGCAGTATCACTGGAACAAGTTCGCGCAGGAGGATGTCGAGAAGGCCATCGGGTACTTCGAGCAGGCCATCGCAGCGGATCCGGACTACGCGCTGGCTCATGCCAGACTCGCCGACGCCTACTTGACGCTGGCGGTGCTAGGTTTTGCCGATCCGTCGGAGACAATACGGAGGGTTGAGGAACTAGGGCGGAGGGCCCTGGAGCTCGATGACGAACTGTCCGAGGCGTACGCGGCCCTCGGAATGCTCAAGCACACTTTCGACTACGAGTATGCCCAGGCTGAGAGCATGCTGCGGCGAGCGATCGAGCTCAGTCCCAGCAATGCCCTGGCACACACGCGGCTGGGCTTACTGCTGTGCGACCTGCGCCGCCACGACGAGGCAATAGCAGTAGGTCGCAGGGCCCAGGAGCTCGATCCGCTGGCACCCATCATTACAATGGATCTGGCTCGGAGCTTCGTAGCTGCTAATAGGTTCGATGAGGCGATCGAGCAGGCGCAGGCTGTAATAGACCGCGCGCCGGACTTTTGGTTTGGGCACCTGTTTCTGTGCATTAGCCTGACGTTCAAAGGTGAGCATGCGGAGGCGATAGCGGGCTGCGAGACCGCGTGGAGCCTATCAGGTCACCCGTGGAGTCTAGCTCACCTCGCCGGGGCTCACGCGTTGGCAGGAAACGAATCGGAGGTTCGTCGGATCGAGGCCCAGCTCACGGAGATCGCGGGGCAGCAGTACGTTTCCCCGCTCTATATGGGTTTGCTGTACGCACGGACAGGAGAAGACCGCCGGGCCATTGAGTGGCTGAGACGAGGCGTGGAGACGCGGACCGGCTGGATCACCGAAATCGGCTCCGACCCGACGTTCGAGCATCTGCGACGGTACCCTGAATTCCAGGAACTCCTCGCCCGACTGAACTTGAATTGAGTGGCACTCGATGAATCTGCGGGTGTTCTTCTCGGAGCTCAAACGCCGCCGCGTCTACCGGGTCGCCGTCGTCTATGCGGTCGTCGCCTTCGTGATCTGGCAGGCGGCGGAGATCGCCTTCCCGGCTCTCAACCTGCCGGCCTGGACGCTGACCTTCGTCGTCGTTCTGACCCTCCTGGGTTTCCCCATCGCGCTCGTTCTCGCCTGGGCGTTCGATATCACGCCGGAAGGTGTGAAGCGCGCGGCACCGGGTGCAGGAGCGGCGCCGCTATCGAGTCGACGTGGTGGAGCAATCGTGGCGGCTGCAGGGATTGCGGTCGTGGTCTTAGTCGTCGTCGGCTCCTTCCTGCTGCGGGAGGAGAACGGTGCTTCCGCCGAGAGGACGATGCTCGTTGTGCTGCCGCTCGAGAATTTGGGGGCTGCGGACGACGAGTACTTCGCTGACGGTGTCTCCGAAGAGATACACTCCAGGCTCAGCGCCGTCAGTGCCCTCGGAGTGATCGGGCGAACGAGTGCCCGTCAATACAAGAACACCAACAAGACGGTTCCGGAGATTGGCGACGAGCTCGGCGTCGATTTCATCGTCGATGGTTCGGTCCGCCTGCAACACCAGCAGGGTGGCCGCATGGTTCGTGTCAACACCGAGCTCATCCGGGTGTCGGATGCGAGGAGCATCTGGTCCAACACCTACGAAGCGTTGCTGGAAGACATCTTCGGCGTCCAGAGCGATATCGCGCTTCACGTCGCTGAGGCGCTGGAGGTGACACTAGTCGAGCCCGAGCGCAGGTCGTTGGCGGCTCGTCCCACCGAGAATCTCCAGGCCTACGACTACTACCTGTTGGGTCGCGACTACTTGGGTCAATGGGAGACGCGAGGGATCGAGCAGGCGATCCTGCACTTCCGGCGCGCGGTTGAGGCCGATTCCAGCTACGCTCAGGGTTACGCGGGCCTGGCATACGCCTATGCCGCTCTGGGCGGGTTCGGGGGCGTTCATCCGAACGACTCTTGGCCGTATGCGAGAGCCGCGGCGGAAAAGGCCCTGGCGCTGGACGAGAGACTGGTGGAGGCCCACACCGCTCTGGCAATCGAGGCGATGTCGCATCGCTACGACTGGCAGGCGGCGCGGGAAGGGTTCGAGCGAGCCCTCGAGCTCAACCCGAGTTCGGTTGACGCTCTGGTATGGTACGCGATGCTCGAGGGCGGGATATGGCGAGAGAACGATCACGCCATGCAGCTCATGGCGCGTGCCGAACGACTGGATCCCCGGTCTAGGGAGGTCGGCTACAACATCGGGTTCTTGCTGCTCTGGGCAAGGCGGCCGGCCGAGGCTGTGGAAGCGTTTGAGAGGTTGGCGGCGTTGGAGCCGGAGTACTACGGGGGCCACGACGGTCTCGCCATAGCTCTCGCGGCACAAGGCAGGTACGAGGAAGCGGTCGCCGCGGCGCGAAATGCGTTGGCTGTGGGCGACCCCCATTATGATCCGGATATCGGTCTCCTCGGGTATCTCTATGGTCGGCTGGGACGGAGAGCCGACGCCTTGAAGCAGCTCGAGCGACTCGACGAGCTCGCCGCGCGTGGCAGGTACGTGTCGCCCGTAAGCCGAGCGGACGTCCATGCTGGGCTCGACGAAATTGACGAAGCGTTCGCGTGGCTGGAGAGAGGCTACGAAGAGCGGACACACTGGCTCATCTGGCTTGGCAGGGAGCCGTACAACTGGGACAATCTGACGTCCGACCCGCGCTTCCAAGATCTGGTCCGTCGCATGGACTTCCCACGTCTGACCGCTGAAGCGAGATGAGAGAGCGATGAACGATCCACCGTCTCGTCTGCGCTCCTTCCTCGCCGAACTGAAACGCCGCCGCGTCTACAAGGTCGCCGTCGTCTATGTGATCGTGGGCCTCGGTGTGCTGGGCGCCGCCGAGGTCATCCTGGACCCGCTCGGCCTGGAAGCCCTCCGGGCCTTCATCGTTATCCTCGTGTTGTTCGGCTTCCCCATCGCCCTAGTCCTCGCGTGGGCCTATGAGCTGAGGCCGGAAGAGCCAAGTGAGCACGTGCCGACGACCACGCCGATCAGCGAAGCCACAGAGACCGAGCGCAAGAAGTCGATCGTCGTCCTCCCCTTCGACAACCTGAGTCCCGATCCCCAGGACGCCTATCTGAGCGACGGGCTGACCGAGGAGATCACCACCGACCTGTCGCACCTGCGCAGCCTGCGGGTGATCTCACGTAGCTCGGCGATGGCGCTCAAAGGCACGCAGAAAGATGTGCGGACGGTTGGCATTGAGCTGAACGTCCAGTACGTCCTTGAGGGGAGTGTGCGAAAGGCGGGAGACGATCTGCGTATCACGGCGCAGCTGATCGACGCGGGCGCCGACGAGCACCTGTGGGCCGAGAAGTACAGCGGCACTATGGAGGACGTCTTCACGATGCAGGAACAGGTGTCTCGCTCCATCGTGGGTGCGCTGGAGCTCCAGCTGACACCGCACGAGGAACGGCGCCTGGTCGAGCGACCGCTCGAGAACCTGCAGGCCTACGAGTGCTACCTCAGGGCGCGGTCCCTCATCTGGCTGCTCAGCGAGGAATCCCACGACCGAGCGCTGGAGCTGATCGAGCGCGGCCTCGAGATCGTGGGGGACAACGACCTGCTCTACGCTGCGCAAGGCCTGATCTACTTTCATCACGTCGACCAGATGAACAAGCGTCCAGAGACCTACGCGGAACTGCTGGAGCAGGCCCGGGCATGCGCCGATCGAGCACTGGCAATCAATCCCAGTTCCGCCCCAGCCCACGCTCTGCGGGGCTTCATCTCCTTCGCGAGCGGCGAGTCCCGAGGCGCGCTTCGGCACTTCTCCAGCGCACTGCAGCTCGACCCGAACAGCGGCGACGCACACTTGATACTCGGATACTGGCGCGCAGCGGGAGGATGGGAGCTCGGCGCGGCACGCCGCTTCCTCGAGAAAGTGGCAGAGATCGATCCGCTGATGCCGATGAACAAGGGAGCGTTGGGATGGCTCCACTGGTTCAACGGGGATTTCAACGCAGCCCTGGATGTTTGGCGGGATTGGCAACGCCAGTTGGAGGAAGTGAAGTCGCCGTATCGAATCTTCCTCGCGTATCTCCACGCCGCGGGCGGGAACGCGGAAGAGGCCGTCCGGCTCGTCGACCAGGTTATCAGCGATAGTCCACACCACATCCTGACGGCGCTGGGGGCTCTGCTGAAACATGGGTGGCTCGGACAAGAGGAGCAGGCACTGGAGGCCGTGACGGAGCGACTCGAGCAGGCAGTCTGGTGGGATGACATCTGGTCTCTGTTGCTGGCCGGTGGCTATGCGCAGATCGGCGAGAACGAGCGCGCGATCCACTGGCTGGATCACACGATCGACTACGGCATCTGGAACGTGCGCTACTTCAGCGAGCGGGATCCCTTCCTGGCGAAGCTGTGGTCTGATGAGCGCTTCGATCCGCTCATGGAGAAGGCCAGGCGCCTCTCCGAGTCACCGGGGGGCGAGTGATGGAATTCCGCAGTTTCCTGACCGAGCTGAAACGCCGCCGCGTCTACCGCGTCGCCGTGGTCTACGCCGCCGTCGCCTTCGTCGTCTGGCAGGCGGCGGAGATTGTGGTACCGGGCCTCAACCTTCCCAACTGGGTGCTGACCCTCGTCATCGTCCTCACGGCCCTCGGCTTCCCGATCGCCGTCGTGCTTGCCTGGGCGTTCGACATTACGCCCGCCGGTATCGAGCGCACGGAGGGTGAGGGCTTGGTGGAGGCGGTCGAGCGGCCTTCGCCTCCGAGGCTGTCGGTCGCCGTGCTGCCGTTCGAGAATCTCAGTGCCGATCCGGAGAACGAGTACTTCAGCGACGGCGTCAGCGAGGAGCTGCTCAATACCCTGGCGCGCGCGCCCGATCTGCGGGTAGCGGCCCGGACGTCGTCGTTCGCCTTCAAGGGGAAGGCGGCGTCGATCGGCGAGATCGGGGAAGCGCTGAACGTCGCACATGTGGTCGAGGGTAGCGTTCGCCGGGTGGGGGATCGAGTACGGATCACGGCGCAACTGATAGATGTGGCGGACGGCTACCACCTGTGGTCGGAGGCCTTCGATCGCGAGCTCGGCGATATCCTGATGGTCCAGCGTGAGATCGCCGAGTCGATCGGCGAGACCCTCGAGGCCGGGCTAACCCGCGGTTGGGAGGATGTTCTGCACACGGGGCGGCGTGTCGACGCGCAGGCGTACGATCATTACCTGAGGGCGCGGTTTTGCTCGCAGCGATTGACGCGGGAGAGCCTCGAGCGGGCGGTCCACCACTATCGAGAGGTGCTGTCCATCGATGCGCGCTTCGCGCCCGCCTATGCGGGGATGGCAACGGCTTACTTGTGGTTGGGCGACGCTTATCTGTCGCCGCTGGAGACGACACCGAAGGCGGTGGAAGCGCTGGAACGGGCGATCGAGCTCGATCCGAACCTTGCCGAGGCCCACGCAACCCTGGGCTACATACGCGCGATCCATGAGTGGTGCTGGGAGGAGGGTCGGCGGCAGATGGATAGAGCGCTGGAGCTGAGCCCAAACGTCGCCGAATCACACGTGTTACTCGCTCATGTCAAGGTTGCCACGGGTGACCTGCCGGGGGGAATTTCGTCGGTGAAGAAGGCCTTCGAGCTCGATCCGCTCTCCGCGATAAACAGCAACATGCTCGAGTGGTTCTACCTGTTCGACGGTCAGTTCGATGCTGTGATTCGCCAACACCACGTCACGCAGGAGCTTGCCCCAGGAATGGTCTATCACGACTCGATGGTGGGCCGGGCGCTCAGTGAGCAAGGGCGATACGACGAGGCGATTGAGGTTTTCGAGGCCGCCGAGCGGACGCTGGGCAGGCCCTCCACCGGCAAAGGCATTACGTTGGCCAGGATGGGTCGTACAGAACAGGCATTGGAGGTTGCTGGGAGTCTGGAACAAGTTGCGGCGAAGACCTACATCATGCCGGAACTGATGGCCGAGCTCTACGCGGCCTGCGGCGAGAAAGACCGTGCCTTTGATTGGCTGAGGCGCGGGTTGGATGCCCGGTCGGCCGGTGTTGAGGGACTTCGCTGGCTTAGGGGACTCGAATCGCTTCACGACGATCCCCGATTTCAGGACATCTTGAAAAGGGTAGGCCTCGTGGACTCGTGAGCGCGCCATGGCTTTCCACTTAGGTAGCTTCCTGGATGAACTGAAGCGCCGCAAGGTCTACCGGGTGGTGGTGGTCTACGCCGCGGTCGCCTTCGTTATCTGGCAGGCGGCGGACTTCGCTCTCCCGGCACTGAGGGTTCCCGACTGGGTACCGACCCTGGTCGTCGTTCTCACGCTCAGCGGTTTCCCCATCGCTCTCGTCCTCGCCTGGGCGTTCGAGGTCACAGCGGAGGGCGTGAGGAGGACGCAGCCCCTGACCGGGGAGGGGGAGTCCGTCGGTGCTGAAGCTCGAGCGGGACGCCTCGCCCTTGTGATCGTCGTCCTCGTCGTCGTCGCAGTGGGTGCCTGGTGGATGATCAGCCGTTATGGGGGGCCGCGAGTCGAGCGTGCACCGACCGCCATCGCCGTCCTGCCGTTTTCGGTCCACGGTGGCGACGAGTTCGCCTATCTGAGCAGCGGCATGGTCGACCTGCTGAGCCGCAAGCTCGATGGCGCCGGCGAGTATCGGAAGATCGATCCACATACGTTACTCGGCTTCGTGGGGCGGCATGGCTACACGAGTCCCGGGCCGGACGAGGGGCGCGTGGTGGCGGAGCGGTTCGGTGCGGGGCTCTACGTCCTGGGGAACGTCATCGAGGCAGGCGGCCGTCTCGAGGTCAGCGCCACCCTGTACGATGACGCCGGGGACGTGGAGGTCGAAGCGACGGCGACGGCGGCCGACGAGTCGGAGATCTTCGATGTCGTCGATGAGCTCGCTCGCCAGCTGCTGGCCCAAGAGTTCACCGCGCGGGGCGAGCGGCTGACCGGGGTCGCGGCGTTGACCACGAGCTCCGTCACGGCCTTCAAGGCGTACGTGGAAGGCGAGACGGCGTTCAGGCGCGGCGACCACCTCCATAGCCTCGAGGCGCTGGGTAGAGCTGTGGCAGCGGACACGGGGTTTGCGCTTGCCTACTACTGGCGCGCCATCGCGGCCGCCTACGTGTTGGATTTCAAGCTCACTCGCGAAGAAGTCGGCCGGGCGCTCGATCATCGTGAGCGATTGGGCGAGCACGAGCGGCACATCGTCGATGCGCTCGCGGCGTGGCTGCGGGGAGAGGCGGAGGAGCCGGAGCGACTGCTGCGGGCCGTGGTTCGTGCTTACCCCGAGGACATAGCCGCCTGGTTCCTGCTCGGCGAAACGCTTTACCATCATAATCCGCTTCGGGGACGCCCGATCACTGAGTCGCGCGAGGCGTGGAATCGGATGCTCGCGGTGGACCCGCATCATGTCAGCGCGCTCGAGCACCTGTGGTCGTTCGCTGCGGTCAAGGCTACCATGGCGGACACGTCTGCCGCGATCCTCGACTCGCTGGCCGAGCGCTACCTGGCCGTCGACCCGGACGGCCCGCGGGCGCTGATGATAAATGCCGTGCAGGCCGCGGCTCACGAGGATACGGTCGCTCAGATGCGGTTGCTGGCTGAGGGCGCCGGCGCCATCGACGCCATCGTCTTCAACACGGCGTGGCCGCTCGCCGTCGTCAGGAGCGACCATTCCTATGCGATGCAATTCGCGGGTCTGCTGACCGAGCCCGACTATCCGGCCGGAGTACGCGCGCTGGGTCACGTTTACCGGGCCTACATCGATCTGTCGCGCGGGCGCAGGGCGGCGGCCTCGCAAGAGCTCGAAGCGGCGGCACGGTTCGATCCTGCCGCCGCCCTTGAGCACCGGGCTTTCTTTGCCGCGGCGCCCTTCCTGCCGGTATCTCGGGAGGAGCTCGAGGAAGTGCTCATGCTGTTCCGTGAGCCGCTGCGCGACGCCGATTCCACAGTGGCCGTCGGGTCGTTCCTGATCCCACACCGCGGCTTCCACGAATCGCTGCGCACATACCTGCGGGGAATCGTGTCCGCCCGGCTGGGAGAAGACGGTGCTGCGCTCGAGTCTGCGGCGCAGCTCGAAGCGGACACGGGTCCAGAGGTGGCCCCGGCGGTACCACGCGACCTGGCAAAGGGGATTCGGGCCAGGATCGCATGGGAGCGGGGGGATCCGGCCGAGACGGTTCGGATCCTGGAGCAGGCCCGGATGGTGGTGCCGACGGATCTGACCTGGCCCTCGCCGTTCTTTTCACACGGTCACGAGCGATTGCTGCGTGCCGAGGCGCTCAAGTCGCTCGGACGCGATGAGGAAGCTCTCGGCTGGTACAGTTCGCTGCCCGGCGGCTTTTCGCCTTTCGATCTGATCTACATGGCCCCGGCGCATTTCAGCCAGGCCGAGATCCATGAGCGGCTCGGCCGGCTGGAGGAGGCGGAAGCTCGCTATGCCCGGGTCGTCGAGCTCTGGCGGGACTGCGACCCGGAGCTGCGGCCGCTGGTCGAGGAAGCCGAGCGACGGCTGGCGGCGCTGGCCGGTCGGCGCTAGGACATCCGGAGGCGAAGTGGCAGAGGCAGTTGGCTGCTCCGGGCGCCACCGTCGGAGCCCGGAGCAGCCGAATCCGCTCGCGCTAGAGCGAAGCACGAATCAGTGGGTCGAGACCAGCGCCAGCCGGTGATCGTCCTCTGCTCGACGGCGGATGGTCTCCAGTGTGGTGGCCCAGGTGCTCTTGACGCGTCGTTCCACCATGAGGCGCATGATCCCCTCGGCCGCATTGTCGAACAGCAGGTGCACGTAGTAGACCAGGTACGTGCCGCTCTGCGGGTCCTGCCCCGAGATGGGAGTCAGTGAGGCGATCCTGACGCCGGCCTGCAGGTAGTGGTTCGCGTAGATCTGCTTCATGGCGATCGCGGCGCTCGCTGGTCCAGCGCCGGGTCGGCGAACGACGGTCATGTGATTGAGGCTGGTGATCGGTCGCACGCCTACGTCTTCGACCATCCAATAGAATACATCCTCGGGGCCTCGAGTCTGCGGTTGGTGGAGGTCCGCCGGATGGTTCCCCGGGCTCGCGTCGCCATCCAGGAGCCAACGCGAGTCTTCCTGCAAGATCCGGAACCCCTCCGCAGCACTGAGCGGTTCGGATTTGTCGTGGTAGGTTGGCAGCCCGGCATCGCCGGCGCTCATGTACGAGCCGAGGTAGCCGACGAGCTGCTCGCTGATTATCGCTGCGGCCTGGCTTCGCGCATTGGGCTGCGACCAGTCTACGGCGGCGCGGATCTCCTCGATCGCATCGCTGGGCAGCTTCAGTCCGCAGTCGCCGACCTCACAGTCTTCCAGCGCATCGATGTCGTCTTCGTCGAACCTCAGGCCGTGCAGGTCGTCGGGAGTCGGCGTGTCGCTGAAGGTTCCGAGCTGTCTGACGATGTCGATATCGGAGAAGAAGCTCTCGACATCGCTGAACCGTTCGACGATGAAGTCGATTGGCGCGTTGATACGTACGATACCGAGTGCTGCGACTTCACGCTCGCTGCTCACGTCCAAGATCTTGGTCACGACGCGGCCCTCTTCTATCGACCTTCGGTCCCGGCGACCGAGTTGCAGGCGGTCCCCGGGCAGCTCGAGTGACTGCGGCTGTGCGAAGGCGCTGGTCGGCAGCGCCGCGCCTAGCGACACGAGTATCGTGACTAGACGCGCGATTCTGGATAGCATGATGTACCTCCCTTCCATTGGTCGGCGATGACCGTGCGACACGGCTCAACCGGTGAGGATGAACCAGTCGAGGCTCACGCCGACCAGCCAGTGAATGATCGCGACGTACCAGATCGACCTGGTACGCAGGCATACGCCGCCGAAGATCAAGCCGGCGGGCACGGCGGAGAAAGTCTCGGTGAACGGCCGGCCGAAGTGGGCGATGACCGAGAGCGCGGTCTGCAGTGCGTTCGCCGGCCCCGCGCCCAGCCGCTTCTGCAGCCCGAACAGGAGCACGCCGCGGAATAGCACCTCCCAGGCCCCGTAATAGAGGAACTGCATGGGAGCATATGTGATGAAGCCGAAGAGGTCGGGACGTACGGACGGATCGAGCGGGTAGACGAACTGCATCTCGGGAGAGCTCGATCCGATTTTGCCGGCCACGATCGCCAGCGGGATACCGACGGCCAGCCAGGCGAGCCCGACCCGCCAGCGGCCGAGTCCGAGACCGAGATCGGAGAGTCGCAGGCCCAAGCCCCAGCGCGCGAACAGCACCGGTAGTACGCCCAGCGTGAGAGCCGAGGCGGCGAAATGGAGCGTCGGACGGAGCGGCTCTCGGGTCATGGCGAGCGAGCCGCGCGCTGTTGACGCAGCCGCGATCACGTCGACTCGCATCAGGTAATAGAAGACGACGAGTGCCACGGTGGCGAGTATGATGAGCGACTCGGCGCGCCCTCTTTCCATTGTCATGTGCTGCGTAGACATCTGTGCTCACCTCCGGCGAGTTTGTAGCCAGCTGATCGTCTCTGACAGACCGTTGTGCAGTGGCCGCGGCTCGTAGCCGAGGTCGCGCCGGCTGGCACCGATGTCGACGCGACGATCTTCGAGGAACACGCGGACCCAGCCCGGCGTGATCGATGTGTTACCTCCCAGCCGGGCCCAGAGCAGGGCCGAGCGGGCGACCGCGAGAGCGGCGGCCGGCGGAAGGGCGGCGGTGCGATGACGTCGCCCGGAGATCGTGCCGATGAGATCGAGGAACTCCCGCATCGAGACGTTCTCCGCGCCGCCCAGGACGTAGTGGGCACCGGACCGGCCGTATCGCGCGGCGCGCAGGATTCCGTCCGCCACGTCGGCGGCGTGGACGTAGTTCGACAGAACGTCACGGTCGGCCAGGCGGACGCGGAAGCGGCCGGCGAGGTACAGGGCCACTACGCGGGTCACCCCGTTAGCGTCGTTCAGCGGTCCCGGGCCGTAGACCCGCGTGGGATGAACGATGACCGAATCGCCGCCGTTGGCTGCGTAGGAGGCGACGATTCGGTCGGCTCGCAGTTTGGTCTCTTCGTACGGCGTCGGCTGCTGCAGCGAGTCGCGCACCGGTGCCGGGCGATACGGCGGCAAAGTCAGTACAGTGGATACGTGGACCAGACGTTGCACAGCGGCGCGCCGAGCCGCTTCCAGTAGCTGTTCGACGGCGCGCACGTTGACGTCGTCGAACTCGTTCGGGTCGCGGGACCAGGCGCGCGCGCAGGCTGCGAGGTGGAGCACCGTGTGCACGCCTTGCGTGGCGCGGGCGATCGCCGCGGCGTCGCGCACGTCGCCCTTCACCAGCTCGACGCTTCGCAGCAGCTCGCCGTCCAGGCGCTGCGGTCGCCGCGCCAGCACTCGAGTCGGCACGTCAGCACGCAGCAGCGCGCGAACCAGGTAGCTGCCGATGAAGCCGGTGGCGCCCGTGACCAGGGTCAGCCCGTTCATCGTATACCTCCCCTCGGCTCGAATATCTGCGGGTACGGCGGCAAGACCGGCACGAGCGGGGTCTGCAGCGGGCGCGGCCCCAGCCAGCGATAGAATAGGGGCACCACGAACCCCTGGAGCGTCAGCGCCCAGACGATCCCGGCGATGGCGTCCACCGCGTAGTGGTTCTGCGTGTAGACGGTGGAGAGTGCGACGCCGACCGCCTCGGCGGTGAGCAGGAGCGCGATCGGCCGCTTGAACCAGCGCCAGCCGATGTAGGCGATGCTGAACGCTGCGGTGACGTGCGAGCTCGGGAAGGCGGCGCCGCGCGAGTCGCCGAGCGCCTGAGCGCCGCGCACGAGGTTGTAGAAGACGCCGTCGTTCAGCGGTCCCTGATACTGCTGCTGGAGGAAGTGCGGCCCGTCGACCGGGAACACGATATAGACCAGGAAGCACGCCAGGTACGTGACGGCCAGTCGCAGGACGACATCGCGCAGCGCCTGGATGCGCCCGGCGATCATGAGCGCCAGCGGCGGCAGGAAGATCAACGGATAGTAGGCGAAGTAGCAGAAGTGCATCGCCTCGCTCAGCCAGACGTAAGGCATGGTGGCGATCCAGGTGTCGCTCAGATGCGCGCCGAACAGCGCGTGGTCGAGCGCCGCGATCGGGCCGTCGTTGGCGATGCCGTGGAGGTGGGCGCGAATGAAATCGATCTCGGTCCAGAAGGCCAGCACCCAGATGATCGGGTAGATCTCCCTCAGGCCGTCGCGCAGGCGGCAAGGCCGATCGGGCGCAACCGCGAGCAGGCGCGGCAGGAAGCTAGCGCTGACATGGGCGAAGAGTAGTAAGGGTGCGTACGGCGCTCTTCCCAACAGCAGCGCCCAGGTCACGGCCAGGATCAGATTGTAGCCGGCGACCAGGCGATCGACGGGGTATACCTTGGAGTCGTTCATAGCCATCCCACCTCCTTGTACCAGGCGGCCGTCTCCGGCACTCCGCGTCCGATGGGGTACTCGGGGCTGAAGCCGGTGTCGGCGAATGCCTGGCTGGGGTCGCACACCCAGCGCTGCTGCGACATCTCGCGGACGCGTTCGCGATTGAGGATCGCCGCGACGCGCCGTGCGGCGGCGCAGGCCTCGGAAGCGCACGCGATCGACCACGCCAACGGCTTCGGGATGCTCACGAGGATCGCATCGCGGCCCACGACGCGGCTGATCTCGCGGGCGAAGTCCGCCCAGCGAACCGGCTCGGGGTAAGCGAGTTGATAAGTGCGACCGACGGTGCGCTCGCTGTCGGCCGCCGCCATCAACGTGCCGACCACGTCCTTCACGTAGATCAGACTGACCTCCCGGTCCCAGCCGCCGACCGTCAGGGCCAGGCCGCGGCGAACCAATTGGAACATCTTGAGCACCGCCCGCTCACGCGGCCCGTACACGGCGGCCAGTCTGAGGACCACTGTGGGAACGCGGTCGGCATGGTTATGAACGACCGACTCGGCGAGCAGCTTCGACATTCCGTAGTGGGAGATCGGATACGGCACGGTATCCCGTGACAGCAGATCACCGTTACGGCACGGCCCGATGGCGGCGAGCGATGAGATGTAGACCACGCGGGGCGGCGTCTCCGCAGCTGCCGCGGCCTCGAAGACGCGGGCCGTCCCTTCCGTATTGACGCTGTAGTAGTCAGCGGATGTGCGGGCCTGCGTCAGCGCGGCGAGGTGGTACACGACGTCGACGCCGCGGAAAGCCCGCTCGAGGACTGCCGGATCGTCGAGCCCCACGGGCAGCCATTCGATCGCCGCGTCGTTCAGCCAGGCTGGCGAAGCACCGCGGCGCTCCAGGCAGGTCACGTCGTCGCCACGAGCCACGAGTGCCTCGATCAGGTGACTGCCGATGAAGCCGGCTCCGCCGGTTACGATTGTGCGCATGAGGCACCTCCTTTAAACGTCCGCACACAGTCTGGCGGAAGGCGGTCAAGCCGGAGTCAAGCCATCAGAGGCGTGCGACCGCTACGGTGTAGGCGCCGACGGTCGTTGGTGCGAGCGGGGAGCGCTTGGCAGAAACGCGTCCAACCCTCGCCGCCGCTGCTGCGCATCCCTAACTTGGTATCCGCCTAACCAGGGAGGCTTATGGTTGAGCTGGCGCTTGCCGTTGTTCGCGCGCGGGCAGGAGCGATGCTTGCGTGCGGAAATGCTCGAGGCGGTGGGCCCTGTCGAGGAAGCGGAGCGGTGAGTGGTACAACAACGCGAGTAGGCCTGATGTTGAGTGGGTCCGATGGGTTCTAGCCTGCGTAGCTTCTTGTCCGAACTGAAGCGGCGCCGCGTCTACCGCGTCGCCGCCGTCTACGCGGCGGTCGCCTTCGTCATCTGGCAGGCGGCGGAGATCGCCGTCCCGGCGCTGGGGCTTCCCGACTGGGTGCTCACCGCGGTGGTGGTGGCGACGCTCGTCGGCTTCCCGATCGCGCTGATACTCGGCTGGGCGTTCGACGTCACGCCGGAGGGCGTGCGGGTGACCGAGCCGGTGGATCGGGAGGGTCGCCCGACGGGGAGACGGCGGGCGGCGGTGGCGCTGTTGGGCGTCGGTGTGATGTTGGCCCTCGCGGTCGGTGCCGTCTTGTTGTTCCCGCGAGGAGGTCCGGCGCTCGATCGCCAGCGCGTCGCCGTTTCGCCGTTCGAGAACGAGACGGGCCGCAGCGCTCTGGACCCGGTGGGGCGGATGGCGCAGGACTGGATCACCGGAGGGCTCGCGCGTACCGGCGTCGTCGGTGTGGTACCGACGTCGGCGGCTCGCGAGTCGTTCCAATATGTGGCGGAGCAGGCCGGCGTGGTCCCGGATCTCGATCGTGTTCGCTCACTGGGTGAGGAGACGGGGGCGGGCGTCATCGTCTGGGGCAGCTACTACGCCGAGCGGGACAGTCTCCGCTTCCAGGTCCAGATCACCGATGCGGCGCGACGCGAGCTGCTCTCCGTGCTCGATCCGGTGAGCGGTCCGATCGATGCGCCCAGCGAGGCGATCGAAGTGCTGCGCCAGCGGGTAATGGGTGCGCTGGCCAGCCATCTCAACCCGAGGCTCGACAGGCTGGTCGATGTCTCCGTTCGGCCGCCGACCTTCGACGCGTACCTGGAATACGCCGAGGGGATGGAGCTCTTTCACGGTCGGCGCGATTGGCGCGGCTCACTGACGCACTTCTACCGTGCGGCGGCGCTCGACACGACCTTCTTCGCCCCTCTGGTCGCCGCTCTCAGCGCCCACTACAACCTTCGCGAGTACGCCGCGGTCGATTCGCTGCTCGAGGTTCTCGATCGATCGCGCGAGCGGCTAGCCCCACCCGACCGGTTCCGGATGGACGGGCTGCGCGCGCAGCTGCGGGGCGACCGTGAGGCGGCGTACAGGAACGCGAAGGAGGCGGCGGTAGCACTGGGGATGACGTGGGACTACACGCTGGCCACGGCGGCTCTGGCGGTGAACCGACCGGGCGAGGCGGTGGAGGCTCTGCTGCGAGCGAACCCGGACCGTGGCGCGCTGCGCGGTTGGGCGCCGTACTGGCGGGCGCTGGCCGTCGGCTACCATGCGCTTGGCGACCACCGGCGCGAACTGGAGGCAATCCGCGAGGGACGTCGCCGGCACCCGGAGCTTCGCAGCATGGTCTGGTACGAAGTACAGGCGCTCGCCGCGCTCGGGCGAGTGGAGGAGGTGAGCGAGCGGCTGGAGGAGTTCGTTACGCTCCCCGAGCAACGCGGGTACTCGGAGATCGGTCTCATGCGGCTGGCCGTCTACGAGTACCGAGCCCACGGACACGCCGAGGCGGAGCGGGCGATGCTGGCGCGCGCGCTCGGCTGGTACGAGGCGCAATCGGCGGAATACATGCGGCCGGCTGGGTCGCGGTACGGTCTGCTGATGACGCTATACCGGGCGGAGCGCTGGGAAGAGGCCGAGGTGTTGGCCCGGGAACTGGTCGCCGAGTCTCCCGACAACCTGAGCTACCTGGGCTACCTGGGGACATTGGCGGCACGGCGCGGCGACCGCGAGGGGGCGCTCGAGATCAGCGAGCAGTTGGCGGGTCTCGACCGGCCGTACCTGTACGGGAGCCATACCTATCAGCGAGCCTGTATCGCAGCGGTGCTGGGCGATCGGGAGGAGGCCGTGCGGGCGTTGCGCGAGTCCTTCGCCCAGGGCCGAGGCTACACGACGTCCCTGCACAGGGACATCGACCTGGAGCCGCTGCGCGATTACCAGCCGTTCCAGGAGTTCATGCGCCCGAAAGGATGAGCGAGCGCTGGCCGAGCTGCCTCCCAACCTCTAATTTGTCAGTCTACCCAACCACCAGCCCGTGATCCGCAACCCTGGAGGGACACTATGCTCCGTCGCATGATCTCCGGCGGCGTGGCCGCTCTGTTGGTCGCCGGTCTGGCCGCGCCGCTCCACGCACAGGTCGATGCCGAGCTGCTCGCCGGCATGAGCGCCCGCTCGATCGGGCCGGCCGGGATGAGCGGCCGGATCGCCAGCGTCGACGCAGTGGTCACGAACCCCAACATCATTTACGTGGGCACCGCCACCGGCGGGGTCTGGAAATCGGTGAACGGAGGGATGACGTTCGATCCGATCTTCGACGACCAGCCGGTCCACGCCATCGGTACGGTCCGGGTGTTCCAGGCCAGCCCGGACATCGTCTGGGTCGGGACCGGCGAGGGTAACCCGCGGAACAGCGTGTCGGGCACCGGCTGGGGCGTGTTCAAGTCGATGGACGCCGGTCGCACCTGGACGCA
>Ga0180437_10003470_pt1 | contig 23470 bp, 19 predicted proteins | sample SS_ome_4_FD_132410 | JGI IMG/M metagenome (GOLD analysis project Ga0180437, IMG submission 132410) | Hypersaline lake sediment archaeal communities from the Salton Sea, California, USA - SS_3_D_1 metaG | ecosystem: Environmental > Aquatic > Non-marine Saline and Alkaline > Hypersaline >...
CGCTCCCCTAAAGAAGGTTTTCGTAGAATAGCGTTTCCTCGGTATAGTTCAACTAGTTTTTTCTCCCTTTCTTCGAGTGAAAGTGATCTAATTGAAAAAATACAAGATAAATATAGTATTTCAGAGTATGAAATTGTTCAAGATTTACTTCCATTTCTAAAAATTTATTGTGAAACTTCGAGGAAAGCACTGAAAGAAGTAAGCGAGTGGCTTGAATTGGACACAAAGGAAAAAAAATTGTTAAAATAATAATTTTTCTTATTTGGAAAAAATTAACTAATAATCTTGAATATTATTAGGACTACTCACTTTATGAGTAGATCAAAAATTAAAGATCTGATTATATTTGTATTTATTTGATTAAAATTTTGACAAGTATTCAAAATCTAAACATTAACTATAATTTCATAATTAATAGCATCTGTAATGTTTAATGTTTCTTTTGTTTAACGAGTTTTCCTTTAAGTAAATTTTAATTCTTAATACTTTTAAATACAAGTAAATTTCTCTAAATTAAAGATTAATATGTGAAGTTCGAATAATATGGAAAAACTAGAAGAAAAAATTGAAAATGAAGTAGAGGTTTCAAAAAACTCCCGTATTACCCTTCAAATAGCGGGAGCGTCATTATTTGGGGCATTATCGATTGTACTTTCACTTTTGTCCCCAATATTGCCTCGAATACCTCAAGGAATTGCTTTCTTTGATCCCGTTTCAATTGCTTGGGTATTATGTTTTTTGATTTTTGGACCAGCTGCAGGAGTATTATGTTCAGTAATTGGATTTCTGGGATTAATTCCGTTTGACACTTCAATTCCAGTTATCGGGCCTTTAATGAAACTTTCTGCTACATTACCATTAATTATTATGCCTATTTTAATTTTAAAATTATATAAACGTGAAGAAGGCATATTAAAACAGAGTAAGTTAAAGAAGCCGATAAATTATATTGTTACCGGATTAGTTGGAATAGCTGTTAGAGAAATAGTAATGATTCTATTGAATGTTGCTGTTTATCTCACCTTCTTTGGATCAAACGGTTTAGATGTTTGGTTGATTGTTATTGCAATCATCAATCCAATTCAAAGTATCTGGGATTTACTTATTCCTTACATTGTAGTTTTTGGGACAAAATTAGATAAGAAATTTGATATATGGTAAAATAAACCTATTAAACCTCTTTTTTTTCTCTCTTTAAAAGTTATTAGTTTAGTTATAATTTAAATGAGTTTCAAATTTAATTAACGTAACATATAAGAATAACTGTTATTAGAAATTAGAAAGACTTCTAAACAAGGTGCTGACAATTAATTCCTCAAATAATAACTATATAGAATACAATATTAACGAAAATATTGCTCAAATTAATTTAAATAGACCAGAGAAGCTTAATGCTCTTAACTATCCCCTTCTTTTGGAAATTGTGGCAATTCTAGAAAAATTACATAAAAATAAAGACGTTCGAGTATTAATTATTCAAGGAAAGAATGGTAATTTTAGTTCTGGTGATGATCTAATTAATTTGGGTCCAGATGGAGTTAGATTTAAACCATTGGCAGATGGTTCAAAATTACCACACCACAAAGTTATGAGATTAATACGAGAATTACCAAAACCAGTAATTGCTAAGATAGAGGGATATTGTTTAGGGGCAGGATTTGAGTTAGCTCTTGCCTGTGATTTTCGTTTAGCGGCAGATAATATAAGGATTGGAGATCATAGAGTTAAACGTGCTCAATGTGTAATGAGTGGAGCAAGTTGGTTTCTTCCTAGATTAATAGGATTTGCTCGCGCAACAGAGATCATTTTAACAGGAAAACAACTAGGTGCAAAAGAAGCACTTGAAATAGGTTTAGTAAATAAAGTTTATCCCGTCGCAGAATTTGAGGAAAGATCAAAAGAATTTGCTCTTGAACTATCAAAATTACCCACAAAATGTTTAGGTTACAATAAATCTATGTTAAATTATTCTCAATATAATGAGTTATTCCCCTCGTTAATTAATGAATTTAAGTTTTATTGTAAAAATATAGCCACATTTGATTTTGGAGAAGGAATGAAATCTTTTCAAGAGAAGCGCCAACCATTATTTAAAGGAAAATAATTATTAGGAGTTCATTCTTTATATTAGTATTTTTGATCTTAATATTTAAAAAAAAGGATATTTATGATCTCAAAAGAAGTACAAAATTTCCTATTAAAGGAAGCACTTGCCAATTTTATGAGGTATGTAAAAGTATGGACTACTTCAGATGATAATTCAACAACATCTCCATCAACTCAGAATCAATTGGATTTAGCTAAACTTATAGCAGAAGAATCTAAACAGTTAGGGTTGGAAAATATAATTCAAGATGAATATGGCTATGTGTATGCATTTTTATCTGCTAGCAAAGGGTTAGAACATATACCAACTATAGGTTTTATTGCCCATATTGATACTGCTCCATCAGTTAAAGGAAAAGATGTAATGCCAATAATCCATAGAAATTATGATGGAACTGTGATAAAGTTTCCCAAAAATGAAGAGATAATTCTCTCTATCGAGGATTCCCCTCAATTAGAAAATTATATTGGAATGGATATTATAACCTCAGAGGGTATAACTTTATTAGGTGCTGATGATAAAGCAGGAATAGCAGAAATTATGGCTGCTTGTGCTGCATGGAAAAAATTTCCGGATTTAAAACATGGACCTATTGTCATTTGTTTTACACCTGATGAAGAGATTGGTAAAGGAACTGCTAATATTGATAAGGAAAAATTGCCCCGAGTTTGTTATACGTTAGACGGATCTGAAATGGGAGAATTAGAATTTGAATGTTTTGACGCATGGAAAGCAAAAATTAAATTTAAGGGTATTAATATTCATCCAGGAGATGCAAAGAACTTAATGGTTAATGCAATTCATATTGCTAGTAGATTTTTAGCTGATATATCTGAATCAGAATCACCCGAACACACAGAGAATAGAGAAGGATTTTTCCATTTGGGAAGCCTAGAAGGGACTGTAGAACAAGCAGAAGCTAATATGATTATAAGAGATTTTGATTTGAAAAATAATGAGCGAAGAATGAATTATCTTAAGATTTTAAAAGATGCTTACGAGTTAAGATACCCAAAGTTAGAAATTAAATTAAATTTTGAACATCAGTACCAAAATATGTATCAATATATCAAAAAGGAAGAAAAATTAATAGATCTAGCGAAAAAAGCAATAGAGATGGCGAATTTAGATCTCATAATTCATCCAATCAGAGGAGGGACCGATGGATCTAAATTAAGTGAAATGGGAATACCAACTCCAAATATTTTTACAGGAGGCCAGATGTTCCATTCCAGAAAGGAATATATCCCAACAATAGCTTTACAGAAAGCTGCAGAAGTGATTATTAATTTAGCATATCTATGGACAAATTAAGAAAAAAATAAGTTAAATTCCTTTTATTTCTTTTGTTGAATGAGTTTAGAAAAATCAGTTATCCCAAAAATAATAATGCATATAAATAGCAGAATAGAAACATAAATAAATGCCCAGGTAAATTGATAAAGTTGATAAATCCATCCGAATATTATTGCTTCCGCCATGCCTATAAACCCTACCGAAAAATAGTAATAACCATAGGCGCGGCCTCGCTTATCTTTACCTGTTAAGTCTGCAATATATGCTCGAGATATGGGATCAACAGAAGCTAAATAAAAACCGTGCATAATGTAAATAATAATAATTAATATCACAGAGAATAGAGATTTTTCAACGGGAAATGCTAAAATTATGCATGTTGCCAATAAAGTCGTTAATCCTAGTATTATAACGGGTTTTCGGCCAACTTTGTCAGAAAGTATACCTGTAAGTGGTGAAAAAAGAGTGTATATTATGTTTAGTATCAAATAAAATATTGGAATGAGATATGTAGAATTAGGCAAAATATAATCTTCAGACCTAAGAATTAGAAAAGCAATATCAAGACTTGCAAATTCAATTACTCCAAGAATAATAATCAATTTAAGAAAATTCTTGTCAATTTTCTGCATTTTGACTTCTTGAGAGGATTTTAGCTTTTTTTTGAAAAATTCATCAGTAGAAACATCCCTAACAGGCAATAGTAAGCTGATTGCTATTAGTCCGGGTACAATAGAAAAAATTATGATCTGAGAATAAGACCATGAAATAAATAATAAAACAAATGCGAGAAAGGAACCAAGAACTGCACCGAGTGTATCCATAGCCCTATGTAATCCAAAGGCTCTTCCCTTTTCGGTCGCATAATACGAGATTAAAGCGTCTCTTGAGGATGTTCTGAGGCCTTTCCCTATTCTATCTGTTGCTTTTAAAGCTAAAACTAATTCCCATGAGGCTGTAAATCCAATCAGAGGTTTGGAAAGGTTTGAAACTGTGTATCCCGCAACTATAAATGGCTTTCGCCTATTTATTTTGTCACTCATCCAACCAGTTATTCCTTTTAATATATTAGCTAAAGCATTTGAGACACCAGAGATTAAACCTAACGTTAAAGTTGTCCCGCCTATCTCGATTATAAAGAGTGGTAAGATACTCTGAATACTCTCACTGGAAATGTCTGTAAATAATGAAACTAATCCCAAGAGGATTATTGGTAATGATACTCCAAAAATTAATTTCTGCTTTTTACTTTTTTGTGCTACAGCTTCGTCATTCATGATAAGATTAACCTACTTAAAATTAGAAAAAAGATCTTATTCATATTATTGGTTAAGGTTTAATTTTCTGAATTTTGGATTATTTATTAATGATTTCAATCTAATTTGAGTTTAAGAAGAAATGTTGAGTTTTTTATATTGATTATAACCCAACAAATAAATGTAAGGCTGATCCAATTCCAAGAGCATTAGATATAACTGCGGCAAAGAAAAGTTGTACTATATTAAAGGAACTAAGTATAACTGTACTAAATTTCTGAGTATTTTCATATATTATCGTGTTTTGGATTGACGTGTATAATAAGATAAAATACATAAACATTACGGAAGGAAAGAATGACCAAGACCATGTTAATGTCATCAAATTAATATATATATAGAATATAATCAATAAAAGCCAAATAGTTTTTTTACGTTCTTCTTTTAAAAAACTTAATCTGGGATAAATCACTTTCCGAAATAACAATTCCATAGAAAAATATACAGGAAAAGCTACATCAGCTATTAATGCATGTGATAGATAATTTGAAGGCCACATAAATGCAAAGGGATAAGAAAAACTGAAGATCAAATATATCCCTATAAAATAAAAATTACATAGTAAAACATATAATAAATATCTTAATTTAAACTCAGCCTTTATCAATTCTTTAAGCTCAACCCAATCAAACCTAACTTTATCTTCTCTTAATCTTTTTAAATAACGTATTAGTTTGAATGTAAGATAAATGATGGTTATATTTAATGAAGCAAAGAATATTCCAAGAAATCCAAAAAACCTTTCAAATAATTGCCAATTTAGAAGAAATATAGAGGTGTAGACAAATATTTGAAAGATTTCTGAAAATTTCCGAGGAAAAGAAGCACGAACTTTATTACTTAATAATATTTTTCTTTTTGTTTCTTGTTTAACCACAAAGAATTTTGAGGTATAAGCAATTAGATTTAAAATAATTAATACCAATAATCCCAAAGAGATAAAGATTACAATATAATTTACGATAAAGGTTATCCTAATCGGTCCATTTATGGTTTCAGAATGGAAAAAATAGCTTTCAAACCAATTTATCGATTCAATAATAACACGATCAGTAAATAACTGATGTCCTCCACCAATTAATGGTTCAGTTATTGGGATTACCGTACATCCAGTTAGATTTTGAGCAACAAGAGCCTGAGAAGAAAAATCTAATGCTTCATCATTTACATGCATTATTATTAATAAATTAAATGTATTCGTAGAATTAATTAAATTAACGGGAATATATGGTTCAAATCCTGCGACATTAAAGATACCCATTTGTTGAGGAACAAAATTTACTAAAGGTGCCCATGCAACAGTAATATTAAACCGTGAATCTAAAGCTTGGTTCATCAAAACTACCATACCACCAAGTGAGTGTCCGATCAATCCAATCTGAGAAGTATTAACATTGCTATAAAAAGGTAGCGTTTCCAATTTATCTAATAACTTCGAACAATCTTGTGCCAAAGCGGGAATATGATTAGAGGGATTAATATTATCGATATTTCCTCCACTCTCCCCATGTCCTTGATAATCTAGTGCTGCAATGTAAAAACCTCTTTTAGTAAATTCAATTGGAATACGTAGGTCGAAATCCCTTTGACTACCAATCCCATGACAATAGATGATTAATGGGGATTTTTCTTGAATATCAATCTCTTTTGATGGATAATATAGGTTAGCATATAATGTTACCCCTGATGATTGGAATGATACTCTTTCATATCGCTCGTAACTTACGGATTTTCCGATATATAAATAGATAAGAGAAACTGTAAGAAAAATAATCAATAAGGTAGTCCGTTTAAGGAATTGAATATCATCTTTACTTAATAAGCCTTTCTGATTATTCATCTTTTATAGATACTCTTAATAAGGGTTATTAATATTGATATATATCTATTTTTATTCACTTTCATAAAAGTTTTTACTTAAATATTATAATTAAGTTTATAATTATTAATTAAAAAATATTCAATGTGGATTCTAATGTCTGAAAAAACAACTTTAGAGATTATAGATAGCACTCTACAATCAGTAGAGGAGAATTTTAAGCAATTTATAGAAGTATTAGAAAAGGCTAAAAACGAGTTAATAAATCTTGAAAAAGAAAAGGAAAAGCTTAGAAATGATAAGGAATTTCTAGAAAAGGAAAAAATTCATTTGGAGCAAGAGAAAACAAAACTTGAAAAGGATAAACAAAAATTAGAAGAAGAAACACAAAAACTTGAGATTGAAAAGCAAGAAAGAGATAAAAAAATAGGAACCATGACTGAGGAACAAAAAAGGTTATTAAAAGAATATGAAAAAGTAAGAGTAGAATTGTCAAAATTTGCTAAAATAGCGGAAGAAGCTGAGTCTCAAGAGTTTAATTTTGAGAAAATTCAAGCCCTTCTTTCTATATTTCGGATACTTGTAGAAAAAATCTGGCAAGGTCAACCACATTATCAGGTTCTGAAAGTACTCCATGGTGATAAAGAAAAGATGACGCGTGAAGAGTTAAAAAGTACTACCGGAATCGGAGGAGCGTATATTTTAAGGGCTGTGCAAGAATTAGCAAATGTGGAATTAGTAAATCATGATATAGATACAGGTACAGTAACTTTGAAACAAAGATTATATAAAAAAGAAGCCCTAGAAGATAAATAGGTTATTTTACAATGACCATTTCATGCAATGTATCTCCTTCCTCCTTGTAGATATTATCTTCGTATTCAAAATCAATTAAGAACTTAGAATTCAGTCTAAAGTATCCTGGTTTAATTCGTAATAAATACCTAGCAAGAAATCGAATAATTGGATTTAATTCAAAGAGTAAGTTATCAGCATCAATAATTTTTTGAACATTTAAAGTAATTTTTTGTTTCTTTGATAATAAAAACTCAAGAGATTTAGGATACTTATTTCCCGCTTTTTCATTATATTGGAAATCCTTATCTATTAAATCAAATTCACCCGTACTTGCTTCAAATTAAAGTAAAAATACAAAGAGATCTCTAATAATGGAATGTCCGAATTGTGGAAAGGAATATGTCGATAATGGACAAATTATCTGTGAATATTGTGGAAATGAATTGTTATCTTCCCAACCGAATACCCAAATTACAGTAAAAACTAAATTGGAGCAGTTCATTGAAGATTCTGGTATTAAAGAAGCCTATAAAAAAATGAAAGAAAGTTTAAGAAAATTAAAGAAGTAATCTATTAATCTAGGGTGTCAACTACTTTTTTATTATCTTCAAAAATAGCATTCGCTTTTAACATCATTTCAGGGATTTCAATTTGTTGTGGGCATTTATCTAAACATTCACCACATTGAACACATAATACTGCAGCACCTTCGTATTCATCACCATTTTCTCGTTTAGTTTCGATTTCTTCCTTTGTTTTAGCCATATTATTGTAGAAATAAGAAATTCTTTGTTTCCCTTGTTCGCCCCAATAATATACTTCATTGAGAAGTCTCAAAACTCCTGGAATACCAACATCATTAGGGCATGGTAAACAATACCCACAACTTGTACATGGAACATATGTGTACTTCTCATATGCTTCCCGTAGTTCTGAAATTGTAGCTAATTCGTCTTCGTTTAAAATTTTTATTCCAGAATTATTTGCCGATTCAACATTCTCAATAACATGTTGCATAGTACTCATTCCACTCAACACAACGGAGACTTCTGGTTGATTCCATAAAAATTGAAGAGCCCAATCAGGCATAGATCTTTTGGATTGAGATTTTTCAAGAATATTCTTTATTTCTGGATGCGTTTCGAGTTTATTCTCTGGGATCGCTAATTTACCTCCACGAATTGGTTCCATAATGATAACTGCTATACCGTTTTTTCCCGCATATCGTAAACCTTCTGTTCCCGCTTGATAATTAATGTCTAAATAATTATGTTGTATCTGACAACAATCCCAATCATAATAATCAATAATTTCTTTAAAAACCTCCACATTATCGTGAAATGAAAACCCAATATATTTAATTAAGCCCTCTTCCCTTGCTTCTTCCATTTTTTTAATTAATCGTAATTCCTTAATTTTCTCAAGACGAGACTTATTTAAACCATGAAACAAGTATATATCTGGATTTGTTTCTAACCTCTGGATCTGTTCACTTAAAAACTTTTCAAAATCTTCAGTATTTTTTACTTGCCACATAGGTAATTTCGTAGTAAGATGAACTTTCTCGCGATATCCATCCTTCAGTGCTTTTCCTACAACCACTTCACTTTCTCCATTGTGGTATGGGTATGCAGTATCAATATAATTAACTCCATTATCGATAGCATAACGGATCATCTTAATTGCTTCTTCTTCATTTACCTTATAGATCATTTCACCCGTTTTTTCATCTTTGATTGGTATAACTGGTAAACGCATCGCTCCAAAACCTAAAGCAGATACATCCCAGTCAAGGGAACCCATTTTTCTATACTTCATGCTAATCTAAATATTCATTTACTATTTAGAAGATTGATTAATCGTAAAATAATAAATTTATTCTTTTATAAAATAAAATTTGAAAAAGCTAAAGGTTTAATAAGAGTTTATTATATTTGGTTTTATAATCATAATAAACTTCAACCTTCTTTCCAACAAATTCTTGATTTATTAATAGATGTAAGATATTAGGTTCGATATCGACATAGGCTAAAGTTCGACGATGATCATCTAATTCTCCGATTATTATCCCTTTTATGGCAGTTCCGGTTCTTTCATAAGGAATTGTATACCCCTTTACAGTGATATAACCTTTCGCTTGTTCTACGGGCGGTGGTAATGATTTCTCTAATATTGATTTTTGAATTTTTTCTTCCTCAATTTTAGATCTAGGTTTTATTTGATGGTTTTTCCCATAAATTCCAAATGATTGTTTGGTATTGTATCCACCATTAGCAATTACCATTATCTTTAATGAAGGATTGTTTCGAATTTTTTCAACAGCGGTTATTATCGCATGCAATGAATAATTACTCCAAGGGCCACCAAAATACGGAAGACCTCCTGTTATAGTTAAATCACGAGAATCTTCTTCCTTAATTCCAAGTTCATTTCTTATTATTTGTACAATTGAAGGAAAACAACTATATATATCAAATGCATCAATTTGATTAATATTTAATCCTGCTTGGTTTAACGCAAATTTAGCACCTTCTCTCGCTGCGGGTGAATCATATAATTTTGGTCTTTGTGAAATCGCAAATATATTTTCAAAATCAGCACTACCCATTAGATAGACCCATTTATTTTTAGGAACTTTAAGCTTGCTTGCGAACGCTTCACTTGTAATAATTAAACTCGCCGATTGGTCAACAAAGAGGTTAGAGCACATAAGTTTGCTATATGGATACGAAATCAAACGATTTTTCTCAGAAACTTTTATTATATCATCAGCTTGGAATAAGTCTTTATTCCATGCATAAGGATTTTTAGCAGCAATTTCAGAAAACTTTCCAAATAATTCTCCAATCTTCTTCAGATGATTGTCAATAGATCTATTTAGAGATGCTCTTAATGCGGTCTCAAATAATGCATAAGTATAAGGAGGATTAGAAAGCCGATAACCATTTTCAAAATTGTTTATACCATTCCAAAGTTTGCCTTCCATATATTTTGGTTCTTTTTTTTCTGGCCAATACTTCTTGAGCAACTCTTTATCTCTTCTATAGACCGAATATCCAGATTCTGCACCTGTTATTAAAATTAGATTATTTTGATCATGGAATATAGCTTTTGCAGCTCGATTGACTAACATTTGAGGGGTATTACCGCCATCTGGTAAATAAGTTTTGCTTTTGGGTAGAATTTTAAGTTGCTCTGCTAAGGTTCCAGGTGCATCCTCGTATGACCAACTCCGTATATTCACCATATAAATCGATTTAATATAATTTTCTATCTCTTTTACTTCAGTATCCCTTAAAGCTAACTTCGAGGTTTTCTGCATCAATCTTAAAGGATCAAGGGGTTTAGAGATTGTTTTTCGCTGAGTATGCTGTGATATTCCAATAATTACTGGATTATTACTTGTATTTATCATATGTTTATATCTATTGAAAAGAACTAAAAAATAAAAATTAATTTTAAATTAAAGTTACTAATCTCTGAAACCATAGTATATATTAATGAGGAGTAATAAAGCTCTACGTAGTGATATATTGAAAACAAATGTATAATCTATACCAAACGTAAACATAGCTAGAGCAAATGTCACTGCAAGAAATATTATTATCGAAAATAAGCTTTTGCTAAAACTAATAGCACTTCCACGCTTTTGCTCATTCAGTTTTTCTAAAATATCATATTTTGATAAATCTTGAAAATTTGGAATCGCTGAAATTTGTCTTTTTAACTTCTTCTTTTGTATTGCATCACCTATTAGACTAAAGAACGTACCAATAAAATACAAAGCGGCAATAATTAATATATCAATTAGAGTGTTTGTTAATTCCAGTGAAATATGTCTAAATTGGTCTATTATGAAAAAGATCACCAATAAACTCAATATTAATATTCTTACAGAATATTTTGGCAAGTAGAGTGGTTTTTTTGCCTTTTTTTTCTCTTCAGCAGCTTTCTCTGGCTTCTTTATTTCATGGATGAGTTTTAATCTACTATCCTCACTCTTTCTAGCTTCATAATAAAATGCAACCAAGATAAATATTGAATTAACTATTTCTGAAGGAATTTCAGCATTTATTATTATATAAGTAAATGGGAATGCAACAATCATTAATGTTATTATTGCTCTAACTGTTCCTTGGGGCATTCCCAAAGGTTGACCTTCTACACGTCCCTCTTTACTAAATCTTTTTATCAAACAGAATATTATTAGAATTGTTCCTAAAATCCATGTAATCATAAATATCTCATAATAATCATCGTATTTATTCCTATTCGATATAGAACCATCAAACAGTGCTAAATTAAGGATTTAATTTCTAATTAAAAAATTTAAAGCCAAATGTCTTTTCTTAGCAACTAATTTTAAAATTCTTATCAAGATTAATAATGATTCTGGCAACAAATTTACACGTATTAAGTAATATAACAGAATTAACCTTATCTTGAGTATCCTCTTTACTATGGGAATATTTAGAAGCATTAAATGTAGCAAAATCTACACGCTCATACTTTCTTAAATGAAACGGAATACTGTCAGTGTGAGCCCCGGAAAGGTTTTTAAAGCCCTTAACATTTAAATTTTCTTGGTGTGCAGCCTGATGGATAAATGAATCAAGTGTTCCGGAAATCTTCTTTGGAGGTAATGCTCCATATGATTTAACATACTCAACTCGATTTTGATTTTTTTTGTCACCAGATATCATATCAAAGTTTATTTGAAACGTGTGTTCTTTGGAAAAAAGACTATCATAAGAATCAAGAAATAACCTTGATCCCATTGTACCTATTTCTTCTGCTGAAAATTGTAAAACCAGCTATGAATACCCAAAAGACTGTTGAGAACTTTGAATTTCTTTTAAATAATATGGCAGAACAAGGTTGGGAGTTCAAATTTCAATCAGGAATGTGGTGGATATTTGAACGAGAAAAGCAATAAAAATTTTTATTATTTTTTTTAAAAAAAAGTTACCTTAAATCTTAGAATTTTAAGTGTGTAATCAAGAAAAGCAAATAATTATTTAATTTCTGTTATTGTTAGTTCGATTTATCGATATTACAGTAAAAATAAAAAAATGATATTTTTAAATCGAAATTTTCCTTTTATAATATATGAGGGCGCCAATTACAGCAACAATCATAATTAGTGAGAAGTAATGACCAAATGGAATCGAAGGTTCCTCTGTTGTATCTTTAAAGATATAGACTTCTGCTACACCTACATTATTAGCAACATCATGAACATAAAAAGTTATATTATGCCTTCCGTCGGGGAGAGAATCCCATAATGTTTGATCCATTGTATCCGAAGACCCACAAGTATAGTTAAAATTACCATCAATTTGATAATAGATTGTATCCACAAGGTACTCTTGAATTGAAAGGGTAAATGATGGTGCTGTGGTGGCGAACACTTGACCATCTATCAAATTTATAATAGATACAATTGGTTCATAAATGTCTGGTTGATAACAAATTGGATATGGATCGGAAATTGTTCCTTCTTCATAGGGTGTCTCACCTATTCTATCTCCATTACAATCATATCCATCATAATTATCCCAGTTATTTCCAATTGAGCCATTATGAAAAGTGTTTCCAGAAGAACTTGTTAGACTGATATGATCATTGTTGTTATAGAAAGTATTATTATAGATTGTATTATCATCAGAATGAGTTTGAAAGGTAATTCCTTCAGTGTTAGAAAAGATAACGTTCAAGTAAATATCATTGGTTCTGCTAGTATCAAGTAAAACTCCAAAAGCACTATTTCTAAGGATGTTTCCAATAATCTCATTTGTGTTACTATCCTCAAGATATATGTCATAATTTGTGTTATATCGCACTTGATTTCCAACAATATCATTTGAATCACTACCATATAAGTGGATTCCCTTATCATTAGTATAGATTGTATTATTATCGATTGAGTTATCATTTGAAATACTTTGAAAGGTAATTCCTTCAGTGTTAGAATAGATAAAGTTCAAGTAGATATTATTGGTTCTGCTAGTATCAAGTAAAACTCCGACAGCGCTATTTCTAACAGTGTTTCCAATAATCTCGTTTGTATCACTATTCTCAAGATATATACCAAAATTAGTATTATATCGCACTTGATTTCCAATAATATCATTAGAATCGCTACCAAGTAGGTGAATTCCCACATTGTTTGATTCCAAATAATTATATGATACAGAATTCGAATCTCGACCGAAAAGTTCAACACCATCTACATTATTAAAAAACTTATTTCCTGTGATATTGATTTGACGAGCAAGATAAGCAACCCGAATTCCATTGATGTTATTTCTGAATGTATTGTTCATAACTATGTTATTTTGGCAAGTACTAACTTGTTGGGAAAACAAAATTCCATTCTGGCATGATTTGAAAGTATTATTAAAAATTAAACCATTCTCGACTCCCACTAACCGCAATCCGGCGTTATCATCTGCTGTTCCGGAATTGATAAAGGTGCAATTATGGATAATGAAGTAATTGTGAAAATTTACCAAAGTATAGCCATTTGTACTTCCTCCATCATATGTCTTATTTTCTAAGATATATGGGTTTTCAATAGTTCCATTACCACTATCCCAACTCGTATGAATCAAGAAAGGTTCATTTCTTGGAGCTCCTAGTGTTAATTGAATATCAATTCTAGTTATATTTACTACTATTAATGAAAAACTAATAAGACCTATTAAACTGGCAATTTTATTTGCCCTTTTCATAAAAATCATTTGGATTTTTCTTTTATGATTAGTAATTAGATTGAATTCTATTTAAAACTATTTCCACTCATAATATGATTTTTAATTACTTCTATTTATAGTGAATATCTACCAACTAAGAAACCTACGTTTTTATTTAAAAGAGAAAAACAATAAAAATTTATAAGATTCTTTTATTTTTTTTCAAAAATTCAGATGAAATCCTGAAATTTTAAGTTTTTTAGACTTTAAACGGTTATTTTTTTTATCTTTCAATACCATTATTTTCAATTAAAAGGTCTCGACACTTTGTATTATATCCAAATCGTTTGATTATATTATTTGTAATGGTAAATCTTGAGCAAGAAATTAAGTCTAACAATAGAATATGATTATCTGTTATTAGAAAATTTTCACAATCAGCAATAATGAGACTCGGAAGATTCTGATATGCTATTTTGAAATAGAAGTTGATCTTCTTAATTATAATCTTTGAAAGAGAGATTCGCTCATTGAAGTTAAATTCATAAGGATGCTCTTGTAAACCAAGACCTTTAATTAAGTGCTCTTGGATTAATTTGTCTATAGTTTTCCTATTAATTACCATTATCCCTTTGGGAAAGAAATATTTATCTTCTTTATGTTTTAATGCATAAATAATTTGAGGTATGCCTAAGGATAAAAAGATTAGCATTACAATTAACGCTCTTGATATAAAATCAAAAGCATATTCAGGTGCGTTAATCAATGAATTGATAATAAGAAAGAGAGAAATCCCGACTACTAATGAAATGCAAATTATGCTTGAGTACAAATTCTTTTTCCAGTTTTCCATAATTAACAACTCATACCGTCATTATTTTCATTTTATGATTTATTTCTATTTATATTTTTCAAATCCTGTTTAGTCTTCTTTTCGTGGGCAATTAAAATCCTTCTATAATCTTCCTTGTAAATATGATTTGATGTAAGATCTATTGTCTTAATTATAAGTAAAATAATTGATATTAACATTAAAGGAATAAATGATGGGAATGTATCCCGAATAACGTAAAACCCATCTCCTAAATCATAAGAAATAACAGTCGTAAACGACCAGTTAATTAAAATTAAGAAAGATAATACTGAAGAGAAAAGCAGCCTTTTATATTCAAATATTGAATATTTTCTATATTTTCTCGGGTGCTTATAGCGTAAAAATGAAGTATAATTTAATAGAGCTAATAATATTACTGATAAAACAATAGATATTTGATAATTAGAAAGGTATTGAGTTGTAAAAATATTTGAATTGATGGCACTCAAAAAAAGGATAATATCCCAAAATATAACAATAAAGCTAAATAACAAAGTCTTGTAAATATATATATTAACAGACCTTTTATTTTTCTTTATTTTAAGACTTCGCAGATTAATATATCTTTTTCTAATAAAAATACTAATAAAGGGCATTAATAATATTAAAAAAATAAAGGGTAGTTCATATTTAGAATATATTATCTTAAACGATGGTGCAATATTCGGATTAGTGGTTATATAATGAAATTTAAATTCTGAAGTTTCATAAGAACTTGTTAGGTCTATACCAGAAAATATAATCCAATCTTTCTCTACGTTTGCTTTGCATAATCTATATTCAACAAAAATTTATCAATATTTTCCCAATTGAAATCTAGAAAATCCTTATAATAAACTTCTTCAATAAAACTTAAGAGGCTGTTAGTATATCTTCATTTAAAACGGTCCTGTTTTTAGGTTCCAAAGATAATTAAATTTGGCTTTTTGCTATTTAGCTCCTTTATATAGGCGTCTGTCGCACTGTCAAGCTTTATCCCATCTAACGATAAGTATAATATGTTATTTACTTTCTCAAGATCGCTCATTTCTTTAATGGGGTTATCGCTGAGACTCAAATGGGTTAGCGCTTTTATCTTTTCCACTCCTTTAATCTCAGTGATTTGATTATAACCAAGATTAATTTCTTCAAGGTTCTCTAAACTCGAAAATTCGGGAAATTCTTGTATCTGATTCTCATAAAATGAGATTTTCCTTAGACTTTTTAACCCATCTAGATTCTTAACCTCCTTAATTTTATTGGATACAAGGTTCAATTCTTCCAGATTAATCAGATGCTCCAAACCATCAATCTCAAGTATTTTATTACAATCTAAATAAAGATATTTTAAGTTTTGTAAATTTTCTAACCCTTTGATTTTTGAGATTTTATTATTGCCGAGATTTAGCACTTCTAAGCTGTGGTTCGTGTCCAACCCAGAAATCTCTGTTATTTGGTTGCCTACTAACTGTAGATTCTCCAAATTCTTTAGCTTGACGAGTCCTTTGATTTCCGTTAATAAGCTATCCATAATAATAAGTATTTTTAACAAAGGTAATTTTTCTATTTCACTGACATCTCTCAGATAGCAATATTTCAAATCTAAAATCTCTAAATGGTCAAGATGAAGAATTCCGGTGATATCACTTAACTTCTCCCAATTTAGCTCGCTATTACCTTCAAAATCAAATTCGGTAACATACCCCTCTTTTACTTCAATCAATAGTTGGTGCCAAGGATCAAATTTTTTCTTTATATATATTACAATTTTATAATTTAGGTATATCTGACACAATTCCTCTGTGCTAAGGCGCTCGATTTGATTAGTAACAAATAATTCAGTGAAATCCTTTTGAAAATGTTCTAATATGGCTCTAAAGTGGGTATCATAATCATGTATTTTTAAATTCATAATAGTTTTTAATTCCTCTATGATGAGATTCCGAATTCTTTCCGAGTCAAAGTTTAATGAGATATTTAATACACCTGCTACGATATCAGGGGACTCGTCATTATCCAATACCCATTTTATTAACTCCATCACTTTATGGAAGAAATTTTTGATTAGTATCGTAAAGGCAGCCAACCTAATCTCTAACATATCATCAGAAAGGAATAGCTGCTCAAAATACTCATAATCCTGTAAATCCGTAAACTCAAAATTACTCATATAGTCTATACTCTGTATCCGCTCCGCTTCTCGATCGCTCCGCTCTAAATAAGATATTAAAAGCTCTTTACACGCCTGTCTATCTATTCTCTTACGAGTATACTGCTTTATGATTCTTTCTGGTGTGAGTCTAAACATTTGTTAATTAGTTACATATTTAGTATAATTACCGATCTACCACTTTATATTAACTTTAAAGCAATTACCTTATTTAAGTCTATTCTATTCGTCGGTTTTATGATTTATAAATCTAATGGACTAGCAAACTAGTAATAGGAAAAAATAATTTTAAATTAATGTCTTTTTCACTTTAATCTTTTAAGAACCATCCCTCAGAATTTATAATTCTAACTTCCCTGATTTCTAAATATTTCATCATTAGATGGGTTGTAGAGGTTATTTTTTAAAAACAATATCTTTAAATAAGCTAAACAATATAATTATATTAAACTATGTCAACAATAAGTTGACAACAACAGAAGGTTGTGAAAAAATGGTATTTGAAGATTTTTATGACAATTTTTTCAGAGAAAGAAGGGCTTTAGAGGACCCTTATAGTAAGGTTACTATATCGAAGGAAAAATATAGGGAACTTTTAGAGGTCTCAGAAAAATATGAAGCGCTTGTAAAGGAATATAGAGATGTTGTTGCGAAGAAAACAGAATTGGAAAGTCAAATCGAACTTTTAAGGCAAGACGGACGAAAATTAAAAGAATTAGAAGAAAAGACAGAGAAATATTTGAATACTTTACTTAGAGTCCAAGCCGAATATGATAATTATCGAAAGACAAATCAGCGTGAAAATGAGAGATATGAACTTAAGTATAAGGAAAAGATGCTTACGAAATTGATTAAACATTATGAAGATTTGACTAGGGCAATGAACGTGTTAAATACGTTAGAAATGAGTGAATCAATAAAAAAAGGATTTGAAATGATCCTCACAAACTTTAAAAAATTATTAGAGGAAGAGGGAGTAAAAGCTATGGATTCTGAAGGAGAGATATTTGATCCTTACAAGCATGAGGCAGTTTTAGTGGAAGAGAATGAGAATCTGCCTGAAAATACTATTTTAGAAGAAATAGATAAAGGTTATTATTTAAATAACATGGTATTAAAACCCGCAAGGGTAAAAATATCAAAATTAAAATCAAATTCATAAATTTAATAAGAAAATTAATTAAAAATTAAAAAAAAGAGTGATAAAATATGGGAAAAATAATTGGTATCGATTTAGGAACATCGAATTCAGCTGCCGCCGTATTAATTGGTGGGAAGCCACAGATTATTCCAAGTGCGGAAGGTAATACATTAGGAGGAAAAGCATTTCCTTCAGTGGTTGCCTTTACGAAGGATGGTCAGAGATTAGTAGGTGAACCAGCTCGAAGACAAGCTATATCTAATCCAGATAGAACCATTACAGCAATAAAGCGAAAGATGGGTACCTCTTACAAGGTAACTATTGATGGCAAAGATTATACTCCACAGGAAATTTCTGCGATGATTTTACGGAAAATTAAAGAAGATGCGAGCGCGTATTTAGGTGATGAAGTTACAGATGCGATAATTACGGTCCCTGCATATTTTAACGATAACCAAAGACAGGCTACGAAAGATGCGGGAAGGATCGCGGGATTAAATGTAAAACGTTTAATTAACGAACCCACTGCCGCTGCCGTAGCCTATGGCCTTGATAAAAAGGACGCGAAATTGAAGATCGCAGTATTGGATCTTGGTGGTGGAACCTTTGATGTCACCATTATGGAAATGGACAATCAGGTATTCGAGGTAATTTCAACTGCAGGTGATACTCAATTAGGTGGTACAGATATGGATCGAATTCTTGTCGACTATATTGCAGAAGATTTTAGAAAGCAAGAAGGTGTGGACTTAAGGAAAGACTCTATGGCAATGGAGAGAGTTAGAGAAGCTGCAGAGAGAGCAAAAATTGAATTATCTACTTCACTATCTACTGATATTAATTTACCATATATTACAGCGACAAATGCAGGTCCGAAACACTTGAACTTAAATCTTACTAGAGCCAAATTAGAGCAATTAGTAGATCCAATTTTAAAGAAACTCGAAGCACCTATAATGAAAGCTTTGAATGATGCAGGGATTGGAAAAGGGAAGGTTGATAAGGTAATTCTTGTTGGTGGACCTACGAGGATGCCTAGTGTTCAAGAGAAATTTGAAGCTTTTTTAGGAAGTAAACCAGAGAGAACTATTGATCCTATGGAATGTGTTGCTATGGGTGCTGCGGTTCAAGGTGGTGTTTTAACGGGAGAAGTTGAAGACTTATTGTTATTAGACGTCACTCCATTATCCCTTGGAGTTGAGACCTTAGGAGGAGTGTTTACGAAATTAATTGAAAGAAATACCACGATTCCAACAAAGAAAACAGAAATATTCTCAACTGCTGCAGATAATCAACCAGCTGTAGAAATTCATGTTTTACAAGGAGAACGCCCAAAAGCTGCAGATAATATTACTTTAGGACGATTTCATTTAACTGGAATTCCTCCAGCTCCGCGAGGATTACCGCAAATTGAGGTTACATTTGATATCGATCAAAATGGTATCTTGAATGTCACAGCTAAGGATAAGGGAACTGGAAAAAGTCAATCAATTACTATTACAGCATCCACCAAGATGAGTGAGGACGATATTAACCAGAAAATCAGGGAAGCAGAAAGAAACGCTGAAGAAGATCGTAAATTCAAAGAATTAACTGAAGCAAAAAATAATGGAGAAGCGTTAATCTATCAAACAGAGAAATTACTTAACGAAAATGAAGCAGTAATCGGTGATTTGAAATCTAGAATCTTAGAAAAAATCTCAGATTTAAGACGTGCAATGGAATCAGAAGATGTTAAAAAAATCGCAAAAGCTACTGAAGCCTTACAGAAATCATTGCATGAAGTTTCCGCAAAAATTTATGGTCAACAGCAAGCTCCACCTTCTGGAGGGTATCAAGGTGCTCCACCGGGAGGAATGGGTGGAAACTATGGATATAACGCAAAAACCCAAGATGAAGTCGAAGAAGAGAAATTTAGAAGAGCTACTGGACAAGATGACAGCGTAGTCGATGCAGAATACGAATAAGTAGTTTTTATTTTATTTTTTATTTTTTTATTTTATGTTTATATTATTATTAAATGGGGTTGAAAAGTACGGCAAAAGATTATTATAAAGTATTAGAATTAGATAAAAATGCTTCAAAAGATGAAATTAAACGAGCGTTCCGTAAATTGGCTCGAAAATATCATCCTGATGTTAATCCTGATGAGTTAAAATCAGGAGAAAAGTTTAAAGAAATCAATGAAGCATATAGTATATTAAGTGATGATAAGAAAAGAGAAATGTATGATAAGTTTGGAGTTGTAGAAGGCGATCCTTCCACATATCAAAATAGAGCTGGGGCTCCAGATGGTGGTAGGGTTTATACTAGCCCTGATGGAACAACTTATTATTATTCAACCTCAGGATCACCAGGAAATGTTGACTTTAATGATATTTTCAGTAATATGGGAGGGAATCGAAGTAAAAGAGCTTCTAGCGGAATTGGAGGGTTTGATTTCTTTAATGATTTAGGAGATATATTTGATGTATTTTCAAACAGAGGTACGAGCTCTCGAGTAAGTTCAAGCGGGTTTGGAAATAGACCAATTGAAGGAGATGATTTACGATATGATATGGAAATTGACTTTATGGAAGCATTTTATGGGGGAGAAAAAAGAATCTCTTATAAAGACCCGAATACTAATGAAATGTCAACAATAAAAGTTAAAATTCCTAAAGGTATTAAAGCCCAACAAAAATTACGTTTAAAGGGGAAGGGTATGCCTGGAATTAATGGGGGCCCTCCCGGTGACTTATATATAAATGTTAATGTTAAAGAGCATCCTAAATTTCAATTAGAAGGAGATGACATTATTATTGAACAAGAAATTCCCTTTACCACAGCTGTATTGGGAGGCAAAGTACAAGTTCCGGGTATTGAAAAGAGCTTGAACGTTACAATCCCTCCTGGGACATCAGATGGGTCAATTTTACGATTAAAAGATCAGGGTTTTTATAAGACCGGTTCAGAGGAGAGGGGAAATGAACTTGTGAAAATTACCATAAAAATCCCCAGAAAAGTAAATAAAGCTCAAAAAGAATTATTAGAAAAATTAAAACAATCTGGATTATAGGAAAGGTGTAAAGGTTATGATGAAATTTGATAAATTCACAATTAAGGTTCAAGAAGCTCTTATGAGTGCGAGATCATTAGCACAAACGAGTGATAATCAGCAAATAGAACCAATTCATATACTAATTGCTTTATTGGAACAAGCAGATGGAATTACTGCTCCCTTATTTCAAAAACTAGGTGTAAATTGTAACCAATTATTAAGTGATTTAAAAGATCAATTAGAAAGATTACCAAAAGTAACTGGATCGGGCGCAGTGGATGTTGTATTGTCAAAAGAAGCGAGTATTTTATTTGATAAAGCCTGGAAAGAAGCTGAATTATTAAAGGATCAGTTTCTAAGTTCTGAACATTTAATTTTAGCTATACCTAAAGAAGACTCATCTAATATCAGTTCAATTTTAAGAAAATATGGAATTAATAGAGATAGACTTATGCAGGCTTTAAAGAGTATAAGAGGTAATCAAACGATTACAGACCAAGACCCAGAGGGAAAATATCAAGCAATTGAGAAATACAGTAGAAATCTCACTGATCTTGCAAGGAGAGGAAAAATAGATCCTGTAATTGGGAGGGATGATGAAATTAGAAGGGTAATGCATATTCTATCACGAAGAACTAAAAATAATCCTGTTTTAATTGGAGAAGCGGGAGTGGGAAAAACTGCAATCGTAGAGGGACTAGCTCAGAGAGTTGCGAGTAATGATGTTCCAGAATCTCTTAAAAATAAAGAAATTGTAGCTTTAGATTTAGCAGCTATGATTGCTGGGGCAAAATATAGAGGTGAATTTGAGGATAGACTAAAAGCGTTTATAAAAGAAGTAGAAAAGGGAGCAGGAAAATATATACTATTCATTGATGAGCTACATACTCTTGTAGGAGCTGGAGCTGCTCAAGGTGCAATTGATGCATCCAATATGCTTAAACCAGCATTAGCTAGGGGTGAATTAAGAGCTATAGGAGCAACTACCTTAGATGAATATCGGAAATATATCGAAACAGATGCTGCCCTAACTCGTCGATTTCAAACCGTCTATGTTGCAGAACCATCAGTAGAAGATTCAATTGCGATTTTAAGAGGTTTAAAAGAAAAGTATGAAATTCATCATGGAGTAAGAATAACAGATTCTGCTATTATCGCTGCAGTGACCCTTTCCCATAGATATATCTCAGATAGATTTTTACCAGATAAAGCAATAGACTTAATGGACGAAGCAGCTTCAAGATTAAGAATAGAAATAGATAGCATGCCTACAGAAATTGATGAGATAGAGAGGAGAATTATTCAATTAGAAATTCAAAAAGAAGCATTAAAAAAAGAAAATGATAAATCTAGTAAAGAAAAAATGCAAAAGTTAGATGAAGAGTTAAATAACTTAAGAGAAGAAAGTTTCCAATTGAAAATGCAGTGGAATAATGAGAAGTCCATTATAAAAATTATAAATGATATTAAACGAAGAATTGAAGAAACAAAATTTGATGCAGAGAAAGCTGAAAAACGGGGAGATTTAGGTAAAGCAGCGGAATTGACCTATGGAGTACTTAATGAGTTGAGGAAAGAACTAGATAAGTCAAATGCTGAATTAGAAGAGATTCAAAAGAATAAGACCATGTTAAAACAAGAAGTAGATGAGGAGGATATAGCCAAAATTGTCTCTCAATGGACGGGAGTTCCTGTTTCAAGAATGTTAGAAGGAGAACGGGAAAAATTATTGAAAATGGAACAAAGACTTAAAAAGCGAGTAATTGGACAAGATGAAGCTCTTAGAATCATTTCAAACGCAATACGCAGAGCTCGGGCAGGAATTCAAGATCCAAATAGACCGATTGGTTCATTTATATTCATGGGTCCTACTGGTGTAGGAAAGACCGAAACAGCAAAGGCGTTAGCAGAATTTTTATTTGATGATGAAAATGCAATGATTCGAATAGATATGTCTGAATATATGGAAAAACATACTGTATCACGACTAATTGGTGCACCTCCTGGATATGTAGGTTATGATGAAGGTGGTTTTTTAACCGAAGCTATAAGAAGAAGACCATATGCGGTTATTTTATTTGATGAAATTGAAAAAGCTCATCCCGATATTTTTAATATATTACTTCAAATTATGGATGACGGTCGTTTAACTGACGGTCATGGGAGAACTGTAGATTTTAAAAATACAATCATTATTATGACTAGTAATATCGGTAGTCAATTTATCTTAGAATC
>Ga0180437_10003472_pt1 | contig 23465 bp, 20 predicted proteins | sample SS_ome_4_FD_132410 | JGI IMG/M metagenome (GOLD analysis project Ga0180437, IMG submission 132410) | Hypersaline lake sediment archaeal communities from the Salton Sea, California, USA - SS_3_D_1 metaG | ecosystem: Environmental > Aquatic > Non-marine Saline and Alkaline > Hypersaline >...
GTCAAAACCCACATAAGCGAAGTCGGGCTTCTTTTGCGGCAACGGCAGGGCCTTGGGGAGCAGAGACTCACCCGGCGCGCTTACCCCTGCGCTGGTGACTGCGCCCGGTTCGTCGCTTTTCGCCTGCATACCGATAGGCGCGGGCTTGACGGCCTGTGCGACTGGCGGCGTCTTGAGGGCGGTTAACGCGGAATACGCTTCCACATCGGGCGAAGTATCCAGTATGCCCAGGCCAAAATAGAAGAGCGAACTCACGAAAATAAGCAGCACCCACGCGAATACGACCCGCCTCGGGCGTTCGCCATAGCCGCACAACACGTCCATGAACCACGAGACCCACCGGTTCACGCGGGTGCGCGACATCAGCTTGCGTTTCGCCACCATAAGCCGATAAAACAACTCCCCAGCTTCTTCACTCCGCCCGGCTTCCCGGTGGTTGTTGAGCAGGGCAAGATATATCTCGCCCGCTTCTTGCCATGCCTTGAGGGCCTTCCCGCGCTCGCGGCGCCGCGCCAAGGCGTTGCCCTCGAGCTCGTTGGCCACGATGTTGTTCTTGCCCAGGACGATCCCCTCGAGTTTCGCGCCTTTTACGTTTGCGCCAAGGAGGTTGGCGCCCGTGAGATCGGCGCTGCGAAGGTTCGCGGCCTGCAAATTCGCCTTAAAAAGCGAAGCGCCGCGAAGGTTGGCGCCAAACAGGTGGGCGCCTTCCACGTGCGCCCGGAACAGACGGGCTCCCTCGAGATTCGCCTGAATGAGCTGCGCGCCCACCAAATGGCGGCACTCGAGGTCAATGCCCGCCAGTTGGAATCCCTCCATGTTGACGTCTTCGTTAGCCAGCCGCACAAGAAGCGGCCCGGCCAAAGGACCCGTCTTCGGGGCTTCCGCACTGTGCCAGAAACAAAACGTATTCTGGCGCAGGGCCGTAAACCGACACGGCGCACCTCCCGTGCCGATGTAGGCGCACGGTTTGAGGGCACCCTGTGGCTCGGGGGGCTCGCGGCTGTCCCGAGCATCCGGAGCCGTTTCGCGTGCGGTTGTCATGACGCCTCGGACCTGTCAGTGCATTTCTTGCCCGCCGGTAACGTTGATCGCCTGCCCAGTCATGTAGCTCGATTCGTCAGAGGCGAGGAACACGACCACGTTCGTCACGTCATCGTACGTGCACGGGCGTTTCATGGGGACTTTCTCGATGTATCTACGGCGGACCTCCTCCTCGGAAATCCCCTGGTTTCTTGCATATTGCCTGAAAAGACTCTCGATCCACAGCGGCGAATCGAGAAGATTCCCGGGGCAAACGGCATTCACGCGGACGCGCTGCGTCGCAAATTCGAGGGCAAGGCTTTGCGTAACGCCGATCCCGCCGAACTTCGAGGCCACATAGGCCGAGTTATGGAAACTCCCCGTTTTCCCGGACTTGGAATTAATCTGAATGATCGACCCGCCCCCGCCGTCCAGCATAACCCGGGCCGCCTCGCGCGCCGTCAGGAAATAGCCCACCAGGTTTACGTCTATCACCCTGCGCCAACGAGAAGCATCGAACGCCGTCGCGTCCCCTGAGATAAGAATTCCCGCGTTCGCGACGCATATATCCAACCGTCCCAGTTCGGTCACCGCAGCGTCCATTGTATTGCGCACCCCCGCGGCATCGGTCACGTCCACCGCGGCCCCGGTTATCCGCCGGCCGGTTCGAGCCGCTATAGCCCTTGTGGTCGCCTCGAGGGCATCGCCGTTCAGGTCCCAACCTACGGCGTCGCAACCTTCGCGGGCGAGACGTTCCAAAATCGCCGCGCCCAATCCCTGCGCCGCGCCCGTCACCACCGCCTTCTTGTCGTCAAGACGCCCCATCAGGCTCTCCCGGCTGCAGGTTATGTGGAAATGGTCTTCTCGCGGTACTTCTCGTCCGGCCGCGTGAAAATGCGCTCGACGTCCTCGGCCGCCATGAATCGCGGCCCGCCGACGCTGTAAGCGCCCACGAGCATCTGCGATGTCTTCTCGGCCATGTCGGTAATCCCGCAGACGGCCTTCGGCGAAGACCCCATGGCGAGCATCCCGTGATTCTGCATCATGACGGCCCGCGGCAACACGCCTTCCTCGGCGACGAACCGTTCAATCCGCGACTTCACCTCGCGCGCAAGCACCAAGCCCGGATCGACATACGGCACAAATACCGATTTGTGACCCATCACGACAATGTGGTCCGGGCAGGTACGCCCCGCGAAAGCGTGCTCGGCTTTGGCGGAACACAAAAGCGTGTTGGTATACGTAGGATGCGTGTGCCCGACGAATGCGTACTCGCGGCGCCGCAGCAGCACGGCGTGCAAAAACGTTTCGACGGAAGGACGCCGACGCTCGCCGGGGTCCACGAGCGCCGTCTCGAGCGCCTCGGTTACGTCCGCATCGCCTGCCGATTCGTCTTCCAGGATGTCCGTCAATTTGCCCAACGATACTGCCACAAAACCGTCCGCCCCGATGTCCGACAACACCGTCCCCGAAGCCTTGACGTAGAAGGTGTCGTCATCGATTCGGGCCGAAGTGTTCCCCTCGCCCAATATGGCATACGCTCTCGCGGGATCGCCAAGATAACGCGACATCGCAACCAATTGCTGCAATACATCAGCGCGCATTGCCTATCCCCATGTCTTTCTTCTGCGCGGGATTATACCAGTACCTCAGGCGGGCCGCAATTGGGTATGGCCGAGCAACGGGGAAACGATCCGCGCAGCCCTCATGGCTGCCGCCAACTTCCAGAAACCTTTTGGTTGGCTCGGCTTTGGGAAAGGTCGTCTGAGCGTCGCAGGAAAGTTCTCGACGCGCGAAAAAGGCCGCACCTTCTCATTCCCGACTTGATTTCGCGCGCCGCGCGTCACAACACGTCTGCTGGAAGATCCCCGCCCTTAAATGACCTATAGCGCGGGCGCTTATTGCCCCCTTTTCAGGCAATGCCTTTCCCACGGCGGAAACTAGCCGCCCAATAACCGTGCGGCAGTCTGCGGCAGCATGTTGGCCTGGACGAGCACTGCCACGCCCCCTTCGAGCAGGATTTGGTTCCGCGTTTGTTGGACAACTTCTCGCGCGTAATCGAGGTCGCGGATTCGTGATTCCGCCGCCTGTTCATTGACGATCCCTATTTCACGCTGCTCGATTGCGCGGTTCAAGCGGTTTTCCTGAGCGCCGAGATTGGCCCGATTCTGGCTGACTCTGTTGACGGCAGCGTCAATATCCGCAAGCGCGTTCGTCGCGCCGGCCTGTGTCGTAAGGTCGATTCCGCCGAGCCCGAGCGCCGTCACGGTAGACTCGTTGATGGTTATCTCGTTGCCGCCTTCCGTTCCCAACTCGATGGTCCCGGCAGTCCCGTTGAGTAAATTAAGCCCGTTGAATTCAGTCTGGTCGGCGATAGCGCCAATCTGCTCGACGATCTGCTGGGCCTCCGCGTTCAGGGCCGCGCGTTGCTCATCGCTCAGCGTGCCGTTGGCCGCCTGCGTGGCCAATTCACGAAGGCGCTGAAGCCCGCTTTGTTGTTCCGCCATGCCGCCTTCCGCCGTCTGAATCGCGTTGACGCCGTATTGGAGATTGCTTGCTTCCTGCGTGTACTGCCGCACCCGCGTCCGAAGCCGTTCCGCAATAGCCAAGCCGGCGGCGTCATCCGCGGCGCGGTTGATGCGCAGGCCCGCCGAAAGCTTCTCTAGGTTTGCGAGTAGGTCGTTCGAGGTCCGCCGCGTCTGCCTTTGCGCATTCAAAGCAGGTATGTTCGTATTGATCCGTAATCCCATGACCAACTCCCCACCGCGCTCAAGCGCACCAATCCGTTTTTCACCTTTTTAACTATAGCACATGGCGCGTCCCTGCGCAATGGCTTGTCACCGCGCACTTGGCTTATTCTAGCTATCTTTGCGCTATTTACGGGCCTGGGGCGGCATACGGGCCCGGGCGTGTCGCCACCCCCCACGGCGTGCACATCCAACGCAGGCCCCGAATTTGCCGAAAATCCTCGAAATTACCAACTAATTGTTGTATACTATCTTAGGCAATGCGCGGCGGGTGTGCTGTACGCCCATTCGGCGCTGCGCGAGAATATGGGCGCCAAAGAGTCATATGTAGTCCCAGGGTCTCACAGATGAGTCGAGGCAACGCGCAAGAAGGCGCAAGACAGGAAGCGGCGAAGCCAGCCACAAAGAGTTTGGCCGGTTGAATGTGTATAATGGGCGTCCGGGTCGCCGAAGGCGACAAGCAGATCATAGTGGGAATCGTCGTCGACGAGGTCGCCGAGTCCTTCGACCGTCGGGCCTGGTCAAGTCGAGCCGCCGCCGAGCTTTGGCACGAGCCTTACAACGAATTCTGGTGTGGGCACGGGTAAGATCGGCGACAACGTCGCGATGCTGTTCTACATGGACGAGGTGTTGTCGGAGGGCGACCTCGCGCTCATGTCGCGGATCGCGCAACAATAGGCAGGAAATCGCAGACGACGTGGAAGACCACGCTACAGAATTCAGTCTGCGCGTAACCGATGACCGTTTATCGGTCTTGCTTACGTGTGCCGTTGACCTCGAGCATCCCGAGCCGCTGGCAAAACGCATTCTCGAGGAGATGCGCGCGCTGGGACTTCCGGATGTGCCGCGTCAACAGCAGCTGGCCGGGTGGCTTCTCGAAACTGCCCGCGGCGATCCGCGCCTCGAGGATGTGCCCCTCGTCGAGGGCGAGCCCCCGGTGCCGCCGGTTCATGGCAAGGTCGAGTGGGCAGGCAATTTCTTCGACACCGGGTTCGTCATCGACGAGAAAACGGGCGCTATCGATTACCGAACTCGGGCCGCCCAAAATTCCGTCGAGGAGGGACAACTGCTCGCGAAATTGATCCCGCCGAAGGAAGGCAGAGATGGACGAGACGTGTTTGGAAACCTCATCGACGTCGGCAAGGCCAAACGTGTCCGGATCCAACTGGGACGCAACGTCAAGGTAGGCGACGACGGCGCCTACTACGCCAGTCGCGAGGGTCGGATTCGCTGGGATGCAAAGGGCCTTTCCGTCGATGAAATTCTTATTATCAAAGGAAGCATCGGGCTGAAAAGCGGACACATTACGCATCCCGGGGCCGTCATAGTCGAGAAAGACATTGAGGCCGAGTGCCGGGTTCAGGCCGACGGCGACATCGAGGTGAAAGGGACCATCGAGGAGGCCGATGTCGACGCGGGCGGCAACCTATCCGTGCGCAACGGCATCATGGGCGGCGGCGCGCATATCAAAGTCAACGGAAACGTACATGCCAAGTTCATTGTCGAGGCCAATATCGAGGCTGGCGAGGACATCGTCGTCGAACGCGAGATCCGGCACTCCGTGCTCAAGACGCGCGGGGCCGTAATCATACGTCATGGACAGATCATCGGCGGCGAGACCGCGGCCCTCGGAGGTATCGACGTCGGCCAGTCCGGCGGGGTGAGTTGCGTGCCGACGGTGCTGCGTGCCGGGGAAGACTTCCGTCTCGCCGAAGAGAGCGCCGAGAAGGGCGCGCGGCTCCCCGAGCTCGAGGCCGAACTGAAACGAATTCACGCTGCCGTGGATCCCTTGACGGCGCGGCAACGGACGCTTTCGCCGAAAAGGCGCGAGGCCCTATCGAAATTGCTCGACAATGTCGGTGAGTTGGAGGATGCCATCAGGGCAATCCACGCCGAGATAGACGAACTCAAAAAGGCCTCCGAGGCCCGCGCAAAGCACCGCATTATTGTTCGCAGCAAAATGTACCCGGAAACGATCTTTCGGATAAAAGATTCCCAGCTGCGCGTCAAGGAGACTTTGCTCGGCCCGGCCCGGGCATCGTTTTTCAAAGACAAGGTGGAACTGTCCCCGGGAATCGCTTAGCCGAGGCCTCGACGAAGCGAAAAGGCGAATACTGAGGCGTGAAAGGCGAGAACGGGGCGTCGCCCGGCGTGATGGCACCGGCTTCCCGGTGGGCGCGGCGTTCGCCATGGGCAAACCGTTTGCCCGGAACCGGCAGCCGCGTAGTCGACCACGCGGCATCGGACGCCGGTAACAACAGCGCAAGAAAGCGGCCCGGTGCGCGAACTTCTTGCGCGGAGGAGCAGTCAATGAACCGTAGGGAAGAGGTCCTCTCAACGCTCCGAGCAGTCCCCGAGATGCCGATTGCCGTGACCAAACTGATACGACTGCTTGAGGAGCCCGATGTAGACATCAACGACATCATCAAAGCCATCGAACTCGATCCGGGACTGACCTCGAACGTCCTGCGTCTGGCAAACTCGGCCTATTTCGGAGGGCCAAGAACGATCGGGTCGCTTCGAGACGCCATCGTCCGTTTGGGCACGAATCGGGTATTCCAACTCGTCATGGCCTCCGCCATATCGCCCCTGGCCCGGCCATCGGTCAAAGGCTACGATTTCCCGCCTGGCGAGCTTCTGTCCCACTCGATTGCTACGGCCATTTGCACCGAGCAGCTTGCTGAAGTGCTAGGTCTGAAAACGCCCGGACATGCCTTCACCGCGGCGTTGCTGCACGACTTGGGCAAAATTGTTCTTGGAACCTTCATCGAGGTGGATGCACGGCCCATCTCTGCCTTGGCATCCGAACGCAACGTCTCTTTTGAAGTCGCCGAAAAGGAAGTTCTCGGCATCGACCACGCCGAGGTAGGCGAGATGCTCCTCGATAGTTGGAATCTGCCGCACGAGATCACCGCCGTGGCGCGCTGGCACCATGAGCCGGGCGAATACGACGGCGACAGGCTCACTGTGGACATGGTGCACGTCGCCAACCGGCTCGCGATCGAGAGCGGCATCGGAACGTCTGCGGCAAATCCCCACTATCACGCCCAGAACACCGCCGACGAACGGCTGGGCTTGCGCGAAGAACAAGCCGATACAGCCGTCCGCAGCATGCTTGCCGCCCTCGAAGAAGTCCGCGGCCTGTTTCTATCCGAAGCCGCGAGGTGATTGCGACGGCATTCAGCATTCGTGGGATACTCGAGATGCCCATACGCGATCAGCGTTTGCCTCCCACAGGAAGCGCTCGGCGACCAGCCTTTTCTTCCCGAGGCCGGAAAAGCATTTCACCTTCCATGCGATCGGCCCACACAAAATGCGGAAACGCTGTCACTTCCGGCGGACACGCTGTCAAGTGGGTCGGCGAACCTTGTACGCGCCGGCCGCCATTTCCAGGACGCAATCGGCGAGACTTGTGACCTCTTCCGGGTGATGCGCTGCAAATAGAACGGTTACGTCCCGCTCTTGTTTCAATCCCTTCACTGTATCCAGGATGTCGTCGCGGAGTGGCGCGTCGAGGTTGGCGAAGGGCTCGTCGAGCAACAGAACGCGCGGCTCATGGGCAAGGGCGCGGGCAATGGCGAGTCGCTGTTGTTGGCCCCCGGATAATTCACAAGGATAGGCGCGCCTGCGGTCGCTCAACGAGACGCGCTCGAGCAACTCCGCAATGCGGCGCTCCCGTTGCGCGCGCGTAAGGGGCGCCGCGCGCAGGACGAAATCCAGATGACGCGCCGCCCGCATGTGCGGCCACAACGCAAGATCCTGAAACACCATGCCGATATTTCGCGCGGCGGGTGCCAGGAACGCCGTCGGGCTCGTCGCCTCGACGCCGTTGATAAACACGGCGCCCCCATCGGGCCGCTCGAGGCCCGCCACTATCCGTAGCAACGTCGTCTTGCCGCACCCCGAAGGACCGAAAAGACACAACGCTTCGCCGCGCGTTACGGCGACCGAAAGGCCGTTCAACGCGACCAACGCGCCGAAGTGCTTGGATACGTTGCGCACCTCAACCGCGAACGTGCACCCTCCTTCGTGCGTAGCCATAGATTACGAGGGTAACGATCGCCCCCGCCAGAATCAATAGGACCGTAATCAGACTCAACGCCGAGACTAGTCGGCTTGGCCCGTAGTGCATCAACGTGAGGATCCGCACCGACAACGGCGTTTGGCCGGGCGGACATACCAATACCGTGGCTTCGAGTTCGCCGACCGACAACACAAACGTCAGGCCCCACACCGCAACCAGCGAAGGCCAAAGAAGCGGCAGAATAATACCCGTCACGCGGCGCCGCCACCCCACCCCGCCGACCGATGCCGCTTCCTCGAGCGCCGGGTCCAGCGCGGTCAAACATGCGCCCGCCCCCCGATGCGCGAAGAATAGATACCGTCCCACACACGCCAGAACCACGACTAATAACGTGTCGTAGACGAGGGCCGGCAACCCGGGCCGGTTCCACGTCAGGATCAGGCCGATGCCGAGAACCGGCCCGGATATCAGAAAGGGAACGGCACTAAGCGCGAATATCCTGTGCAAAGCGCCACCGCTGCCGCGTTGGGCGCCACGAAGCCCCCCGGCTCCCGTCCTCGTCGCGGAATCCAAAAGCCGCAAACGCTCGAGATACGCCATTGAAAAGGCCAGCGCCGTCACGAGCGTGGCCGCTGCACTTGCCAAGATTACGGTCGTGGTGATCTCTTCCTTAGCAGTCCGCAATGCCTCAAAGAACGATCGCGCGGGCATCGCGCGCCGAATGAGCGCTCCGAGCGGCAACGCCGTGGAGATCGCGACGAGAAACCACGTGAAAACCAACGCCGCCGCGCCATGGCCCGAACGGCGTCCGGCCGCGTTGCGCGGCCGGTGTGCGCCCGTAAGCCAAGGCCGGCTTTGACGCATATAAAGGCCCCACGCGGTTAGCGCGGCGACCCCGCAAAAAACCAGGGGTATCGCGTGCGCCGTGGCCCCCGAGAAATCGTTGAAAGCGCTGAACCGGCTATAGATCTCCGCGGGGTACACATTCACCTGCAACAAGGACGGCGTAGAGAAACTCACCAACGCCAGCATAAACACGAACAACGTTCCGGTGAGAATGGTCGGCCCGACCAGCGGCAACGTGATGCGCCGGAAAACCCGGCCCTTTCCCGCTACGCACAACCCCGCCTCCTCGAACCGCCGGTCAAAACCACGCAGCGCCAGAAAAGTGGCAAACGCGACCAATGGATAATAGACTAAGGAAAACACGAATATGACGCCCGATACCGCGTACAGATTCGGCGGCGATGCCCCGTCCCCATACGACAACTCGAGCAACTTCGCCGCGTACCCCCTTCTGCCGAGGAGGTCCACCCACGCCACCGTGGCAATGTACGGCGGGATGAGGAACGGCACGGCTAGGGCGCACACCAACGTGCGGCGCATTCGTCGCCCTGCGCAGGCCACGGCGTATCCCGCGACAACGCCCAGAACCGTGGCAAAAAAGGCCGTCCCACCCGCGATGGCGAGCGTGTTGCGCAACAGCGACCACTGCCGGCCTTCGGCCAGGACCTCCCGATACGCCGCAATCGTGAAACGGCCGTCCACCCAAACGGATCGGCCTAACACGAGGCCGGGCGGAACCAACGCAACACCCGCAAAGAGCGCCAGCGTCAGCCCAATGTACACGCACAACGAACCGTTTCGCGGCATGTTCAACGAAGGAATTCCTGTTGGATGAACCGTGCCGACGCGGCCATTTGGGCTGCCGCCGCTGCAAAATCAACCGGCATGGCCTTGACCTCGGTAAGGTTCGGAACCGTCTCCGGCGTCTCGATCCCCGGTTTCAAGGGAATCTGTATCGATCGCGTGCGCGCCAACATTCGCTCGACGTCCGGGCTCAGCAGATAATCGATAAGCGCTTTGCCGCCTTGCGGATTCGGCCCGGCGCGAATCAGGGCAACCGTGTTCGGTATAACCAGGGTGCCCATACCTTCTTCACCCTGGTCGGGCATGATCCATTTGGCCGGCAGGCCGTCCTCGACCGCGCCGTTGGCATCGTCCGTGTCGGTGAGGCCTATAGCGTATTCGCCTTGAGCCACCATGTCGCGCACCGTCGCATTCCCGGCAAGAACCGCAACGTCATTCTTCTGCAAATCGACGAAGAAACCCTTGGCCCTTTCGTCGCCCCACGTTGCGAACAAGACCGCCGCGTGCGTCGCCGTCGTGCCGAACAGCGGCTTGGCAATGGCCGCCGCGCCCGCCCACTCGGGTTTCGTAAAATCCAGGATAGATGTCGGCGGATCGGCAACAAGGTCCGTGTTGTAGATGATGACCCGCGCCCGGGCCGCGAATCCCGCCCAGTGTCCATCGGGATCTTTGAACTGCTCCGGGATGTCCTTCGCGGCCGGCGAAACGTAGGGCGCCGTGACCCCTTCGTTTTTCAACACAATAGTCTGAACGACTTCGTTGTTCCAGAACACGTCCGCGCGCGGCCGCGATTGCTCCGCAATGAGCCGCTGCACGAGCCCTGTGGTCTTGGAGGCCTCGGTGTCGTACACCGCCTTGACCTTCACCCCCGTCTGTTTCTCGAACGCGCGCAATACCGGTTGAGAATACATCTCATCCAATGCCGTGTAGACGACCACGGCCGGCGTATCCTCCTTGCCGCAGCCGCACCCGGCAAAGACCAGAATCATCGAAAGAAGCCCCATTATCGTTCTCATTGCTCTCGCCTTCCGATTCTGTGGGCTTGCGCCCGACGCCAGAGCAGCGATAGGGTCGAAATCCTACTCGGCCGTCTTCCCGCCCGCGGTGGAACGGGACCCTACCGCCGTTAGCCCACGACGAAGCCGCTCACGATCGCCTCGAGCCGGGCTCGACGTTCTGCGTCCAGTGGCGCGCTAGCCCGCGCGGCGAGCTTCCGCGCCTGCTCCCGCGCCAACGCGTACGTGTCTTTACTGCCTTCGGCCGCCCACGTGGCATGGGGGCCCCGCACCGCGACACGCGGCATGAAATACTCGTCCGTGCGCAGCCATTCGAGCGTGTGCAACGAGTTAAGGTAGCCTGTGCCTTGCGGCCCTATTTCGGCGACCAGATCCTTGGCGATCGTGGCCTCGTTGGTCGTGATGCCCGCGGCGATCCGCCGCGACATCGCCGAGATCTCCTCGTCCATAATGAGCTGTTCGTTGCTGCACGTCAACCCGGTGGCAAACATGCCGCAATTCACAATGAGATCGTTGCCCCCCCCCACCGCGCAGAACGTGCTCAGCGTCTTCTCCCAGGCGTTCTGCTCGTCGTGGGCGTGGTTGTCCGAGTTGGGCGCCGTAGTGTGCGACGGCACCCGATAGAACCGGGCCAGTTGCGCACCCGCTATCCGGCAAACACTGGTCTCGACGGAGCCGACCAGCGCGAAACCACTGCGCATGTCCGTAGTCGTCCACGAGTTCGCGTACAGCACCTTGGCGCCGGGCTTAATCAACTGACACATGACCAACCCCGACAGACACTCGGCGTTGTTGACCGTCAGCAGACCCGCCAACGTATACGGGGACGATATCCCCGCGATGGGTTCCGGCAATATCGCCAGCGGCACGTCCAGCTCGACGGTATCGACGAGCGCCTCGAGCACCCCTTCTTCCCAGAACAACGGGCTCGTCGGCGAGAGTTGGCTGATACCGTAAGGCCGGCTTTTCATGTCGCCGGGAAAAACCGCCGCAAGCATATCGATGACGGCGCGGTTCACGCTGGCCCTGTCCGTCGAGAAAAAGATGGGTTTCCGGCTGTTCTCGACGCACGCCTTCACGCCGTACAGCAACGTGGCCCGGGGATCCGGCGCGTCCTGCGGCATCACCGGGATGCCGATCATGTCGATGTGCTCGAGCACCTCACAGATCCGGGCGAACTGCTCGACGTCGGTCACGGTCGATTTCCGCGTCTCGCCCGTGTCCGAATCCACCCAGAAGACCGCATTATGCCCGGCAGCGATCTTCGACACGCCGTCGCCCAGCACAAATGCGCGTTCGCCTTCCCGATCGAACACCTCGAACTGCGCGGGAATATGGCGCATCGCCTCCTCGACCCGCGCGCGGGGAAAACGGACGACGCCCGTATCCGCATCGACAGGGAGGCCTTGTTCCTCGAGAAAGGAACGCATACGGGCGCCGAGGACCTTCACGCCGCAGTTCTCGAGAAGGTCCAGTGTGGCCTCGTGAATCAGCCGGATGTCCTCATCCGACAGCACTTCCAGCATTGCGAGTTTCATGAGTCCCTCCTGAATCCATGGTAATCCACCCGCTCTGCGGGCGAGAATTCACAAGGTTCTACCTTTCCCAAGTCGTTAGCGCACGTACGTCGCCGCACCGTTAGGTAGGCTAGGACGGCCACCACGTGCATGCATTTTCATCGGCGGTACAGCATGCCGAGAGCACGGCATTGATCCGATCGGCAAGCTCGCGGCAATCCGCGGCCGTATACCACTGGTTAATCCCGATAGTGACCATGCGGTCGAACAGGTCATCGGCGACCGGGCACATCCCTCGTTGGATCCCGTGTCGCTTCGCGAGCGGAAACATATAGCCGTAGACGTGCCAGTCCGGCGCGCCACTGCTGCCGCGCATGGTCGCGTCGACCTTCAGCGCGCGCAGGCCTTTAACAATCCGCTCGCCCAACGCGATAGTCTCGGGGAAAAACCGCAGCATATAGCCCACCTCCCCCTCCGGATCGTTCGATCGCTGCGACATGATCTCTCTAAACGGTTCGAGGCGTTTCAGAACGCGGGCCTTAGCCGTGCGAAACCGCTTGACGTTTCTTGGCATCTTCTTGAGTTGCACGGCGTCTATGGTTGCCTCGAGCTCGGACATGCGGTAGTTGGTTCCCGAGAACAGTTCGCCTCGATATCGCTCCGGCCCAAACCGATCCGGCCGCCACAACCCCCCGCACTCGGCCAATTGACTCGCCCGATCCCAGAGCCGCTGGTTCCGGGCAAGCAGCAGCCCCCCTTCCCCCGCGCCGACAATCTTGTAGCACGAAATGCTGAAGCAGCCGTAGTCGCCGAATGTGCCGACGTACTTGCCTCGGAATTGGCCGCCGCAAGATTGTGCGCAGTCCTCGACCACCTTGAGCTTGTGTTTCCGCGCCACCCGCATGATGGCGGCCATATCGCATACGCCGCCCATGATGTGTGTCGGCGCAATCGCCACCGTGCGTTCGGTGATGAGCGGTTCAATCTTCGCGGGGTCCATGTGAAGCGATTCGTCCACGTCGCAAAACACCGGCGTCGCGCCAAGCATGTCCACGACGCTTGCCGTCGCGAAGAAACCGATGGCCGGGCAGATGACCTCTGTGCCGGGGCCGACCCCCACGCCGACAAACGCCGCGTGGAGCGCCCCCGTGCCCGAACTCAGACCGATGACGTGCCTGACCCCGAAAATCTCGCGGGCCACCCGCTCGAAGGCCTGGACGCTCGTCTCGTCGAGCGTCGAATAGTAGTTCGCAAAGAACGGGCCTTCGCCCCACTCCTCTTTTTCAGCAGTCGCCCGGAGCGTATCAAGCGTCTTCTTGGAGAAACCGAACCGCCGGCAAACCGCCATGAACTCCTCGATGCCGATCTTCGGTTCCCCTTTGGCCTCGATGCCCGATACCGCCCGCATGCTCCCCTGCAACGCAATCCGCTGCGCATCCCGCCGCTTCGACATATTCACAAACCCCTAACCCACAAACAAAGGGACTGACACAAGCGGAGCGAGTCCCCGAGCGAAGACGGGTCTGTCCCTTTGTTTGTGCCTTTCTTTGCGCCTTTGTTTGCGCTTTCTTGCCCAAGGCACTGACCCAAGCGGAGCGAGTCCCCGCAAACAAAGGCACTGACCCAAGCGAAGCGACCTCGCCGTAGGCGGGCGAGCGAAGACGGGTCTGTCCCTTTCTTTGTGCTCCCTCTCTTTGGCTAACCAATGACGGCCAAGTATAGAAGGTGCGCCTAACCGCCCGCAAATCCCGCGAAACGGTTCGCGCAGCACACATCAACATATGGAACAGTCTCTTTGCGGGTGCCACTGGCGGCTCGTCCGCCAGTGCTCTTGCCGGCAATATTTCTGTGTGTCTGATTACCGCGAACGCCACTTTCTCAGTTACCGGGCCCGCATGCGGAACCGGGCAAACACGCGAACCGCCGCCGCCAGCAACGCACTTCCGAACAACGCAAAAACTACGACGTTCGCAATCCAGAACGGCGTTATCATCGAGCCCTCCCTCCCAAACGCGGCGTCGTCGAGATGGAGCCCGGCGTTCGTTAAGAAAGCCGTCAGCGGCGAAAGAAAAGCCCCAAGACTGGGCTTGTCAGGGTTCGCGAGGTCTACGAAGAAATCGACTTGGAACAGAATCGATATCAGCCAGGGCAAGATGCCGCCGCAGATGAATAGATTGAGGCAAACGGAGCATACTGCTGCACATCTAGTAGTCTTGCAGAGGGCAGATGCTAGTAGGCCGACAGCTAGAGCTGTATAGGCCGCGACACATAAACTCACGAATCCTGTAAACAGCAGGTCCCATCGCCGAACTCGCCAGAAAACCAGTGGAATAATGGATAGGCAGATGAGCACCAGGATAGCCCCCGTTGCGACGGCCGCCGCGCCAAACTTCCCCAAAACGATCTCGCGCGGCCGCATCCCCGAAAGCCGCAGCATGTCAAACGTGTGGCGCTCGCCTTCGTTTGTGAGCAATCCTGCGGTGCGCGTGGGCGCAAGTAGAACAACAACAAGAGGCATGAGCAAAAGGACCAGCCACAGGGACACTGCCAATGCCGGCCGATCTTCAGTGAAGTAGATGCCGCAGAAACTCAGTGCCGAAGCCAGGGCGAATATGCCCGCACAAGCCGCCAGAGCTACACGCGGATTGCCCCACAGGCCGCGCCGAAGCTCGCTGACAAAAACCGGATTCAGCCCGTCCGCAATCGGCGGCGCTTCAGTGCGACGCATGAAGAAGGCCTGCAGCGATCGCGCTCGCCGTTTCTCGGCCACGTCCGGCTGGACGGACGTGGACAATGCAGCGCGCTGGACGGGATGAGGAGCGCGCCGAAGGAATCCAACGGTGCAGGCAAAACAGACTGAGCAGACGACCGCGTTGAGCGCAAGCAACGCGGCGAACTCCAATGGGGAAAACCCGTTACAGACGGCCTCGATCTGCGCGAATGGGTTAAATGTTGCCATAAGCGCTAGGACAATGTTATTGCTCTGCGGGCTATCAAAGTACACAGGCCCAAACATCGAATTACGCAACCACACAAGCGCATAAAATGGGATACCTGACAGGATCATCATGGCGATGCAGCTCCCGCCGAGCGCGTTTCCCGGTTTACGGAAGGCACTCGAGCAAAGGAGGCATGCCGACGCCAAGGAGAGTGCCCAGGAACCAACAGCCGCATACCCAACAACGGCAACGTACCAGAACTCGGGCACAAACGACAGCGCAATTGCGGTTGCGGGCAGGCTCAACAAGATCAGAAACGCAAGTCGGCGGAGCGAACACACGAGCTTGCCGAAAGCAATGCCGGATGGCCGCATCAGGCTGAGATACATTAGGTCGTACGTGCCTCGCTGCTTTTCACTGACAATGGCGTTGCCGGCGTACGCCGGGATTGTCAGGGCCGCGTACACGAGAAGGGCGTGCAACAGCGGACGGAGGAAGTCGCCGAGGAATTCCACGCGTTCCATCGTGCCCAAGAAGCCCGGCCCGTTGAGTGCCGAAGGGTCGAAGTGCCTGATAGGCAATACAATCACGAGCAGGAACCCGACAAAAAGAACACGCGCGGCCCACGTGCGTCTTCGTCGGCCTTCACACACCAAGTCCCGTTTCACCAACGCTAAGCACGGAATCGGCATATAAGTGGATGCCTCCCAGTATTCCAACGCCATTCATCAACCAGTCGTGCAAAGGCCGTTTGAAGACGAAATAAGCTCTAGACAGCCTAGACCATCCAGATATGTCATTCCCAACGTGATTCCGTAATCGCCTGGTAAGCATGAGCGAAAAGCGGGGACTGACGCAAGCGAGCCGCGTTCGCCATGAACGCGCACCGTCAGGAAGCGAGACGGGTCTGTCCCTGCTTCTTCGCGATCACCGCGTTGGTGCCTGAGGGCATTCAGCAAACATCTGCCCCGACTACTTAGAGCACGCTTAACGTCGGCTTACCCGGCGATTACGCCTTGTCTGCCCGTGCAACGGTCGCGATGGAACGCGACCCTACCAGTTTCCGACCGCGCGCGAGCGCGGCCCTACCGGCTTGCGTCAGACTCACCGCGTGTAGTATGTATCCAACCAAGACAACGCTAAGCCGAACGACGGGGATTGCCTCAAATGAGCGAGCCGATGCCACCCGAAGAGCAAGAGCAAGGCACGCCGGGCGAAGCGGAGGCGAACTTTTCCAAGAGCTGTGGATCGTTCGCATTGGCCGTATTCGGCGCGGTTTTGGGCGGGATCGTCGGCTACTTATTGTTCTACCTATGCGTGCGGAAAGGCATCGTCATGTGGGCATTGCCCGGCGCCTTCGTGGGTTTGGGCCGCGCGGCGCTTGCGCGGCGCAAGTCCTGGATCTTGGCTTGCATTTGTGGCACGGGCGGGCTCGGGCTCGGCCTCTATATTGTCAACGACGCACTTCTGGGCGGCATCCGAACCGCCAGCGCGATCACGCTCAGCATTGTCGTTGTGGGCGGAGTCATTGCCTTCTGGTTCGGCCTGGGCCGTACCCCCGATCGCTAATTCGTCCGCTAATGTCCTGTGTGCGGGCAAGGCTTCAGGAGCGCTGCCTTTCCGGCGTTTCACGGTTTGGCAAGTGCCTCATGCACTCTTCAAACCCGCGCGCCCGTCGCCCACGCAAAAGCGTCCAAGCGCAAATCCTAAATACCCCGAGGGGATGACGGCGTAAAGCCCAGCGTGCAGCGAAGCGGAACGCTGGGTAAGACACCTGCCAAGAACAGAAACCCCTGAAAAAGGGGTGAGGGAATGCCCCTTTCGGCAGTCTTCCTCAAGCCAGCAGACCTGTTGGTTCAGTGCTTGCTGTTGCGGCTCAGCGCTGGTTGTCGTACCAATAGCGGCGGGCGAATTTCTCGAACGCTTTGCGTGAGAACACGAAGTAGAAGGGAGCCGTAAGAAGCATCTTCACATAATGCCATTCGCCGTGTTCGTCGAACTTGCGCGTCGAGCAAATCGCTTTGGCAGACGTGCATCGGGCGAGCTTCTGCCGACGGGAACGGCCAACGCGTTTCAGGTCAAGTAGAAACCGCACGTCTTCCGCGCAAAGCAAGTTCTCATCGTATCCGCCGATGGCGTCAAAATCCTCGCGGCGACAGAAAACAACGCCGGTGTCCATTCCCATAACCCACACCATCGGGATCATCATCGCGTAGGCCGCGGCCAAGCCCAACGACATCCGTTCGAGCCGCACCCCCGTCGCGCCGCCCACGTACTTCCCCGTCGCAGCGCGTCATCGATGGCGTTGAACGTGTCGGGGTGGATGCGCATATCCGCATCCGTGAAGCACACGACCGCGCCGCGGGCAATCCGCGCACCCCCGTTGCGCGCCGCGGCAATGGCGCGCTTCTCGACGTAGGCCACGCGACACCCGCGAGCACGCGCGACCTCGGCCGTCACATCCGTCGACGCGTTATCCGCCACGACGACTTCGATGGCCTCTTCGCCCCCGCGATAGCGCCGCCGCGCCGCATCCACCGTATCCAACAGTTGCGGCAGATAGTCCGCCTCATTGTGCGCAGGGATAACCAGCGAAAACCGGATGGAATGGACCCGTAAGGCGCCCATACGAGTGCAACTCCCACAGATTCTGTGAACCATCGGCCCGCCACGTTCCAGGACCTTGTCCCGCGTCGCACAGGATACATGGCGTGCTCAGCCCTCGCAAGCCTCGTCAAGTGCTCCCCATCCCTTCCCAGACAGACATGATTTGAAAGGCGACGGCCATGTGCTACACTGATGTTTGTCAGCAGCCAAGGTCAAGCTCATGAGACGACCAAGCATATACATTGACACTTGTGTTATCGGCGGATGCCTCGATCGAAACTTCGAGACAGAAAGCCTATTGCTCATCGAAATGGCAGAGGCCGGCGCCGTTAATCTGATGGTCTCGGATTTGTTGGTTGCCGAGTTGCTGCAGGCGCCTCCAGAAGTGCGCCGGGTTCTGATTCGCGTGCCGGAGCGCCATGTTCAACGGGTGACGATTTCGGCGGAAACAGAGTATCTGCGTAACGTTTACCTGAGCGAAGGCGTGCTGGGAAAACGGGCTTCAAATGACGCCCACCACGTGGCCATAGCCACTGTTAATCGCGCAGATATGATCGTGAGTTGGAATTTCAGACATATTGTCCATTACGAGAAAATCCGCTATTTCAATTCCATCAACATCCGCGAGGGGTACGGCACGATCGAAATCTACTCTCCCAAGGAGGTTGTCTAGAATGGGAACAAAAAAGCCCTTTGACTGCATTGCCATGAAAGATGAAATCCAAGCACGCTTGGCAAAGTCATGGTGCGGGCTAACCGACGAGGAAATACGTGATCGAGTCAAGGAAGAACTCCGCACCTCTAAGGCGTCTCTCGTCCAATGGTGGCGAGGCACAAAGACGGCGGAAGACCCCACGGGTCCGCTCGAACGGTCGCGAACCTAGCCGTCTGCTGCGCCGGAAATGGGCCGCTCGTGCGCGCGGACATTGTCAGTGCGAGAATGCGCCGGGCTCAAGCCCCAAGGCCTCTTCATAAATCGCCAACACGTTTTCGAGCGGCGTGTCCGGCTGAATGCAGTGGGCCGGAGAGAAAATGTAGCCGCCGCCGCGTCCGATCACGTCGATGCGATGCCGGGCTTCGGCGCGACACGCCGCCACCGTACCAAACGGCAGGGTCTGTTGGGTGCTGATCAAGCCACACAGCGCCATCCGGCCCGCGCATCGCTTCTTGACCTCCTCGGGCGCCATGCCGGCCGGCTCGGGCTGCATCGCGTCCAACACGTCCAGCCCCATCTCGATAAAGCGTTCCTGCAGTCGGCCCGTATCGCCGCACGAGTGCAGCATCGCCTTACAGCCATAATCGTGGGCCAGGTCGAAGAAGCGTTGCAACCGAGGCCGGAAAAACCGGTCGAACACGGCAGGCGGAAACATGGGGCCCTGCTGGTTTGCCGTGTCCTCGCCGAGGCATACAATGTCGACTTTCCCGTTCGCGGCATCGAGGCTCCGCGCTATCTTGTCAAAGAGCACATCGCAGCGTTTGTCAATGATGGCGACTCCGACGGGATCTTCTGTCATGATGTCAACAAGCACTTGTTGCATGCCGCGGCCCCGGCTCACCCCGTTCACGATGTCCGGCGTCCCCGCGCCGCCTACACAGACGGCGTATTCGGAAACCGCGTCACATTGCGCCTCGACGTGCGAATAGTCGTAGTCGTCCGCACTCGGCCACGCATACGCTTCGAATTCCGCCATCGTCGTTATCCGCGCCAGAGAAAGATAGTTTGCCTCGGGGTACGTGCCACCGTGTCCGTGCGCGAAGTTGACATAGCCTATCCCCCACTCGTCCACAAGGTCCGACCCCGCCGGCACTGGCGGCAACGGCGAGCCGCGACGCGGTTCGACCTTGCGGAAATCCACGCCGAGTTTTCCATAGAGCTGCGACGCATCTGCAAAATTGAAATGACTAAGGAGCTTGTATTGGATCTCAGGTGTCAAGTACGTCTGAATTGGGACCCGATCCGGTTCCTCGTGCGCTATGGCCGCCAGTACCCGTTCCTTCGATGTCATTGCTGTGTCCGCCATTTCAACCGATGAGAATCGTCACGGCACGACTTGATTCCGTAAGGCGCCCACCTTCACGCCGCCGCGCCCGCGCGGCGCGTAAACACCTCATCAAGCAGCACCCCAAACAGAATAGCGCCGCCAATCACCACGTACTCGAGCTGGCTCGGAATCTCGAGGATGCTCACCAGGTTCGTGAGCACGCGGATCAGGGCCGCGCCGATGATCACCCCGAGCACGTTCCCCGAACCGCCGCGCAAGCTGCAGCCGCCGAGCACGACGCCCGCGATCGCGTACAGTTCGTAAAAACTGCCGAAATTCGTCGGGCCGAGCGAGTTGATGTTCAACGCGATCAGCAGCGCGCCGATCCCCGTGATGAAGCTGCACGTCGCGTAGGCGGCAATCTTGAGCCGCTGCGTGCGCACGCCGCTGAATCGGGCCGCCTCCTCGTTCGCGCCGAGCGCGAACAGGTGTCTCCCATACGGCGTGAGATGCAGAAAACCAGCGACCAACGCCGCCAATAAGCCGAAAATCACAAACGGCACAGGCAGCAGCCCGTCTTCGGTGGGCAGGAATCCGTTCGCCAACCAGCCGAGTCGCGGAAACGCCCCCCCGAATCCGCGGGTCTCGTCGCCGGACACAACCCGTGCGATGCCCCGATAGAAAAACAAACCGCAAAGAGTCACCACGAACGGTTGCATACGCGCCTTCGTCACCAGGACGCCGTGCCAGAGCCCAATGACCGCGGCCAGCGTTAGGACGAGCGGGACCACCACGATGGGGCTGAGGCCCTCACCCTTGGCCAAAAGGTCGGCAGCGAGGATGCCCAGCAGCGCCACCACGCTGCCCACCGAAAGGTCGATGCCCCCCGTGATGATCACGAACGCTTGACCCAGACTGAGGATGCCGAACAAGCCGATCCACGTCAACAGGTTGCGCGCGTTTTCCAACTTCAGAAACTTAACGTTGCCCGTCCCCAAATACTCCCATGAACAAGCAATTATGATCACGCCGAGAAGCAGGGCGGTCAGTCCCAAGACCTTTCTCACGATTTCCCCGTCTGTTCCTTGAGTCGAGCCCAGAACGCGTCGACGTTTTCTTTCGTGATGGTCTTTACGGGGACGATGATCTGCTTGTTTTCAGGCACCTGTGAAGCGTCGCCCTCGGCAAGTGCCACAAGCAGTTTGACGGACTGATACCCGAACTCGAACGGCTGCTGAACAATGGTGCCCGAGATGTGGCCGTCCTTGACGCCCTGAAGCGTTTCGTCCTCCTCGTCGAAGCATACGATCTTCACCTGCCCGAGCTTGCCCGAGGCGCGCACCCCGCTCAAAATGGCCGGGCCGTTGTAACTCCACAACCCGACAAGACACGCCAGGTCGGGATGCGTGACAAGCGCGTTCTGCGCATTCTCTTTCGCCTTGAGCCGATCCGTTTCATCCGTTCGGGTGTCCACAATCTCGATGTTCGTGTCCGCCAACGTGTCCTCGATGCCTTTCTTGCGATCCTGGGCGTTCTGGGCATCGAGCGTCCCCACAAACAGCATGATCTTGCCGCCGTTCGGGAGCGTTTTATTGAGCAATTCGCCCGCCGCCACCCCGGCCTGATAGTTGTCCGTACCGATGTAGCATAGTCGGTCGCTGTTCGGCGCATCCGAATCCTGCGTAATCAGCTTCACACTCTCGGCGGCTTTGTTGAGCATGGCCGTTTGATTCTCAGGGTCTTTCGGGCTGATGGCAATCCCGGCCACACCCAACGTCACCAGGTCCTGTACGATCTGCTGCTGTTCCTGCGCCGTACCCGTCGGCGGAATGCGGAACGCGACCTCGCAGCCGAGTTCCTCGCGGGCCTTTTCCGTGCCCGCCTTCGCGATTTGCCAAAAGTCCGACGCGTTGTTCGTCACGAAAGCCACCTTGATATGCTCGGCGGCCGGTTCCGGTGCGCCCTCGTGCGGCCCCGCAGCCTGCTCAGGCCCCGCGCACCCAACCAGCACCGAGGCCAATAACAAACCGATTAGAAACGTTATCATGATGCCCTCTCCCTATCCGCTATCGCCCGCCCGATGCCACCCGGCCAGTGTACATTCAACTCCAACGCCCGTGCAATCCGCCGCGAATAGAACGGGCCGAAGCGTACGGGCGAACTACGGACGAATCACAATCTTGAGGCCTTCCCGCTTTCTCATGAGTTCGAGTCCGTCGAGCAGGCGTTCCAAGGGAAGCTCATGCGTGACGATGGTCTTGGTGTCGATCTTGCCCGCCTGCAACAACGCCACCGCGTCGCGCACGTCGCAGGGCCGCGAATCCGACGCGCCCACAATCGATATCTGGCCGTAATGAATCAGCCGTGTATCGACCTCAATTGCCGAGTTGCCCTGAGGCAGGCTGGCGAACAGACTCACTACGCCGCCCTTTCGCGCCATCTGCAAGGCTGTCGCCTGCGACGCCGCTGTCGGCGCGCTCGCAATGACGACGTCCGCCCCTTGCCCGTCTGTCCGCGCCCGTATCTGTTCGACGGCATCCTCTTTGGACACGTCAACGACGTCTACACCGCGCAGTTTGCGTGCCAAGGCAAGCCGCGCCGCCGACCGTTGCGTTAAGATCACCTTGTGCGCCCCGTATGCCTTGGCGACCTCGGAGTGCAGGCACCCCAACGGCCCCGCGCCGATCACCACCACCGTGTCGCCCGGCTTCACGCCCGCGATCTTCTGCGCGTTGATAACACAACTTAGCGGCTCGGACAACGCGGCCGCCGTGTCCGCCACGTCCGCAGGGACTGGAATCACGTTCCCGCCGCGTACCACCGCAGCCGGCAGCGCCATCAATTCCGCGAAACCGGCGTTCCAGTCGTAGCTGATGCATTTCATGTGGGGACACAAGTTCTCGAGGCCCCGGCTGCAGTAATCGCACCGATGACACGAGACGCTGGTCGCCACGGTTACGCGATCGCCAACGGCGAGCCCCTCGATCTCGGCACCGACAGACGCCACTTCGCCCACAAGCTCGTGCCCGATGATGCGAGGCGGCTTGCACCGGGGATTTCCTACCGTAAACAGCTTCAGATCCGTGCCGCAGATGGCGCAGGCACGCACGCGCACAATCACGTTGTCCGCCTTCGGCGCTGGATCCGGCGCCTCCCCGATTACAAGGTCGCCCGGACCACCGTAAACCGCCGCTTTCATCGCCCTGTGGCCTCCCCGACAACAAAGTCGAACGTCAAACAAACGCTATTTCTGCACGGTAACGCCCCACCCCGTATGGCGCACGCACAAACGAGCAGCCGCTAGAAATGCCCAAGCAAAAGACGGCTCCCCTGGCCCATTATACAAGACTCGACCTTGCCGGAGAAGCGCCGGCAGCGCCAATGGGAACGGCTTGCCTGTCTTCCCAGCACTGCGCGTGCCAAATGCCCCGGCCTTAACGGCGTCTACCCTAAGTATTCGCACATTTCTTAAGAGCGAAACGAACAACCGAGTTCCTGAAAATGGATGTCCCGAGCGAATTGCTGTGGACACCGAAGCGCAAGCCGCTGAACCTGTTCAAGATACGTCCTGCGGCGTGAAGCAGTCCGCCCGCGGTCCCAAGCGGAGTTGCCCAATCGGCATGGGATCAGTCCTCGTCTATATCATATTTAGCACTTCCGTTCTCCCGCAATCATAAATATCGGAAAAATGTTGCTCTATATAAAATATGGTGCTATCCTAGTATAGGGTGGCCTTAACATGAGTAACGCGAGAGCCACCTACGGCGCTGGCCAGTCCAGGGGGGATGCACGCAGCAGAGAGGGAGGGCGCCCGAAGGCGTGGGCAATAATTCGGCAAATAACTCGCCTTCACAACCGTTTGGCAGAGACTGCGGCCAGTGCGGCGACGACTCGTGCGCGGGCTTTGCTGGGAAGCTCGACGCCCATGAAATCAGGCCGAATCTGGGCTTAGATTCGTCTTCA
>Ga0180437_10003473_pt1 | contig 23456 bp, 32 predicted proteins | sample SS_ome_4_FD_132410 | JGI IMG/M metagenome (GOLD analysis project Ga0180437, IMG submission 132410) | Hypersaline lake sediment archaeal communities from the Salton Sea, California, USA - SS_3_D_1 metaG | ecosystem: Environmental > Aquatic > Non-marine Saline and Alkaline > Hypersaline >...
GCAATATAAAGAGGGAGAGAAGACTTTCTGTCAAGCCTACAAACAGACAACAAACAACCGTATGGAACTATTAGGAGTAATAGAACCGATAGAGACCATACCTCGATCTTCACACATCATCATCTACACAGATTCTCAATACGTCGCCCATGCCATTAACAAAGGATGGTTGGGGGGATGGAAAAAGAAGGGTTGGAAGAAAGCTAAGGGAGGGAACGTACTGAATGTTGATCTATGGAAGAGAATGCTTCCCCTTTTGAGATTTCATACTCTTGAATTCAGATGGATACGGGGACATAATAACAACGAGTACAACGAACGGTGTGATCGGATGGCAGTGGAAGCTATCGAACAGACACCTGAGAATTGTCGCCTCCCCGACAAAGGTTATGACGGAATAAAGAATGGGAACAGAAAAGAAACTTGACCTTGACTTGTCTAACTATAAAGAAAAGTACCCCTGCGTCCACTGCGGGTACTGCTGTAGGTTAGGTCCATGCGGATATGGAGAGTACGATGAGGAAGAGGGTCAGTGCATTCATCTCATTGTGGAAGATCCTAAACTTGAAACTTTCATCTGTGAGAGGTACGATGAAATCGTAAAACGTGAGGCAAATGCTGCCCATCCTATGATGGATTGTGGCTGTTCCAGTGCTTTATTTAACACGATCAGAGATGCTGTGATTCGTAAGAAAAAATTAAACCTCCGTAAGTCATTGGAAAATAGGGACTTATGAATAAAGCTAACTTGCCAGAACCTCAGAATTTCGTTAACATAACAGTATGAAGTGTTAACCGAAGTGATAACATAATAATGAGGTATTAAGATGTCGAAGAATTCATGGTTTGAAGTTGACAAGAACGGGCTTGGCAAATTACTCCAACGGAGGGGAAAGTCATTCATTATTTTCGAGGTCATTCAGAACGGTTGGGATCAGAACGTGACTTTCGTGGATGCAACCTTTGAGAAAGAACAGAGTCGTCCCTATGCAACCCTCACAGTAAAAGATGATGATCCTGAAGGCTTTGCAGACCTGACTCATGCTTTTACTCTTTTCGCGGAATCGGTAAAGAAGAAAGACCCGACAAAGAGAGGAAGATTCAACCTCGGAGAGAAACTCGTTCTTGCCTGTTGTGAAGAGGCAGAAATTCTCACTACTACAGGGGGAGTCAAGTTCAATAAAAACGGTAGTCGAAGCAACCTGAGAAGGAAGACAATTAAAGGGTCTATCTTCAAAGCTATCATCAGGGTTACAAGGGAAGAATATGAAGAGATCTGCGATTCGGTGGATCGTCTCCTTGTCCCCGAAAACATTCGCACTACTTTCAACGGTAGAGAACTTGAACCCCGCAAGGCTATCGAGAGGTTCACTGAAACTTTGCCCACGGAAATTTCGGGAGAGGACGGAGAACTCAAAAGAACATCACGCAAAACCGAAGTTCGGATACATAAGATAAGGGCAGGGGAGACAGCCCATATCTACGAGATGGGGATTCCTGTTGTAGAGACAGGAGATACCTTCCATGTTGACGTACAACAGAAGGTTCCTCTCAACATGGACAGGGATAATGTTACTCCGGCCTATCTCAAGAAGCTCAGAACCTTCGTCATGAATCATACCTTCGATCTGCTTGACAAAGAAAGTGTGAATGAGACATGGGTTAAGCAAGCCTTGGAAAGCGAGGACTGCTCTGAAGAAGCTGTCAACAAGTCTCTCGATCTGAGGTTTGGGAAAAAAAGGGTTGTGTATGATCCAAGCGACCCTGAGGCAAACAAAGCTGCTCTCAATAAAGGATACACGGTTATACATGGAGGCTCACTCTCTTCAAGGGAGTGGGGCAACGTAAGAAAAACAGGGACAACCAAGCCAGCAGGACAGGTACTTCCATCAGGGATCAAAACTTCTCCTAATGGAGTTCCTCCGATTCCATGGGAAAAGATGACAGACGAACAGAAGAAGGTAGTTGTCTTTATTGAGAGGCTTGCCAAACCTCTTATCGGTTCTGACGTTAGGGTAGAGATATTCAATCTACCTGAGAAGGCAAGAGCATGGTATGGCAATCATCGAATGAGTCTGAACCTTCGTAGGCTGGGCAGGGCGTTCTTCACAAATTTCCCTGAGAATATACAGGAAGTTCTCAACATTACCATACATGAGCTTGCCCACGAATACGAAGATGATCACTACACGGAGCAGTACAATAGTGCAGTGACTCTTATTGGAGCAACTATGACGGTGTTTGCCCTGCGAAGACCTGAGTTGTTCGACATAAGTACTTTAGATATAGAAAGGAGAGAGACCTGTGAAGTTCTATGAATGCCCCACATGGTTTCAGATGATGAAACAAATGAGTCCTGAGCAATACAAGAGGAACAAGGTTTCTTGGCAGGACTTTTACAAAGACCAAATTTTTGAGGCTATTCGGTCTCAAGGCAAAGAGAGTTGGCAGGGGTTACTTTCTGCTCCGAACCTTATGGCAGAATCTCAGTGGCTGCGATTAGGCAAGCCATACTATAAGATTTGGCCGGGGGTATTTGATCCCTTCATAGCGACAAGGATGGACATCTCTACTGATTTCCTCCGGCCACCGCATAAGGCGTTTGCTATTCTGTTCCCCGACATTGAGGAACCCCTGCTTTCGTTCCAAATGGCAAGCGGTCTATGGGAGATCCGGTCCATCTTGGTAGAACATTTCTCCGCAGAAGAAGTGGAAGAGACAAAAGGCGACGGCATCTCTACTCCTCTTGACAAGATCTTCCCCCATAGCAAGCACAAAGATCAGAAGAGAGGGGTCCTTAAGGTAAGGCTCGACTTCATCAACAAGGATCCGAACAACCCGTACATCACCAGTGCGGAACCTGAGATGCAGGATTTGTTGAGGAAGATCAACGTCCCCTCTATCTTCATTCGTAACATAGAGATCACTCCTCACATGACCATAGAGAAAGCCATAGGGGAGTTCGTGGACGTGGAGCCTGAGGACGATAGTATTTTCGGAGAGAAGGATGCTGTCCCTGCTTCTATCGTAGAGGCTTGTTTCCGTCTTGTCGTAGGGATTTGTTTTGTCTCGACGGGATCTCAGAAAGTGTTGGAAAGAGATGTTCTGAGTAAACACCTGAATGCCTACAGGGAACGCATGGCTGAAGGGGACACCAAAAAGTGTAAAGAGATAGAAAGAAAAGCGAAAGACAAAGGCAAGTTCGGTTGGAATGTGGGGATAGATCGGCATGGACGACATCTCGTTCTGCCGAAAGGAGTTACCTACGAAGATGCTGTGAACAAAGCGGGTGGACGACATCTGCTTTATCAGCATGAAAGGGGGGCACATTGGCATCTCTATTGGACGGGAGAAGGTAGGAAAACCCCTGTAGTTAAGTGGGTGGAAGAAACTACTGTGAGGTCCGATCTTCCCGTTAAACCTATCGCTTAATTCGACTTTTTTTAGTTGACAAAAGGAAGGACTTCGGGTATTATTATAGAAGCTGAAGTTATGTTGGGGTAATTCGTTACCCCGATGTTTCTTTCCTTTCGCCTCACCGCTTTCCGAGTGGTGAGGTTTTTTTCGCTTTTTTCAAAGGAGTATTCTCGTTAACAGCGAATAGCTAATTACGAGGGTACTAACATGAAAAGAGCAAGACTTATCATTGCTACGCTTTGCGTGTTCATCATATCGTGCACAACGAATCCACCCATTAACCAAGCAGGTTTGGTTGAGCTTATCCCCTTTGTCCCTGAACAGAGGGAAAGCTATGTCGATGTTCTATCCACTCCTCAGGACACGATTAGAACTTTCTTCGATCAGCTTGTTATTAACAATCCGGATCTCTTGGAAGATCCTAACAGTTTTTTGCATGATGATTACGTTGAAAGATTTGTTACGTTTGAAGAAGAATACAATGCCCGTATCCAAGAATATGACAAAATATTAAGAGAATGCCCTGTGCCTCTCTTTATTATGGACTTACATGTGTTTTTGGACGAATTCTTCATGAGTATGACAGAAGACATATTTACACTGCGGAAAGGGGGAATATTAGGAATGTATGTCAATGGCTTGCACGTAAAAGGCTGGCCGGAAGAATTCATTTTTATCAACAAAAATATGTCTTCTGCTCATATTATGAGCACCTACTTCCATGAGATTAAGCACTATGAGTGCATCTCTACGAAGTGCATATGTACCAAAACAACCTCTCTATGGCTCAAGGAAGCTCATGCCTTAGAACATGAGATCGAGATGAGTCTCAAGCACGATTTCCCTGAGGTTCTTAGGGTATCTACTCTTGGGGTCATCAAATATATGCTTGACCCCGATCAGCCCATCAGTTACAGGTTCGCTGCCTTCCGTGTCCATCGTAGAACCATGTGGACAGAAGCGATGGAACACCTTGAGATCTACGACGAAAAACTTTTGAAGGATTAGAAGTAAAAATTTTCGATATTACTTCTATGAGAAAAAAGCGGAGAAAATACGATACGAAAAGCGAACCTTACAACCGCATTTGTCCAATATGCGGAGCTTCTGTGAAAAAGGGGTCTACTCGACATCAGTGCAAACAGGAAGATATCCCTACAGAGGAAGAAGAGCAGCAGCAGCACGAAGATGAGTATGAAGAGCTTACCTACGACGACAGACTGAGAGAGGGGATTGCTATGCTTAATCAGGACGACCCCGAAGAGGAAGAAGAGCCAAACTACTACTAAATTATTAAAGCTGTGGCAATTTCCCAAAATGTTCGATATATTATCTATGAGAACATTAAAACAGGAGCAAAATGATGTTGACAAAGTGGTACACCTATTTGAAGGATGATGAGAAAGAAACGTGCGAAGACCCCAAAATGTTCAGTAAGTCTCGTTCAAAGACAGTGGACAAACAGAAGGGAAAATATATCTCTTTCCCCGATGTGATCCAGAGCCAAGAGGATCCGGACACCTATTTCTTAGTATATAGGGAAGGAGACCGTCATCACCCCTCTTGGTCTAATCTTGTTCTTCAGAAATCAACGAACAGAGGCAGCACTTGGAAAGTCAAAAAACGCTTTCGCTCTAACTTCTCTTCGGAAGGGAGAGTGTGGAACTGTCCAAGATTCGCTTACATCAACAACGAATTGGTTATCATCTGTGATACCAAAACCTCAACGAGAGAAGCCACATGTGAGTGGAAAACCTATATAATGGAAGATCTTGACAGTATGTATTCTTCCAAAAGGTTGATTGCTTTTCCGGGGATGCTCCCTGATAGAGTAGTCCCTTTCAAAGGGAACCTATTCTGTGCAAATCATCGTCACATGATTCATAACGGAAGATGGCTGATTCAACTTATCAATTGGTCAAGAGATAACGGACGTACATGGTATGACTCAAATATTTTAGCAGTTGGAGAAGATCAGAAGTTCTGTGAAGCCTCAGTCGTTAATATAGAAGACAAATATCTATTGGCTTATCTGAGAGATAACTCAGGGCACATCAAAAACATTTACACTACTACCTCTAAGGACGGAGTGAAATGGACAAAACCGAAACCCCTGAAAAAGATATGGGGGCAAAGACCCACTGCAAATTATGTTGATGGGAAGGTTTACTGTGCTTATCGTGACACTAACACCTGTGGCATCGGGATCTTCGAGCATGACTTAGATTCAAATGAAACAAGGTCATTTGTTGTTGATAAAGAATACCGAGACAATCAGTATCATTGTGGCTACACTGGTCTTGCTCCCATGGGGAATGGCGAATTCTTGGTTGCTTACTACATTAAGAAAACGTCTTACAGCCCCCACATTAAGACGGCTAAGTTAACTCTAAAGTAAACAGGTCATCCCATAGGAATAATTGACCGGGGCAATCTTCTATCCACCAAGTGCCACATACGGAACACCTATATACGCCTTTTACAAGGGTCACATCTGTACTCTTACATTTTGGGCAAACATCTGTATCCATGTCTTCTCCTTACAGATCCCCCGCATCTTGAGGACCTGTTACGCTTAGAGGGCTTATATCTGTTGCAGGATTTTCTCTTATCTGATAGATGATCTGCTCTAATATAACTTTCTGCTCAGCAGTAACTCTGCTATCATCGCTCAAATCAATGAGAGCTTGGATTTTGCTTTCTTCTTCCATTAGAAGCATTTCGTCAATTCGTCGCCGCTCACGATCATCATCTATTCTCATGTCTTCTTCTATCATTTCTTTTTCTAAGCGAATTCCCTCCATAGTTTCTTCCCACATTTTTAGTTTTCTTTCATATTCAGCTTTCTCGGCTCCGTATTGTATTAACAATTCTTCATAAGTCGCTTGTGGGGGAGAAGATGCTATTAATTGTTCGATGAAAGGTTTTAGCTCACCCGCATTTTCCATAAGTGATTTGAGCTTTTCCTCTTCTTCATTAACCATATTTGGATCAGGTTTTGGAGGGGCAGCAGGCTTTTGTGCCGCGAATTCTTCCTCGTCCATGTATTCATAGTCCAAGTTAGCATATGCGTAGCTCTCATCAAGAACTGTTGATCGTGGTCTCCATACGCCATCCCTGTATATCCACTCAACTCGACCATCATTAGAGAGAGATTTCAACTCTGAGGTTTGAGGAGTTTCGTCTCCTTCCCTTATAAATGTAGAAGTCGTTACCTCTGTAATTTCTATTTTGGTAGTTTCCCATACAGCACTATATCTCGATAGAGGTCTTTCGTAGGTTTTTGTAGTCCGATGTTTCTCTGTAACTTCGTCTATGATTTCCCTCTCTTCTTGGACAAGGACTCTGCCTCCATTGTAGGGCTTCCATCTACCATCTTCAAACATCCATTGTATGTTTCTTTGGTAGAGTGGTTTTATTTTGCCATAGAGGGCAGCGAACTCTGCGTACTTCACCATATTGAAGTTACCTTTGAGCCATGTCTTACTCATGTCTTCCATAGTTGGAGGGTTGTACGGACGAACTGTGACAGCAACCAACTCTGTTTGCCCCACGTCACTACGAGCTATAGCTATATAATCTCCCATCTCAAAAGGAGTTACTCTCCAAGAGATCATTCCACTCTCAGGATACCATGTAGCATCATTAGTAGCTACTACTTCTGTTTCCCTGTTGATCATTTTTACAGGATACCCTGTGAAATGCCCACAGTCTTTTGGATGAAAGAGCTTGCTGAGAGGAGTAGAATAGACAAGCTGATCGTAGTCTATTGTTTCTGCCACTTCTGCGGGAGTAATAGGAAATGAGATCTCTCCCTCTTTAAGAGTAAATCTCTCTTCCATCCAATCTATAGAAAACTGAAGAATAGTTTGATAGGTTTGTAGTTCAGGGATCTCATAATCTTCGATGTCTATCATGGTCCCATATACGAACTTCCCTGTGGAAAGGGTTTGATCTATGTACCCCTTCAGAAAAATAGTTATATCATATGGCTCAGCATCATCATCGTACCTGTGTGCATAAAACTGCCAATCATCGGGTTGATCAGGATCGTAGTGTTCGTATGCGGCATGGACATTTTCCAACCAATCCATCTGCCTTGCACTAAGTCCCTGAACTTCATCAGGATCTAAACGGTTGTAGTTGAATACCGTTAGAATGTTGTAGAAATAAGAAGGCCAATAATTAGGTGACCTGCCGTATTCATCTAATTCAGGAGTATTGGGATCAAAGGGTTCTTCGGGTTCTTGTGTCGGGTAAGATGGATCTTCTCTCTCGCTGAAATGAAGACATGGATTCAGTCCCTTATCGAGAGCTTCTCTTAAAGTCATTGACCTTTCTTCTTTTATAATAATTGGCTTGCCCACACTCTCGGCATTGTACGGGCGTTCACAATAATCCATCCCTAAGATTACTCCCTCTATAGGTATAATGATAGAAGGAATTTTCGGAGGAAGAATCACATCATTTGGATCAGGATCGGGGTCGGGATCGGGATCGGGATCGGGATCGGGGTCTGGCTCTGGATTACAAACCAAACATGCCCTTAGCTGAGCATCGATTGCTTCCTGATAGGTAGAATAGTAATTGGCATTTGTTTCATTGAGATTAGCTGCATATCTACAGTCTAATCTATGAAAGATTGAACTCGTTTTGGACGAGACAAATTTATGGGTTTCCTGAGCAAAGACTAACCCACCGAGCAGTAGGATTGCTACTGCAACTCCACTTAACCTCTTCATTGTTCACTCCCGATTCTTACTTCAAACTATCGTCGATTAAGATCAACACAATATGGTTAACCATAATCCTCATTACATCAGTCTCTCGTTTAATCCACCATTCAAAAATACGACCCAACATATCTGAGCCAGTTCTTTTCCACCGGCGGAAACGGTAAAGAGAGTCTTCGGGATCAAAGTTGCTTCTATCGATCTGCCACTCCAAATACCACCATAGCAGAGCAATGGCTTCTATGTATTGCTCGAAATAATCAGATCTCAGATCTCTCTCTGTTTCTTTTTTAGTAACATGTATGCTACCACCCATCCCCAATTGGAGTATGGACATTATTCTTTTTTGAGCTTCGTAAGGAATAATCGAACCTTCCTCAAAGTCCGAGTTTCTTCCACAGCCGTCACAGTCTTTCTCATTGGTTCCAACATTCGTCACAAACAAATACTCCTCGTTCGCGGGGAATTCCGTCCCTGCCACATTTTCTATCACATAAAGGAACGATTCTTACCATAGTGCCGTTCTCTGTATAGATCGGCAATTCGGAGTTGTCGCTCTTCAATACGAAACTCTCTCCCAACTGATCACTGTCGGAGTAAAATCGGCTTAGCACTCGGTACGCCATTTCTCGACCTTTCTATCTTTGCAAAAATGACAGGAGGATCATTACTCTCTGTAACAGTTATCGTGATATCCTCGTAATCACTAAGCTCTCCGTCCGAAGCCGTAATCCTCACTCTGTAAACCCCTGCATCCCCTTTAGCAGGTGTCCAATTAATAATACCTCTCGTCGTGTGTATATAAAGAGGAGAGGTTGTGGGACGACCTGTAGTTTGCTCTGTGAGCGTAACTGCTGCCACGTTAGGATCACTCGGATCGAGGGCGTTGGGATCGACCGGAGGACTGTTAGAAGTAAAGATGGCAGCGGGGACCACTTTAGGACTTGCGGTGTGGGCAGCTATCCGTGTTGCAGGAAAGGAATGTTCTTTCGTGTGGGTTTCCTCACACGATAAGGAAACGATCAATAGCAGGCAGCAAATCAATGTTGAGAACTTCATAGCTATACTCCCATTAGAAGATGTTCGGTGCTTTGTTCAGTTTGAAAGACAACGTGTCTTCCGTATAGTTATTAGGATCACTGTACGATTGCACCTTAACATCTATGAAAATTTCGTCATATAAAAAGTCGTTGTCTCCATCGGGGTCTATTCCAAGACCGAAGGCATTTCCGCTTCCTGCATAGTCTATGAACGTCAATATGCAAGAGCTTAAATTAACAGTCTCTCCATTAGCAAGAACAAAATTGAAGGGCTTTTGGAAAACATCCCACACCCAAGATTCATCATGATTAATCTCATGCAACTTGATTACTACATCTTCGGTTCCTACTGTATTGTCGTGATATTCAAGAAGTAAAGGAATCCCATGTTTGTCCGGTATCATAGGAGAAACAACTATGACCACAGGATTATTAGGATCAGAATTATCAACTCTTGTCGTTCTTCTCCTTCTGCTAATTACTCTATCGCCCGAAATATCAAAGAAGTCTCCTGTCTCACTATCTATGTTTTCGATAAACAACTTAGGTGGATTATCGACAAGATGTATATACATTACATCATCGGATCTGTCTAATATGTTGGTTAAACCCTTAAGAGTAATCGTTACTTCCGTGGGAATTGATCCCACAGGAATATCGAGGTCTTCAGTTCCAAATCCCCACGTATAATATTTATCATGTCGTATCCGATTCGCCTCCCCCACTGCAACAGGCATGGTTCTCAAAAGTAACAGGGCAACAATAATTGCTACTACAATAAAAACCACGATCTGAGCAGACCGCCAATCTCTCGTTTTCACTATCTCTCTCCCAAATTAAACGGCAACTTATCGCACTTGAAGCCACACGCATTCGAGTGCCCACCTCCTCCATGTTTGACTGCTATTTTTGATAGGTCAAATTCTTTCTTTTCTGTGTACATATGTACTTGCCAATTGTTGTGGTCGCCGTCATAGAAGAAACACATGTAACCGTCATGTTTGTTAGAATCGAAAACACAATCAAACTGTTTCGATCCTGTGACAGGTGTGTTAAGACAAATAAATCTCACTCCCTCCCACTCCATAGTGAAGCTGAATCTCATCACCCATTTACTCAACTTCCCAAGGTATCTCATTATATATCCACCCAAACGACATGTCTCGTCGAAGTGGAACGAATCGTCTGAAAAAACTTTCTCCCAATTTTTATCCTCTACCCCACGGATAAGAGCTTTCATTCCGTATTCGTAAGGAAGAACTGATGGATCTTTGTGATCCCACACATCGTATCTTCCCAACATGATGACACCTTTGGGGACGTTGAGATCGGTGTAAAAATACTTCCACACAAGCTCACATGCGGCTAAGTCAGATGAGAGATAAGCAAAACTAAAAACCTTCCCTGATTGCTCGTATGCTTCTATCTGAGAAGAATGGTGGTCTATCCATATAAGCTTCTTGCAGGAGCCATGCAGTTTAATCATGTTCTCGAAGGGTTCGAGGCAATAATCAACCATGATAACTTCGTCATTTTTTCCCACCTCTTCCCATGGGAAAGGGTCTCCGTAGTCTAAGCCTATAAGCTTACATTCGGGAAAAACCTTTTTGACTATTGCTCCTGAACATTGACCATCGAGATCCTTTACATGATAAAAGCATTTATGCATCGACTTCAACCCTTCCGTTCTTGTGTATGATGTAAATCCTCTTACCCTTCTTACGAGCATACCTAACGGTAGACCATGTTCCTGATCTCATCTTTTCAGGTGTGTCAGGATTCGCGATCATCAGATCAGTCGCATCGACGATATGACGATTTCTTTCGAGGTAATCATCCGGTGTAAATTCAAAGTCGAACTTGCAATGTGCCCTCGAACCAGCATATTTGGGAGGATGACCAACGATTTTGATCTTTTTGCTCCCATCTTTACGGAGCTTATCGACAAGATCGTGGGCTTGTTCATCTGCTCCTACACAATCGCCGTGATGAAACTCTACGAACTCCTTTGACTCAATCAGCTTGCAAAAAGCCTCTTTCTGCTGATCCGTCATCCCATGACGTGTTCCTGTAAAACCTATTTTGCTCATTTCTTACTCCATGTCAATCAGACTTTTTGTCCTATTCTACAATATACCTAATCGCTTTCAAGAAGGAAAAAGCAGCAAAAAATAGAAAATCAAGATAGCTAAGCAGCGAAAGGACAAATATGGATTGGAGCGATATTTACAAACAGTTAGCAGAGCATCTCGATACAGCGATAGAGTTTCCCTATCTTGCTGTAGACCTTGCAAACGACTGCAACACGATCATCGTGGAGGTAGATTCTGTTAATGTTGATAACGGTACTGATATAGCCACTTTTTGGCAAAGACCCACCTACCAAATGTACTTGGAGGTATATAGACACCATCAGAACCATCACCGTCAATACATGAAAGAGTACATAGCCCTGATGAACGACTATACCGTGAAGTATTACAACTCTGATCTTACTGCCTTCGTAAATGGCATATCTTGGACAGGGGGATGCGTTCCCTATTACTTCGCACAGTATTCAGAAGATGGAGAAGTAGATATTTCAGGATGGAACGTTTGTTCTATCTCGTAATCAGATCTTCGATTGTCATGTCTTCATCTATATCCCCAAAAGACACAGCTTTAGCTCTTCTACAATCACTGACAAAGACAGGTCTATTGGTAGGATCGTCATAGGCAGAGATTGTTTCTTGAAACTTCTCGTATGCCTCTAACTCGGAAATCTTGAATTTTCGGACGAGAATAAGAATACACTTGGTACTGTCATAAGCTGAGACTGTTCCTGTGCCGCAAACTTCTGCTGTTCCGATCAGGGCATCGTCAAAAATCGGCTCTAAAAAGAGGGCTTGATCGTTTCTTTCTCGAATAAGATCTTTAATTAGTTGTCGTTGTTCGTTTTTCATATGACTCCCCTTATGTCATTCTTCTACTTATATCGATATATTAGGAAGGATTAGATAAGGGAAAGTCTAAGAGAACTAAGAAAGGTCCAATATGGGATGTGGATGCCGAAAAAGAAAACCTTCAACATCAATAGTGGCTATCAATGCCTCTAAAGCTACTTCCGCTGCGAAAAGAAAAGCAAGGAAGAAAGCAATTCAAAGAGCAAATGCTGCTGCGGCTAAGGTGAAAAAGACAAAAATCTCTCGTCCCATAGAAAAGAAGAGAATGGCAATATGTGCAGAGTGTGAATTCAACAAAGATCAAAAGTGCACAAAGTCGGGTCGCTTGCTATTTATAGTGGTTAAAGACCAAAGTTCTCCCTGCCCACTTGGAAAATTCTCACCTCGCTAATCGGCAAACATATCATATTCTGCCAGTGGTCTTGTGTCGTTGATCCTCTTGAGGGATTTATCACAATACTTTTTTGACATCTCTATCCCGATGTAGCTTCTTACCAACCGTTTACAAACCACTCCTGTAGTTCCCATTCCACTAAATGGATCCAAAACTATTGCCCCCCTCCAACTGTTCATTTTAATCAGTCGTTTAGGAAGTTCTTCAGGGAACATGGCAGGATGTCCCATCTCCTTCTGTCTATTCTCAGGGGCGAATGTCCACTCAGCTATCGCCCAATCTTTGAACTCTTCAGGAGTGAGATCGGTCATGCCTTTTGTCTGTAATTTGACATCATTCTTTCCAAAAATGAGAATGTATTCGAAAGGTGTGGGGTAAGAAGGGCAGGAGGGGGACATCCACGACCCCCACGAAGTACGATTGCCTATTTGACTCTTACGCCACACAATTGTCGTGATAGGTATGAACTCAAGTCTTTGAGTCATAAAGTGAATGATATCGGCATGGGTAGGAACTCTTCCGTTCTTGCCATCGCCGATGTTAATACAGATTCTTCCTCCTGATTTCACTTTCTTTTTGATCTCAGCAAAGATGCTCTCAAGCCATTCTATGTACTTATGGTGTTCTTTATTGTCGTTGTACATGTCATAGGCGAATTGATTGTACTTGTTGTTCCCCAAGTCTACGTTGTAAGGGGGAGAAGTAACGACTAAATCAATGCTGTCATCGGGCAAGGTGGGTAATACGCTTTCACTTTTGCCATGGATAATTTTAATCTTTGTTTTCGGGGTCATATAGCTTATTAGCTTTAATATATGATGCTACTTGAGGAGGGACAAACATTTCTAATGGCATTCCCTCTGCTGCCATTTTTCTAATCAGAGTGGAGCGGATTTTCAGAGGGGGAGATTTCATGAAAACAGCTTCCATCTCTTTATAGCAAGGGAACTCATTCCAAGGAGATTTTTCGTGCCATACCTCTCCCTCTCCTGAGAATTTTTCCTTTGCAAATTCTTCATTCATGAGGACGGCGAACTTGCATTCTTTTACTAAGTCATCGACTTCGTACCAATTACGCAAATCTTCCAAACTATCAGGACCAATTAGGTAAAAAAGTTCTACGTCGGGACCGAACTTCTCTTTGAAATGTCTGATAGTGTTGATGGTGTAACAAGTTTTTGTTTGTTCGCATTCGTAACTGTCAACTTCAAATCCCTTGTAAGAACGGGTTGCCAACTCGCACATTGTTAGTCTATCAGGAACAGGAGTCCCTATATCTTCCTGATCTTTGTGAGGGGGATTACCGTTGGGAATAAATATTACCTTATGAGCCGCAAGGTATCCTTGAGCAAAACGGGCAAGTGCTACGTGGGCACTATGGATTGGATTAAATGTTCCACCGAATAGAATTATACGTTCAGCACTCATTTCTACATTATACCTCCTGACTTTCGCTTTTCCAATGCTTTCTGCCAAGTAGGAGAGATTCTCTCCTCTTTGGTAAACTCTATAGGGTTCACCATGAACATCCCACAATACTTACAGTACTCTCTGAGAAGAGACTTGAATATCTTCATATCAAAGATTTCTTCGAACGTTTTGACTCCCCCACATAGTCCGAAAACCCTATTTATTGCTATGGATTGATTACAGGGGAAGATCTGACCATCCCAGTAGGAAGTGCCACACATCGGGGGGACCCAACAACCCTTCTCAAAATCAGCATCCTTGTATTGCTCAGTATCAATTGGAGCAACAGTGAACAGGCGATGAGTAGAGTGTTTTATCTCATCTCCACGATTCTTAGTGTTTCTCAGATGCACCCAGTCAGGTTTGACCTCCCGGATAGCCTTCAGAGCCTCTGTGTGACCTCCAGAGTAAAGAACTACCTGAGTTCGACCGTAGACACCCCTTTTTACGATCTCAAGCACAGAGGAGAACTGAGGGTGTAAAACGGGTTCTCCTCCCATAAGAGCGATAATTTTCCACTCATTCCCAAATTTACGGGAAAGCTCCATGAATCTTTGGATATCTTCAAGCGAAAGATAGTCATCCGAAGGAAGTTGATGTGAGCAACTATGGCAATTAGGACATTTCCTTTTACAGTTGGAAGTCAAGTGTAAATTGATGATCTTTTCGCTTGGGAAGCATTGTACTCCCCACCATTTTTCAACCCTTCTCCTCCGCCGTCGCTGCCGGTGGGCTGCTTCGATTTTCCTTTTTAACGTAGCCACTCATGGAACCTTACTTCAAAACTGTCAGAGTCTACACCTGAGAAGTTGTCTTCTCTTTGGTCGATAGCTTCAAACCATTGCTCAGAAATAACCTTTGCTTCAGGACTACCTTCAGGAAGACTCTCGAATTCTTTCATGAGTTGAGCAGCCTTCGAAAGATCACGACCTCGGAGCATATAATCATAGACTCTACCAATGAGTGTACCTTGCTCGTCACCAAAGATCACAATCTTCTTTTCGTGAGGTTCAAAGGTGATATTGTTTGCTTGGGCAGACTTTATAAGATTCTCTTGGGTAAACTGCTTCTCGTAGTCCGGATCCCATGGTCCATAATGGTCAACCCATGCCTCAATGATCCACGGAGTCTCCTTAACGAAGTCTACAAGATCCTTAGCTTCGCCCGTCCTGTTTGTCATCATAAATGCTGTTGATGAACTGTTGCTTACCCATCCTGTTCTGACTTTCATGGTTTTCTATACACTCCTATTCCTGCCCACCTCTTGCTAAAAACGTTGAACTCAAATTTTACTCCTTCGAGTTCGTTCCAAAATTTTGACACATAACAATTATGATTACGGTGAAAAGCTGTATCATTGACATCATGGAAGGCTATAAAGCCCCCACTTTTTACCAAAGGAGAATACATCTCAAAATCCTGTTTCACTCCTTCGTAACTATGATCTCCATCTATGAAGAGGAAGTCTAACTCTTGCTCGTTGAGGATTCTTTGCACGTCTTGTACATGTTTTTTATCATGGGAATCACCTTCAAGAATATGAATGTTGCTTCCCCATGTCCTCATCATCTCATTTCGTTGTGCTACATCGAATTTGCTTCCTCCCTTAGCACAGGGAAGATCGAGAGAGATTTTAATACCCCTTGAAGCTTTGCATAGTAGGAAGAATACCCCACCTTTGTCAGTCCCTATCTCCATAACGTTAGTGGGTTTCATCAGACAGAGAAATTTTGTTAACATGGTTATCTCCGCTGCCTTCTGAGCCATGCCTATCTTATATGCTTTTTTAACTGCTCTCTCTATGTTCATAGCAAATCCGTGTCAACGTTCATCATCTGCAAAGATTCTTTCTCATTGTATCCCTCCAAGAATGCTTCTTTCGGCATTTTCTCGTAAGGGGAGAAATTTCTCCATTCGCGTTCTTTCATTTCAGACTCAATCTCCTTAGGTCTGAACATGTACTCCATCCCAAAGTTATTGAGGATATAAATGTAATCGTCTCCTGCTTCATAACTGTAAAGGTGGTGATCGTAGTGAACTGAAGCTGTAAATGGTATATCGTGAGCAACCAAGAATTGCAATACAAAATCCTGATTGCAAACCATTGTGTATGCCAAATAAGTTACATCTTCGATAGGTTCCTTATCTCCGTCGAATGGATATTTGAAACGAAAAGGGCTGTTTCTTTTAGTTGGTTTGAAGCCACACTTCTTGAGCAACTCAACCTTTTTTTCAGGCAGCACAAAAGTATTGGGACCGTCATCGGGGTGACATGCCCTATCTGCCCAATCAGGTTTAATTTTGACAAGAAACGAAGCCGTCGAACTATTGCTTGTCCATCCCATTCTAAATTTCATAATATATCCTTAATGATAACTCGTCTGTATATGAGGCAAATTATCGAAAATCCCTGAGTGTTCCATCATAGAACCCCATTCACCATCTTCGTCTGCATAAGAGAATACGTAGAGAGTTCTGCCATCATTTTCTTTCATGAATTTCTCGACGATAGCATTTGCGTGCTTATTGTTAAAGTCATCTCCCTTAGCCTGTGCTTCCTGATATGCAACGCTTCCATATTCTAAGCCGCGTGTGATCTCCCATGTGTCGAAGTAGCCGGGAAGTCCCTTATAGGGAGAGAAATATCCGCCATGAATTGAGCGGAAGACATCTTCCTTTTTAGCAGTACCATTTTGCATCTGACGGAACACGTCCTCTGCGATTGCCATAGTATCATGCCCGTCATGATATTTCTGCTTGCCGAACATCTGCTCACGTACTTCGGCTGCTGTCTTTGGGTTTGTATGGAACGAAACCACGAAAGAACTTGACGAACTATTGCTGACCCATCCCATTCTGATCTTCATTTTTCTTTGCCTCTGATACTACGTAGTAATAAGTATATTCGTTACCTTCAAATTGCATGAATTCGCTATCTCCCAACTGCTTAAATTCAGATTTATCCACTTCATATGGATAAGGATCTTCGGGAGCGAATCCATTAACTCTATCAAACTGTTTGTCTTCTTCACTTCTCTTATCCCACTCTGCCACAGCTTCGTTGTGGATCTTAACAAAGTGAGCCACAGCTTCAGGATGAGTTGCCATATGCACAGAGCAATGTCCGTGATTCACAAACTCTGCGGCTGTGACATCGATCCCGATCTTCTCCATAAACTGACGAAGAGAACCATTGTCCATCGATGCCGCACCACTAATCAACTGCTGATTGTTTTCTCCTATTTCCCAATCATAATCGTGCCATTCTTTGTCGGCTACCATCTGCTCGAAAATTCGATGGTACTCATCACTACGAGCATAGTCATTTTCTGAAGACATCAAAGAAATACCAAGATTTTCTTTAATCTGTTTCTTCCTGTCTTTCCATTCGTCGAGAGAAAGAAGCATCTCCTTCTGCTCGTCAGTGAGTAGGAAAGATGGTATCATAAATGATGCGGCTGAACTATTGCTTACCCATCCCATTCGAATCTTCATCAGGCAATATCCTTTCTAACTCTTCTTGGAGGGAACCTGTAGCTCCAATAAGATCACGGCAAGTCTGAATCACATCTATACCTAAAGAACTTGCAATCATATTGAGATCAAGTTCAATCTCTTCTCCTCCAAGTCCTCTGATGGCAGTACGTATATGGTTGCTTGCCTGATGTAGATAACAAGCAGCATTACCAAATCTATCTCCTGCCGAAGCATTGGCCATATCGAAAACCTCAGACGAGAATGATTCCAACTGATTTGAGATTTCTTTTAGCCTATCAATTCTTTCTTGTACTTCTTTTTCCATTATACTTTCTCCAGAGATAGATCGTAGATCGGACACTCCCTCTTCTTTTGAAGGAGTTTCTTTCTCCATTCAACCACTCTATCGTTGTGCCATACATCCCGAAGGAAGTTTTCACAATCTAATACATTGATTCCAATCAACCATCCGTCAAGATCTCCCTCTGTAAAAGAACAGGGAAAGAAATTTCCATGGCAGTTTACATACGAGCTAAACAATGCGCTCTCACATGGCTCGCTCACTATTTTCATAAACTCACGCTCTGATTCTGTGAGAGTCTCAGCCACAGCAAAGAAAGAATGAGCCGAACAACTGTCGAAGCCATATCCAACTTTATGTTTGTTGCAATGCTCGACCAACCTTCTGTACTTGTCTAAGTCTGTCACAGAATGGTAATCATTAGGATTCCTACCCTTCGACTTATACTGAAGAAACACGATTGCATTCAGCTTTGCAGTGCGAGGATCTTTTGCTACTTGCTCCACAAGCTCAAAAGCACCTTCGTAAGTTTCTTCCGAAAACATGTAATGTATGTTTGTCTGTAGCAGCCCTGCATCGGTAAGCATCTTCACCGTGTCGAAAGTCTTTTCCCTGTCAACAACACTAACAGCCGTTGCTCCGCAATACTTTGCTGTGAGCCTTGCATACTCTTCTGTCATGTCAAGTCCATGGCAGGTATATGTCGGCATTACTCCATGTTGTCGGGCGTAAGCCATCATCTCGAAGAATTCAGGATTGGTATCGATGTTCATAATCCCGAATGCTATTGAAATCAAAGTCCTTGGCATCTTATGAAAGATGGTTTTGAACTGCTCAAATGTCAGGTTGTATGTCGGAGCAGCACCACCATTGCATTTATAGCAGAATGGACAATTACCCATGCACCCACCACCCGATGAGATCTCAAGGTCAAGGATCTCAGGACCGTATGGCGAGAATTGTGGGTCATCCTCGTAGGTTCTGCCCCAACGAGCATGGAAGCCGGTTACCTTATCCAACTTGTAATTGTAGTCGGGAGAAAGCACCAATTTCATTTTGTCGTTTTCTACAATTTTCATAAGTCGTTTCCTGACAGAGATTTAACATGAAGACACACTGTCATTCTACAATTATATACATTTTCATATCGCTGTCAAGCGAAAATTAGGGCTTAAGAATAAAAAAACTGGGCAGTTCTTCGATGGTAATGTGGAGATTGTGTGGTATTCCTTGCTCTTCTACAAACTCATCAGCAGCTTCTACAACTCCATATACGATTCCATTCATGCTTATCCCGCGATAATAATCATGTCCCCCTAAGATCCCACCATGCCTTACTTTTGGCCACCAATTTTGGATAGCTTTTTTTGTGGGGAGATATTTATGGTTATCATCTAAATACACAAGGTCGAAGTATTCATCGGGAAACTGCTCTCGGACAATATTCTGATCTTCACGATAGACACTAATTTTCATTTTTTCAGTAGTGTTGAGTTGTGCCCAAGTGATAACTGAATCTGCGTATTTATCGATCTCTTTCTGTGTCCCATAGTTAGCCATGTTTGCAGGATCGTCGTTAGTTTTCCACCAGTCAATTCCTACAAGATGTTTAGGTCTGCCCTTTGCAAGTTCGCGAAAGAATTTTCCCTTCCAAACTCCCACTTCGCAGACGTTCTCCATTTTCCATATGCGTAGAAATAGATGGATGTCTGTCCTCTTTCGTATACCTTTGAAAAGTCTTTGGATCTTTCCTATTTCCATACCACGTTATTCTTTCTCGAAGTGAGAGCTATAAGATATTCTTCTTCTTTCTGAGGATCATGAATACTAAGATGCTTATATCCGTCCTCGTAAAAATTCCCCCCTCTTAAGAAATCGAAACCGATAATGGTAAGACTTTGAAAATCAACATTTCCTATAAAATAATTAAGTATGAGGCAACCTGTAGATGGAAGGGGATCCTCTATAGAGATATTGGTGAACAGATCTTTAACAAAGGTGTTGATATCTCTTTCTTCTTCGGGGTGGTAAATCTTATAGATCTCGTAGAAATTTGTAAAAGGGAAATTAAATGTGGGAAGAAAATTGATTCGTCGAAATGTCTTGTGTGCCCAAGGGTTAATAGCATAGTCTATGTCAGTATAGTATTTCCAATAATTGACAAAAGATTGCTCACCTTTTGACAGAGACCATATATGTGTCTTCGATCCCACATGTTTTTTGAATTCCTCTCTCGGATATCCCTTGTTCATACGGAGAACTATTTCATGAGAATCTATGAACTCTCCATTCTCCTCATTTAGAAGAGTATCCCCGTTCCCCACAACGATGATATTCTTCCCTTGACAATATGAATGGAATTCATCTTTACTTACCATGGCGGATCCACGACACTCTGCTGTCATTTTCGAGCAACCCTGTAATAAACTTCTCCTCTCTGGAAGGGGAGTGACAGTCTGCTACTTGTTGATTCAACTCGGAACCATATTTACTTTTATCATCCCACCATATAGTGGAATTACTGAAGAAGTCGATCCCTGCGACGGTCAATCTCTTAAGGTTAATGTGCCATAGGAAATAAGATAGGATCAAAGACCCTGAAGTAGGTGTGGCTATGCCCCCTTTAGGACGGATCTTTGTGCCAAGAACCATTTCCCTATAACACTTTGCTTTATCCATCTTCTTATTTGGATTGAAAAGCTTCAACACCTTAAAGAAATGCGAGAAGGGGAATATGAAAAAACTCTTTGTATGCTTACTATAGAATGGCTGAGGGGTGGGGAAGGGAGTAATAACATATTGGGTATGATGCTGGTAGTATTCTGTGTATACATTATGGAGAGTCCGACATCTATTAACAGACCATATGTCTGTTTTCTTCCCTAAATATTTGTGGGTATCTTCTGAGGGTCTAACCCAATTCATTCTGAGAACTATGTCGTGAGAATCATAGAACTCTCCGTTTTCAAGTTCCAGAAGTTTTGAACTATTTCCAAGAACGACAATAGATTTTCCCTCGCAGAAATTATGGAAATCTTCCTTTATCATACACTCGCCAATTCTTTTATGGTCTTCACCTGTGAGACCTTATCGTGTTTCTCGAAGAACTTTTCTATAAAGTCAGGTCTTTCTATCCATACCTGAGTCCGTGATATAAGATGATAGAACTTCTTGCGGTACTCAAGTTCTTTCTCTGTGACCACCGGCCTCTCGAAGGGTTCTCCGAACTTTACCTTCTTAATGATTTCAGGATGCCCGTTAAACCAACTTTCTCCGAATCCAACTACTGAGCGGTTGAATAAAATGCTCGCCTCATACAACATGGTAGAGTTAATCCCGATAACCATATTCGCATTTTCCAACAGAGAAAAATTCAATATGTGTTTATCGGTAATGATTGCATCAGGAGGAGCCGTAAGATCTGTTTTGTACTCAGACATACAGGGGTGTTTCTTTATGACCAGTAGTTCTCCGGGTTCCCTGATACTATGCACAAAATCTATAATCTTCTGCCAAGAGATAAAAGATGGAAAATCATACTGTAAGGTATTATCTCTTGTGTGTTGAAGGACCAACAGTATATAGGGTCTATCGATTTTTGCATCATCTTTAGTGCCATAGCATATACCTCTCGACCATCTGATACCCTTTGTAACTTGTTCTTCATCAAACTCTACGTCATCAAGCCTACTTTGTGAAATAAGGGATTTTGATGAAAATCCCCACGGATCAAGAGTGATAGTTTTGTAGTGGGGAAACCAACCTCTTTCGCTGGAAGATACCTTAACATCCAGATCTTCCAACATCTTCCTCATGTCAGAAGAGCAATTGCAATAGTTCTCAAAGACGACTCTTTTGGGGATCTTCCCTTCGAAGATTAACTTCTCCAACTTTTTGTCCGTCTTCTCGACCATAGCCTCAAAAGAAGAAGGACACCCTATCGCCAACTTCAGGCTCTTTACATGATCGTTGGAGTGTACATAGAAGTATTTAATCCCATTCCTGAATGGAGTTACAAAAACTACATCATAGGCATAATTCATATCTTTGCATTCCTCATCGCGAACTCTTGTTCTATCTCTTGTGATAGAAGTGTATTTATTCGTCTTACTTTCCCCACGAAGTTTGATTCGAACATCTTTCTTGCAACATCTGAGGAATAGAAGGTTATTATCTTTTGCAGTTCTTCTTCTGTGAATTGAGCATCAACTATCGGAGCTACTCTTGTAATATATTCCTCAAACGTGTACTTCTCTCTTATCTCCTTTATTGATTCTTTTGAGACACGGTTGTATGTCTGAGCAGCAAGACGCACAAGGGTATCTAATGAAGCTGTTAGGATCCCTTCTGCCAGAGTTCTTTGCAAAAACAACCTAATTAGCTGCCGCTTCTTGGGGGACATCTTGTAATGCCAAATCAACGTTTTCTATAATCATATCCTTCACGATTCCATTGATCTCTACTGAGAAATCATATGGCATAGCTTTCAGGTCTTTTGTCTGCATCTCCGGTCTTTCCCTTAGAACTCTTAGCTCAGGATTTTCCAACAGGAATAGATCGGGGCGTTTGGGTTTGAGTACCGCCAAGAGATGTCGGTATGCCTTGTCAATCTTCTTGTCGTAGCCTACCCCTCTTAGACCCTCGAAGCAAAAGCAGATATGGATGGGACCGCCGAAGCCGATATTAACAGCGGCATTTTGCATCCAAGCCAATTGCTTCACGAAGATTTCATTTGTATGATTCACCTGTCCCATCTTAAAATAGAAGAGTTTATCGGCTAACTCTTTTGCTTCTTTTTTACCAGCGGAGTTGTTGCAGGCAAACACAACTATCTTATATCCTTTGGCTCTCAGATGATCGGCTACAATCTTCCAATTCTCAAAGGTAAGTCCTCCCCTCCACTTCCACGGATGAGTCTTTTTATTAGACTTACGAACAATCATTATGTAATCATACATATTCGGGATAAGAATAGCATAAGGCTCTTTCATGGGTCTTTCAAGGGGAGGTAGAGGCATGGACCGGATAGCATCATCGGGGATCGTTGGTTTTGCCCGATGGTCTATAACAAGTTTCTCTAAGGGAAGCTTATCCAATAAAAGGTTCGGAGTGCTAAGCCCTTTGTTAATGACGTGCAATCGTCGAGGCATAAAGTGGTATTCATCGAACCATTCTTTTACCCATTCTTCAGGGAAGGGATACTTCGAGTAGAATCCTACTTTATGTCCTGCATTTCTGTACATAAAGGGAAGCCATATCCCCGCTGACAAACCCAACCCAAATTCAGCGTGTGTGTAGTCTACATAGATCATTTTAGGAATTCTCCATACACATAAAACCTCTTGGCTTTTTGACGTACTACCATCCTTCTTCCTTTGTAGTACGTAATCTGCACAATGCCTGCCCCAAACTCTTCAAGCTTCTTCATCCACCAGTCGGCGGGTTTCACTATGGGATGTAATATCTCCCCATCAATGCGAGAGGGGGCTTGTCTCAAAGAGATCTGAAGTAAGAATCTCTTTGATACTCTTTTGAACTCTGACAACACCTTGTCTATCTCGTCGGGAGGTATATGCTCCAACATATCGAAGGAGGTGAGCAAGTCGAAAGATTCATCTTCGAATGGTAAGTTATCTGCATCGGCTTGTATGTCTGCCGATGGGCAGGAACAATCTACTCCTA
>Ga0180437_10003475_pt1 | contig 23439 bp, 19 predicted proteins | sample SS_ome_4_FD_132410 | JGI IMG/M metagenome (GOLD analysis project Ga0180437, IMG submission 132410) | Hypersaline lake sediment archaeal communities from the Salton Sea, California, USA - SS_3_D_1 metaG | ecosystem: Environmental > Aquatic > Non-marine Saline and Alkaline > Hypersaline >...
CCTTCGGTGGCCAGCAGCACGTGATCCCGCGTTACGACCGGAGCCGCAGTGAACGGCTCGCCTACGGGATGGCGCCAGCCGAGCCGGCCGGTGGCGGCTTCAACGCAGACCAGCTCCCGGGCTGCCGGCGCCGCAAGGAGGAGGTCGCTGCCCGGCTCGGACGAGACGGGCACCGGGGGCGGCGCGGGGATCGAGGGGCTATTGGCGAATCCCAGGAACCGCCGCCACAAGAGCCGGCCCGTGGACGCGTCGAGCCCGTACGCTGCGCCGTCGACCACGGTGCAAACGACCCGGCCCTCGACGCCCGGGGCCGCGTCCACGGTGGTTCGCGACGCCAGGGCGAGTTCGGAGAGGATCTTGGTGGTCGGCTCGGCGGCCTCGGAGGGCCGAACTTCCTCGACGAGCCGGACCGCCTTCTGCTGCTCGGCCGAGACCTCGAGCACGGCCGCTTCGAGGTGCTCGTCGCGCAACAGCTCGGGATACTCCTTCAAGAGGGCGTTGCGCACGCGATATGCCTCTTGGGCCTTCCCGGCTCCGGCGGCCTCCTTCATCTGCGCGATGGCCTCGTCGCGGCGCCGGTCGCGGTCGATCTCGCGGACCGTGGTGGCCAGCAGGGCCTCGACTTCGCCAATGCGCACCGCGTTGCGCAGCTCCTTGGGCACGTACTTCTTCAGCAGCGCGAGCGCCTCTTCCGATTGAGCGACCAGCGCGGGGTCCAACTGCCCTTGCGCCTGGCCGGCCAGGCCCTCGGCGATCCGAAGCAGCATCGCCGAGAGGTCCGCCTTGGCCTGGGGGAACTCGTCTTCGGAGCCGATCTCCTCGATCACCGCCTTGGCCGTCTGAAGGGCGTCCGGCCAGTTGGTCGTGCCCTGGGGCGTGGCCTGGCGGAGCCGGGCCAGGCCGCGGTGTACGCGGGCCAAACCCGCCGCCGGATGGTTCGGAAAACTCTCCAACGCCAGGTCGTACTTGTGGATCGCCTGGGCGTAGGAGCCGGCCTCGTAGTCCGCGTCGGCCTGCTGAAACGCCTGCTCGCCGCTCTGGCGCGAAACGGCCCAAATGAACACCGTCAGCAGGATCAACAGCACCAGCAGCGTGCCGCCGCCCACGAGGATCAGCGGCGAGTCCCAGACGTTGGTCTTCTCGCCCGGGGGCCGCTTCTTCTTGGCAAACAGCCGGCCGAAGAGCCCTTTCTTCTTGGCGGCCACGGGCGCCAGGGGGCTGCCGCCGGCCGCGGCCGCGTCGAGCATGGCGGCGTCGGTCAGTCCGTCCAGAGGCCCGCCGAAGGTCCCCAGGTCCTCGCCCAACGAGGCAAACTCCTCGTCGAACAGCGATCCCGCGTCGTCCGGCGGCGCCGCGGCCGGCTGCTGCGCGGCGGCCTTGCCCGGCTTCGCCGACGGCCCGGCGGCGCCCTTCTTAGGGCTTTTCTCCCCGGGGGCCGCGGCCTTCGGCGCCGGCCCGGTCTTTGTGCCCGACGGCTTCTTGCGAGGCTCGTCGTCCAAGGGGGCCAGGACCAGCTCCTCCTCCTCCTCGGCGATCGGCTCGAGGCCCAAGTCGTCGTCTTCCTCGGCGGGTGCGGCCGGCTTCGAGGGCGCCGCCGGCGCCTCGGGCGTCTCCCCCCCGGCGGCCAGCAGACGCTTGGCCTGGGCGCGGGTGAGCAGCCCCTGCTCGACGAGCCGGCGGGCTACGGTCGCCGCGGAGACGGGTTTCTTGGCCGCGGCGATCTGCTGGCGGAGCTTGCCGAGCATGTCGAGCGGGAGCAGGTCACGCTGTTCGAGCAACGCCACGAAAGCGTCGGTCGAGATGGGGCCGACCTCCTCGGCGGTCTCCTCGTCGGCGGCTTCGGCCGCCATCTGGCGCAGCAGCCCGCGGTCGTATGCCGCCCGGCGGTTGGGGTTCAGCAGGCACGCTTTGGCCGCCGTGATCTCGGCGATCAGGTGCCCGCACAGCTCGGCGTGCTCGCCGGAACGGAAGGCGTGGAGGCTGCCCAAACGCTCGTCCACGGCCGCTTCGATCGCCTCGCGCCGTTTCTCGAAGCGCGGCACTCCCAGCAACCGGTAATGGTCCGGCGGCTGCTCCTCGGGCGGAATGCCCAGCCAGCTCTCGTACGCGTCGAATTGCTCAGCCATCAGCTTATCCTGACTCCGGACTCCTAACTCCTAACCCCTGCTAAAACTCCTCCTCCCCTCCCGTTGCCAGACGCACGTGCTCCATGCCGGCCGCGTTGCCGGTGTCGATGGCCATGACCACGGTCTCGTGGTGGCAGTTGCCGTGGGCCAGCACGAGCAGGTTCGAGGGGCCCGTTGAATCACTTCCGGAGAACGCCTCCCGCGCCTCGCGAAGCTTAAAGAGCAGTTCCTGCTGGCTGGGCGCCTCGATCCCGTCGACAAATATGGAATCGTCCTCCGCGATGCGGACCACGATGTAGTCGTCGTCCTCTTCGATGTCCTCGAGCGTGCGGGTCTCGGCCGCGTGCTCCTGCTTGTCGGGCGGGGGGACCTCGAGCGACTTCTGCAGGCTGAACGCCGCCGTGACCATGAAGAAGATCAACAGCAGGAACGTCACGTCGACCATGGGCGTCATGTCCAGATCGCCCTGCCCGGTGTCCTCGGGACGGTGGAATCGCACCGGCTCGGGGGCCCCGGCCGCGGCCGATTCGGCAGTGGCGGTCGGATCGGTCATTCCGCCTCCTTCACGGCCAGGTGGAGCTTGATCCCCTCGACGTCGGCCTCGGCCACCGCCTCGGCCACGCGGGCGACGTCGCGGTGACGCACGGCCCCCGCCGCTTTCACCAGCACCGTGTCCTTTCCCTGCGCGTGCTCGCTGCGCACGTAGTCGGCGATCTGCCGGGTCTGCTGTTGCGGGTCGGCCGGCAGCGCCGAGCCCGACGTCCCGTCGCCCAGGTAGACCCGCGCCGGCGCCTCGCCCGACGACTCGGCCACGGTGACGATCACCGACGTGCGGCTCCTCACTCCCTCGCCGTGGCGTGCCGGCGGCAGGTCCACCGACGACTGCATCGCCGTGGTCGTCGAGACCAGGAAGAAGATCAGCAGCAGGAACGTCACGTCGATCATCGGCGTGATGTCCAGTTCGCCGGTATCGCGGACCGCCCGGTGGGCGATCACCGGCCGCTGATCATCGTCCGTCTCGTTCTGGTCGTAAAAAAGCGGCTGGGCCATGCTCACCTCAGCTCGACGGGGGACTCAACTCGGCGGGGGACTTGCCCAGGGCCGCCTTGAAGGTTTCCATGAAACGGGTCATGCCCGCGGAAACCAGGTCCTCGAGCTTGCGGATCTGGATGTTCACGCTGGCCGTGGCCAGCACCAGCGGGATGGCGATGGCCAGGCCGCAGGCCGTGGTGATCAGGGCCAGGCTGATCTCGCTGGCGAACTGGGTGGGATCGGGGTCGGCGCCGGGCGTCGAGATCTTGCGGAAGGCACCCATCATGCCCACCACCGTGCCGAACAATCCCACCATCGGCGCGGCCTTGATCACCGTGTAAATCCAGCTCAGCCGGTGGTCCAGGTCCGAGAGGACGTCGCGCTGGAAACGGTCGGCCACCAGGGCCCGGATCTTGGCGTAGCCCAGCTTGCGATTGTCGATGGCCAGCATGACCAACTGGGGCGTTGCCCGGGGGTCGTCCTGGCACAGTTCGCCGCCCGCTTCGAAACCGCCGGTCTCCAGCGCGGTGTCGACCCGGTCGAGGAAGGCGTCCTGCTCCTGTTCGTTGCGGAAGCGGGTCTGCGCCACGCGGCGCCACACGATGATCACGCAGAACGCCCCCCAGAGGGCAATCAGACCCAGCGCCACGTAGATTACCCAGGTCACCACTTCGGTTAGCGTCGAGATATCCATGGTCCGATTCGTGGTTGAGGGTTACCGCGATTGTTCACTCACACCTCACCTGCACCTGGTTCCCAAGCTCCGGCTTGGGAACCTGCTCTTGGCGTTCCCAAGCTGGAGCTCGGAAACGAGGTTTGGGTAGCGTGTTACCTCACAATGTAGTGTTTTTTGCCTATTTCCGCCGTCACCAAAAGGTCTGATCCGTCACCTTGAACGTGTACCCGTCGCCCGCGGGGAGAACCAAGAACTCCGTCTTGCGAACCTTCTCCGCGTCGCTGCCCGCGTGAACCTTTTCCAAGCGGGCCAGCTCGGCCTGGACCTGGGGCGGGAGAAACTTCAGGATGATCCCGTTCTCCGCGTCGATCCCGGCCCGCGCGAGCAGCTCGCGATCGGCCGCCTGCAAGTCGCCGCGGTCCCAGGTCAGGTAGCAGCGCTTCTCCTGGTCCGCCGGTCCGGTTCGCACGTCCGGCTTGGCCTTGGCCAGGTTCGAGGCGTAGGCCACTTGGTTGCCCGGCAGCACCACACCCAACTCGATGCCGAAGAAGTCGAGCTGCCGGGCGTAGGCCTCCAGCGTGTTGCCCTCGGGAAAGCGGACCTTCCAGGGGAAGTCCTTGCCCTTGCCGTCGCCGGAGCCGGTCCCCGCCATGCGCCCGTCGCCCGAGCCCCCTCCGCCGCGCCCCGAGCGCACGTGCTCGCTTAGGGTCGGATCGACCAGCGAGGCGGTCTTCGTGCCCACGGCGTCGGCCACCGCGGCCAGGCGGTCCTCGACCTGCGGCTCGTCCAGGTCGGTCTCCTCGCCGATTTCCTCCATCGTGGGGGCCTCGAGCTCCATGCCCCCGCCCAGCGGACCGGTCCCCTCGCCCAGCTCGGCCAGCTCGACCGGCACCGCCTTCTGGCCGAGCAGGATCTGCCCGGTCAGCCAGATGATGAACAGCACCCCCACGATCACGCCCAAGAGGATCACCAGCGCCAGCAACATGCTCGAGACGCGATCGTAGCGCGTCACGCCAAGCTGGTAGGAATCGGACTGGGCGGGTAACGTTGGGGTGTTCACGGGAACTCACTGATACGGATCAAACTCCGCGTCGGGCCGGACCGTCCGATACCACGCCTGCCACTTCTCGATGGCCCTGTGCCGGTCCAGGTCCGACACCTCGTCGGGCATGCCGAACCCCCGCGGCTTGCGGCTGATCCGCCGCAAAGCGTCGCGCGCCGCCCGCGTCACCTCGGGGTCGGGGTCCGTCAGCGCGTAGATCAGCGTCGGCACGTGGTCCAGGCACCCGGAGCGACCCATGGCTTGGACCGCCGCCAAGCGGGCGTCCGCCGTGCGTCCGGCGGCCAGCCGGTGCAGCTTCGCCGCCTGCTCGCCGGCCAACGTGCCCAGCTCCTCCGCCGGAAGCTCCGACAACAACGACAGGGCCTCGTCGTAGTCCGGGCTATCGGGGTTGTCCAACATGGCCAGCAGCTCCTCGGCCGGGCCCAAGAGCGGCCGGGCCACCACCTGGCCGCCCCGGACCTCCGCCCCGGCGGTGACCTTCGGCAGCCCGCGACCTACCAGCAACGTGCCGTCGCCGAACGACTTCGTCTTCTCGATGCTCTTCTTCTGCGACCTGAGCAGGAACAGGATGCCGAACGCCGTGTCGGGCACCGGCCCCGCGTTGCTGCCCCAAGAGCCGTTCTCTCCCTGTGTCTTCAGCAGGAAGGAAACGCCATCGTTGTACCACCGCGGGCTTTTTTCCGGGGCCCGGCCGGTCGCCTCGAGCTGGGCTAGCTCGCGGAAACTCATGTACCGCTCCAGGGCGTACAGGTAATAGTGCGTCCACTGGGGCGCATCGATCCGGTAGTTGCGCCCCAACCACCCCTGGCCGCGAACCTGCGCCGCCTGAAAAAGCCGCGAGTCGAGCTGTGTCTTGGCGTCTTTCGGCTCGGCCGGCTCGTCCTCCTCGACCTCTTGCAAGGCGGGCGGGAGGTCGGGATCCCGCTGGCGGATCTTGACCCCTACCCCCAGCAGGTCCGCGCAGATGTACAGACTGCCCAGCCCCGCCGCCGTGAGACTCAGCTTGACCTGCTCCTGCTGCACGGGGACGAACGTCTCGGAGACCTTCCCCTGGTAGCCGAACCCGCCCGAGGGGTCTTGGGTCTTCAACAGCCATGCGGCCACCGCTTCGACCCGCTCCAGCGGAAACCGAAACCCCATCTGCGTTCCTTCCCAAGCGCTGAGCGCCCCGTACTGCGTCATCGACGTATCGCCCGTGTCCCGTTCGGGATACCCCCAGCCGCCGTGCGGTTTCTGGCGGTGGGCCAGCGAGTCGAGCAGGCACTGGATCTCCGAAGCGTACTCTTGCGGATCGAGTTCGATCAGGAAGATCGCCGCGATCCCCGTGCTGTAAATGTCGATGTCGACCTCGGTCGGGTCCATGTCCCGCAGAGCGCCGCGGATCCGCTCGACCGCCTGGCCAACCCGCGGATGGTCCGGGGCGACCCCGTGCTTCAACAACGCCAGGCCGACCAATGCCCGGCCCCCGACCCGGTTTTCCTCGCTTGCAGCGTCGGATTCGAGGAACTTCACGGCCCTGGCAATCGCCTGTTGGACCTCCGGGCTTTCGGGCGTATAGCCCCATGCCGGCGCCGGGAGCAACACCCCCAGCAATGCGGCCGCCACAACGCCCGTCAGCACGCCGGCTGCAACCGTCGGCCACCTGGTGGCCGCAATCCCGGATCGCGCGACGGGTGCGAGCCCGCGTCGCCCCGCGTGCGTCCGGCCAAGTTGGCACCATCGTCCGTTCATGGCGCGGCCCCCTGATTGGGAAGGTCAATCGAAAGATGGGGGCATGATCCCCCCCCGCAAACGGGCATCGTGCGAATCGACGGCACGAACCGAGAGAAGATGCCCCAAACCTAAGCTACGATGGATGATAATGACGCCGTCTCGCCCGGTCAAGCAACCCTTCGCCCGGGCAGTGGTGCCCTGGGGCCCTCATGCCCCCCGCGCCGCCGGCCCGATGTGCTGATCGTCGAAGGCGCCGTGTCGGAATCCGCCGACGGTGGAAGATGCACCGCAGGATCGCGGCCAAACAGGTGTGCCGTGGCCGAAGCGGGCCCAATCCCGAGAAATCTTCCCAACTGTCTCCCGACCCGCTATCCTCTCCCGCATGGACGAGCCGAGAGCCCTGCCGCGAAGCCCGGAGCTGATGAGCCGCGACCGGACGGCGCTTTTGGTCGTCGACGTGCAGGAGCGGCTGGTGCCGGCGATCCGCGATCACGCGCGGGTGGTGTGGAATTGCCGGCGGTTGATCGACGGGGCGCGAATCCTGGGCATCCCGGTGGCGGGCACCGAGCAGTATCCCCGGGGCCTTGGGCCCACGGTGGCCCCGCTGGCCGAGCGGTTGGGCGAGTTGCCCTCGAAGCTCCGGTTTAGCTGCGGCGAGTGCGCGGCGATCTTCGAGGAGTGGGAAGGCCGGGGGATCGACAAAGTGCTGGTCTGCGGGATCGAGGCCCACGTGTGCGTGCAGCAGACCGTGCTGGACCTTCTGGCCCACGGCTGGCGTGTCTACGTGGCGGCCGACGCGGTGGGCTCGCGTTTCGAGGTCGACCTCGAGACGGCGCTGCGGCGCATGGACTCGGCCGGGGCCACGCTCACGACCACCGAGGCCGCCCTGTTTGAATGGTGCGAACTGGCCGGCACTTCCGAGTTCAAAGAGATCAGCCGGCTGGTGCAGGAAGAACCGATCGGGGATTAGGCATTAGGGACTAGGGATTGGGGATTGGGGATTAGGCGTCGTAGCCGCGGGCGGCAGCCCGCGGAGCGTCCCTACTCCTATCCGCGCTGGGCAATCAGGGGGAATCCCGGAAGGTGCGTCGGAGTGTTTCCACCCCTTGCAAGAGAACAGAGCCATGCAACGTCGTCGGTTCCTCCAATTCGCCGCCGCCGCGGCGGCGGGGTGTGCGGCCTCATCCCCCGAGGCCGGTGAGCCGCACGGGGCGGACGATGATCCGAGCAGCGGCGGACCCGAGGTGCTCTACTCCCGGCGCGTGCCGGTCCGCTACGAGGCCGACGTGGCGGTGGTCGGTGGGGGGATCGCCGGGGTCTCGGCGGCCGCGGCCGCGGCCCGCTCGGGCGCCAAGGTGCTGCTGGTCGAGCGATTCGCGGTGACCGGGGGCGATCTTACCAGCGGAGGCGTGGCCAACTTCTGCGGCCAGCTCAGCGGGCAGGGCGAGGTCTTCGACCGCATCCTGGCCGACCTGAAGACCTTCCGCGCCCTGGACGCCCGGCGGCCCGTGTTCGACCATGAAATCCTGGCCGTCGTGCTCCAGGAGCTTCTGCTGCGGCGCAAGGTGGAGCTGCTCCTGCACACCCGGTTCGTCGACGTCCGGGAGGCAGAGGGCCGGATCACCGAGGCGATCGTCTGCGGCAAGTCGGGCCCGGAAGCGGTCCGGGCGAAGCAGTGGATCGACGCCAGCGGCGAGGCCGACGTGGCCCGGGCCGCCGGGTTCGCCACCATGAAGGGGCGGCCCGAGGACGGCATGACGCTGCCCATGTCGCTGATGTTCTTCGTGCGTCACGTGTCGCCGGCCGACGCGGAGCCGCAGCTTCCGGAAGGGTGGTTTCACCCCATTGCGGACCGCCGGGACCTTCCCATGACGAGCGTCTGGCCGAACGGGCCGGGGGGCAATGCCCTGAAGCTCAAGGTCCCCGGGTTTGACGCCGCCAACACTGAGCAGCTCACTGCCGCCGAGATCAGGGCCCGCCGGCGCATGCTGGAGGTGCTCGACTACTACCAGCGCGTCGAGCGCAAGCCCTGGCGCCTGGACCACTGCTCGCCGATCATCGGCATCCGCGAGGGCCGGCGCGTGGTGGGCGACTACGTGCTCTCGGTCGAGGACCTCCGCGCGGGCCGGCGGTTCGACGACGCCGTGGCCCGGGGCACGTTCTACCTCGACGCCCACAAGCCCGACGACGAGAAGCGGACCTACGTCCTCTCCGAGGCCGAGCGTCAGGTGCCGCCCTATCAAATCCCGTTTCGCAGCCTGCTGGTGCGCGACGCGGAGAATCTGCTCGCCGCGGGCCGGTGCTTCTCGGCCGATCAACTGGCGCTGAGCTCGGCCCGCGTGAGCACCACCTGCTCGATGCTGGGCCAGGCCGCGGGGATTGCGACCGCCATGGCCGCCTCGCGGGGATGCCGCCCGCGGGATCTGGACCCCGGCGAGGTGCGCCGCGTGGTTGAACTGCGTGGGGCGGCGCTCGAGGTGTGAGGGCGTGTAGAGGAACGCCACGGCGCAGTAGGACGGACGAGTTCGGTGCTCAGCCGTTGGTCGGAACGTCCGGGGCAGGCGCCGCGGGTGGCGACGCGTTCGGACCGGAGGGTGAGCGGCCGAGCCCCCGTGTGGCCCCCATGGCGATGGTCACCAAGAGCGTGACCAGCATCACGAGCATCGCCAAGACCAACACCAACTCGGCCACGGCGAAACCGCGAGGCGTTCGGCGCTGAGACATGGCTCCGTCCCCCCTGGGGATCCTTGGACCGCAACGGTTGATTTGCTCAAACAGAAAATCCTAACGCTTGGCCGGAATCTCGACAAGCCCCCGCGGAGAAAAAAGGGGACGCAGCTCCCTTCTGCGGATCCTCGGGAGCCCTTTGCCCAAACCCCCAGAAAAGAGCTGCGTCCCCTTTTTCTGTCAGAACTCCAAGCGACGAAAGGCTCTAAAGCCGATCCGGAGCGGGATGACCGTGGCCAGGATCCCCAGGATTACGCTTCCCAGCGTGCCGGCCACCAGCCAGAACCGCAGCCAGGGCGCCAGCCCGAACACGCCGGCGAAAAGCCCCGGGGTCCGCGGCCCCCCCGAGTGGAGGAAAAAGTGGTACGGCACCGCGGTCATCAGCACCACGGCCACGATGTAGAGCGTGCTGACGACCAGGTTCAGGGTCCCGCCGAAGCCGGCGGCGATGCGCGAAGGAGACTCCTCCCGAAGGTTGGGCAATCGGGCCCCCAGGCCGACCGCAATTCCGGAGAGCCCCACGCAAAGAATCAGGCAGGTCAATTGGTGGCTGATTGTCAGCATCGGCGAGACCTGGAGCATCGTGTCGCTCAGCAGAATCAACCCCGAGCAAGGGATTATCGAGCCGCCCACCGCGAAGACGAACTTGCCCCAGAGGATGGTTTCGCGGCGGATGGGCAACAGACCCAGGATCCAGAACCGGCGGCCTTCGAGACTGATCATCGGGAAGATGAACCGTGTGGTGAACGTCGAGAGGAGCAGCCCCACCACCGAGAGGTTCAGGAAGCTGATCATGTTGACCCACACGCGGTATTCCATGCTGTAGCTCAGGCGCCGGATGTTCAGGAAGTAGAGGGCCAACAGGCCGAAGAAGATCAGGAACTGCGTCCATTGCACCGGGTCGCGGCGGAAGATCCGCAGGTCCTTGACCGTGAGCAACCGGATCGCCCGGGAAAAGGGCGCGGCAGCAGCGAAGACCAGCCGGTCGATCCGGGCAACGCCGCACCGCTTCCGCGGCGTGTGGCGCGCGCGAAGCGCGCTGTAAGCGGCGCGGTAGGTCCCCACGGCCACCCAGATCGCCGCTTGGCGAACCAACAGGGCGTTGGCGACGAGCACGGTTAGCAGCATCACGGCGTCGCGCCAGACGCCGCGGGCCGCCGAGAGCAGCCCGGAGCTGAGCCACCAGCTCGGCAACAGCCACCGCTCGCTGAACTGGAGTCGCCCCAGGACTTCGCGAAACCAGCTCGGCGTGAGCAGTTCGCCGCTGGGGCGGGCGAACGTCGACCAGAACAGCCAAACCCCGCCCACGACGACCGCGCCCGCCGCGACCACCAACGCCAGCACGACGTGGCGTCGATCCCCCGGCAGCCAGTAGACCACCAGCAGGCAGACCAGGGCCCCGATCCCCGCCGGGATGTAGACAAACGACACCATGAAGGGGACCAGCAGCGGGTAGTAGTACCACGGGGCCCGGGCCACCGTCCCGTAGGCGATCAGCATCGGGCTGCCCAGCAGGATGAACGCCCAACTGCTCAGAAAGACCGCCTCCTGGAATTTGTGGACGAAGACCCGGGCGGTGCGGGCCGGCATGGAGAACAACAGCGCGATCTCCGGCGAGCGAAACAACGCCCCGTAGAGAATGATGAACGAGGAAAAGACCAGCATCACCATCAGGGCGACGAAGAACATCCCGAACACCGCGCGCACGATCTGGCCGTGCGTGACCTGGTCGCGGACGCCCGTCCTGAGGAACCAGAACCCGTCGGCAAACAGCCAGTACAGCCCTGCCCAGAGCAGCACGCTGAGCGCGAGAATCAGGAGCAGTCGGAGCCGCGCGTGGAAGAACGTCTGGTAGGCGGCGGTCCGTGCCCGGCGCAGGCGCATGCGCCAGAACGCCCGGCTCTCGTCCTCCTCCGAGGCCAACGCGCCGGCCGGCCCGAAGGCCGTCCCTTCCTGCCATGGCTCCGCGGCCGTGACCCACTCTGCTTCGCTCATGACTGCTGTTTTTCAGGGGTGTCCGCCGGATCCTCCATCGGGTCGCCGTGGCCGTTGGTCAGGGTCAGGTACAAGGATTCCAGCGAGCTGTGCGGCGAGGCCAGCTCCGCGCGGAGCTTGTCCACCGTGCCCAAGAACCGCAGCCTTCCGCGGTCGACGATCCCGATCCGGTCGGCGATCTCCTCGGCCACCGAAAGCGTGTGCGTTGACATGAACACACTGGTCCCTTCGGCGGCGCGGGCCCGCAGCAGGTCCTTGACGATCCGCCCGGCCCGAGGATCGAGCCCCACCATCGGCTCGTCGACCACCAAGACCTTCGGATCGTGCAACAGGGCGGCCGCGAAGACCAGCCGTTGCCTCATGCCGTGGGAATACGTTTCCGTCAGGTCGTCGAGGAAGCCGTCCAGCTCGAACCAGCGGGCCTGGCGCCGGAGGTTCGACTGCCAGACCTCGCGATCCATTCCCCGCACGTCGGCCAGGAACTCCAGGAACTCGCGGCCGGTCAGCTTGTCGTACAGGAACGCCTGGTCGGGCACGTAGCCCATCTGCCCGGTGGCGGCGCGGGTCTCGCGCACCACGTCGTGGCCGCAGACGCGCACCGTGCCCGCGTTGGGACGCAGCAGGCCGACCAGCATTTTGATGGTGGTCGTCTTGCCGGCGCCGTTGGGGCCCAACAGCGCGAACGTCTCGCCCGGGGCGACCCTCAGGCTCAGGCCGTCCACCGCGACCTTGCGCCCGTATCTTCGCGTTACGCCGTCGAACTCGATCATCATTGCTCACTCTCGGCCGCGGAAGGCCGCGTACGCCAGATGTATTTCCCCCGGCCCTCGCGCTCCACACGCTCCTGGAGCCGGCGAGCCGGCTCATCGGGAAGCCGGACAAACGTCATGACGGCGTTGAGCAAACGCATTTCCTGCTTGAGCACGGTCCCGTCCAGCCGGACCCAAAGCCGGCCACGTAGCGACTCGTCCCCGGCGAGCGCCGAGCCGTCTTCGTTGCGGTAGACGACCAGCAGGGTATTGACGCTTCGACCGGCCCAGAAGACCCCTTCCATCCCTTCCACGCGGGCGGAGAGGATTTCCATCGGGCTGTTGTACGGGGCCAGGAGACTGTAGGTGGGCACCGTCCACTTCTGCCCGATGCGCAGGCCGGGCAACTGGGTCTGCGGCGAGAGGGCGTCGCCCAGAAGCGCGTCGGACGGCAGCGGGATGTCGTAGCCGTGGATCTTCTCGCCGCCGGCGCGGATCTCGACTTTCAACCGGTTGTCTTCGACCGTGCCCCGCATTCGGATGGCGTCCTTCATCGGGTCGAACCAGATCGCCGACTCGATCTGCGAGAGCCGCCCCAGCGGATCGATGATCACCATGCTCTCGGTGTCCATCTGGAGCGGGCCCATCGAGCCCTCCAGCGGCTGGAGCATCGCGGCGAGCCACTCGGGCACGATCTGCCGAAGCGGCAGACGCTGGAAATGGACCCGGCTGCGGATCTCCGTCAACTCGTGGGGTAGCTCGTCGATCGTGCACAGCGCCCAGCCGAGCCGCTCACCATCGAGGCGCATCTCCCAGGCCACCGGCGGCTCGCTCATTCGGGCCGCCAGGATCGTGTCGTAGCCGGGGCGCTCCCCGATCAAGAGCGGCGGCAACACCTTGACCACCGTCAGCCAGGTCATCGCCGCCAACCAGAGCAGCACCACGGTCACGTTGTACCAGCGACTATACATCCGCCATTGACCCGGCCGGACATGCGGGTTTGAGGTGCTGTGGCATCGCCGGCGGCGGAGTATCCCCGCAACTTACTACGCAGCCGAGTCACGAAAGGCTCGAAACCGTTCCTAAATACCCCAGAACCCCTGTGTTTACACGCTTCGCAAATAACCGAGGTTGCACGAAAGGGGGATTCCGCGGATGATACGCCCTGCTCGGAGCGGCGAAAAAGGGACCTGGTTTGTCTTGTGCGAAGCACCCCGCGGGCCGTTCCGGCAAAATAAACCAGGTCCCTTTTTCGCCCTCGGGTTGTGAATCCGTCCCACCCAAGCACGGAGGCGTGGAAGTGCGACTCTCAGTACGACCCATTGTAGCATCTTTGGCCGTCGCCGCCCTATGGCTGGCCGGAGGCTGTGGCGGCCAGGGGGAGACGCCGGGGCCCGAGGCGCCCGCCGCGGCCATCGGCGGCCCGGGCGCAGAGAACGGCTCGTCTGAAGCGGACCCCTCGACTAACCCAACGGATTCCCCCCGTCGGACTGACTACGACCCCGACCACCCCACCGTGGTGATCGCGACCTCGCTGGGCGACATGACCGTCCGGCTCGACGCCCAAAACGCCCCGCTGACCGTGGCCAACTTCCTTACCTACGTGGGCAACGGCCACTACGACGGGACCATCTTCCATCAGGTGGTCAAGCAGTACCCGAAGCTGATCATCGGCGGCGCCTACACCGAGGACCTCACCGAAAAGCCCACGCTAACGTCGGTGCGCAACGAGGCCCACAACGGGCTGAAGAACCGGCGCGGAACGATCGCCATGGCCCGGTCCCGCGACTGGATCGACAGCGCCACCTGCCACTTCTTCATCAACGTCACGGACAACGAGGTTCTCGACCACAAGGACCGTACGCTGGAAGGCTACGGCTACTGCGTGTTCGGCGAGGTGACCGAGGGCATGGACGTGGCCGATCGGATTGCGGCGCTCGAGGTACACGACACCGCGCAGTTCGAGCAGATCCCGGTCGAGCCGGTCGTGATCCGCACGATTCGCGTGGTGCGGTAGCCGGCCGTCAACGACCGCCGGGACGCCCGGCAGCAGGTTCGCCGCCGGCTATGGAACGAGGAGATGCCGGGGCGGGTTGTTGCGTCTGGCGGTATAGCTTCTCCAGCTCGCCGAGCAACTGGTCGACCGTGTAGATCTTCCCGGTCGACTCGTTGAAGTTGGGGGATTGCCCGCGTCGGGCCATTAGCCGGCCCATCTTCTTCCCGTCCGACTCCTCGGCGAAGTAGACGATCACGCCGGCCCCCTTTTCGCCCCGGCGGATCAGCTCGGCGACGGTCTTCTTGCCCCGCTTCATCGCGGCCAGCCGCTCCAGGCGTTCGTACGCCGCCGGCGAGCCCGACAGGTGGAGCATGAACTCGCGCCCCGGTCGGGTCCGCAACTGCTGCACCAGGAAGCTCCCTTCGGCGGGGATCCGCTCGATGAAGCCCTTCGGGTCGGGCAACTCCAAACCGAGCCGGGCTAGGCCGCCCAGGAGCGGCTGCACCTGCCCTTGCGAAATGAGGTCCCCCTCGCGGTAAAGGGGCATCCGGGAAAAGTGCTGCAACACCATCGCGCGGATCGGCTGGAACTCCGGGAAGGGTTCCTCCTTCTCGGCACCCCGGGCCCCCGAGAGCAGCAAACCGCCCGCCAGGAGCAGAACGGCCGCCGTACGCTTGATGGACACTTCGGCGATAGCGGGCATGGGAACGCCTTTCGGTTCGGGTCGGAGGGCGGCGGATCGCGCGGCCGGCCCCACTACTGTCGATCGGTTCGGCCGGCGCCCCGGAAGCAGGCGAATGTCCCAAGAAAAGCATACGTTGCCCCGACGTTACGGAGCCGGCGAGTGCTTCAGCTCGAGGTCGACGGCAAAGGGCTCGCGGTCTTTCGCGTCGGCAACCAGCAGGAAGAACTTGCGCAGGGGGTCCTCCGGCCCCCGCGGTGGCGGCATGAGCCCCACCTGCTTCTGCTTGCCGCGAAGCTCGGCCCGGCTCCGGTAGCTTTCGAGCGCTTCGGCGAGCGGCTTCTTCAGCGTCGGCATCCGGCCCTGACGGGCAGCAACTTCGGAGAGCGACTTGGTGCGCTGCGCCTCTTGATGTCGGGCCAGCCGGTCGCCCGCGTCGCCGATGCCCAGACCTCGCTCCAGGGCGAGCAGCTCCGGCGGATTGATCCAACGAAGCCGCTCGGGCGAGGCCACGATGCGGATGTTCTCCGTTCCCGCGGGTGGCGAGAGTCGCCAGCGCTGGGTCCCGGGCGGCAGCGCGATCTGGTCGCCCTTGCGGAGCATCACGTGCTCCTCCGCACCCTCGGGAAACAGCACCGACACCTTGCCGCTGGTGCCCACGCCGAGCACGTAGACCCAAAGGTCGCAGCAGGGCGATTCGATCCCCAGCTTGAACCGGTCGCCGGTGCGCAAGGTCCGCGAAGGATTGGTCGGCACGGCCGTCCCTTGCTCGGCGTCGAGGCGCAGCACGGTCACGCGCAGACCGCGCAGAACGGCCCAGCCCGTGGCCCGGGCCAGCTCGGGGCTCAGCCGGCCGCGCTCGTCGAGGTGCCCCTCGAAGAGCGACGCCCCCTCGCCGGCCAGCGGGAAGCCCGGATCCGAGGGAGGCCGGCGCGGAACGCCGAACTCGAAGTCCTCGACCAGGTCGTCGACCTTCAAGGCGGGTGTCTGCCAGCCGCCGTACTTGCGAGCCACGTATGCCTTGGTCTCGCGGTTGGCGTAGCGATACAGCTCCAAGAGCGACACGCGGCGGTTGCGGTCGCCGTCGGCACGCCCCTGCAAACCTTCGAGCAGGAAGTGCATGAACACGCCGTGGCCCAGAGCCTTGTCCTCCATCGAAATCTGGCCGGGGGCGCAGCTCGAAAGGAGCAGGATCCCCCGAGGCGGGCGCTCAAGCTCGGCGGCGAATTGCTTCGTGCCCTCGTACGGTCCCTGGCTCTTCGGCCCGGCCGGCCGGGGGTCTTCGCGACAAGCGTCGACCAACAGCAGCTTCAGCGCCGCGTCACATTCCCGCAATCGGCGGTAAACCACGTCCATCGAAACAAGGGTTTCGGGCTCGCCCAGGCGCGCCTCGAGCGGACAGAGGTAGCTCTTCCCGCCGAAGTGCACGCCGTGTCCGCTGAACGCGACCACGACCAGGTCGTCCCGCTCGACCAGCCCAAGCACACGCTCGAGCTGGCCCTCGATGTGGGCCTTGGTCGGGCGGTGCTCCGGCCGTTGGGCCTTGTCGTGCAAGAGGATGATCTGCTGCTCGGGAAAGCCGGAGGCGACGAGCTGGCCGGCAAGCGCCCGCATGTCCTCGCTGCAAAAGCGGAGCTTGCGGACCTCCGCGTAGTCGTTCACGCCGATCAGCAGGGCCCAACGGCGGCTGTCCGGCTTTTCGGGCGGAGCGTCCGGCACGGGCGGCGCGGCCGATGGGCGGGGGCCCTCTTGTGCCTGCGCAGCCCATGCGGCCGCCAAGCAGATCAGCAGGGCCAGCGTGGCACGAAACACGCCGCCAGTCACGGTTTCCTCCCGGGCGGGCATGAGTGCGCCACCCCTCGATGTGGGTAACCTCGTATCCCCATAGGGAGATTAGCTCGCCGCGGCCGCCGGTGTCAAGTTCCCGCGGTGGGCAACGGTGAATTCGGCTTCACGCGCGCCGCATCGGCGCGTGCTGCGCTACCCAGAATACAATCGGGTCGGTCCACCGTGACGCGGGTCACACGAGGGCCCCACGCGTGTACTGGGCTTGGCAACCGGGCGCGCGGTCCTCGCCCCGCCTCGCTGCGCCGAGGTCGAGCTACATTTTAGCGGGCCGTAACTTGACAACGACGCCGGTCCTATGGAACACTACACTCCCGGTTCGGGGGGCTCGTTACGAAGCCATGGACCTCCGATCTGGGGGTGTCGATTCCTTCGGAAACTGGGTCCCCGCTTGCGTTCCCCGCGGCGTGGGCGAGCGTCTCACCTCAGTGCCCGAAGGTAAGGAGGTAGCAGAGATGCGAAGCAGCAAGCGAGCCGTCTTCTGCATCGGGGCTGCGATCGTCACATCGGGGCTGCTGGTGGGCCTGATCTTTCCCCCCAAGGCGCTCTCGCAGCAGCCCGATGCCGGGCGCAAGGACATCGTGCGCGAGGAGGGGCCGGGCAGCCGCTTCGACCAGGGCCGGAAGTGGGCCGTGGCCATCGGCGTGAACGACTACCTCGACCCGACCGTCCCCGACCTCCGCTACTGCGTGGACGATGCCCGGCTGGTCGCCGCCACCCTGACCGAGCACTGCGGCTATCCGGCCGAGGGCGTCCTGCTGATGACCGACGACCAGCAAAAACCCCACCTCCGGCCGCTCGCCATCAATCTGCGCAAGCAGGTCGCAAGCTGGTTGAAGCTTGCCGGGCCGGGCGACACGGTGCTGGTCTTCTTCTCCGGCCACGGTTTCCTGGATTCCGAGGGCCGGGGTTATCTCGCGCCCCAGGACTGCGATCGCGAATCGCTCGAGCTCACCGGGCTGCGCACCGAAAAGCTGCGCGACCTGCTGGCCGAATGCCGGGCCACGCAGAAGCTGCTGGTGCTGGATTGCTGTCACGCCGGCGCGGTGAAGTCGGGCGACCTCGCGGGCCCGGCCAGTGCCGAGCTGGGCGCGGCGTTCAAGGACGCAGCGGGCCTGATCACCCTGACGAGCTGCCGGGGCAAGGAGTTCTCCCGCGAATGGGAGGGAAAACGGCACGGGCTGTTCACCTACTTCCTCGATCAGGGGCTTCGCGGCGCGGCCGACTACGACGGGAATCTGCTGGTCGACAGCGACGAGCTGTACCGCTTTACCTTCGAGAAGGTGGCCACCACCGCCCGACGGGAGCTCAACGCGCAGCAAACGCCCGTGCGATACATCCCGACCGACGTGGTCGGGGTTTTCATCCTCGGACGGATGCGCCGCGCGTGGCGCGCCGACCTGGACACCCTCCGACCAAGGCCGCCGGCGCTCGGCCCGCTCGACCCGGCGGCCTATCCGCCCACGGTCCGGCGCTTGCTCGAGATGGGCGAGAAGCACCGCCTGGAGGGCGACTATGCCAACGCCGTGAAGGTCTACGACTCGGTGCTCCAGCTCGACCCGAGGAACCGCGCCGCCCTGCAGCGCCGCGGCGCCGCGCGCCTGGCCCAGGGGGACGAGGTCGGGGCGTTGCTCGACTTCGAGCTTTCGGGCCGGGCCCCGCTGCCGCTGGTGGTCCTGGCGCCCAAGGCCCACTTGCAGCAGGGGCGCAAGATTAACGCCACGCTCAGCCAAGGCCAGTCGGTCGAGGTCACCGAGCTGAAGGACGACTGGGCGTGGGTCACGTCGGTCGACGGCAACGCCTCGACCAAGGGCTGGATCAAGAGAGAGGCCCTCGTCAAGCCGCCTGCCCAGCCCCAGCCGGCCGCGTCCGCGCAGAATCGCAACGACGGCTGGGAGGAGATGGACGCCGTGAGCATCGCCAGGGAACTCCGCAATCTCCGCGACGCCCTGGACTACGCCCAGTCGGACGAAGAGGAAGACGCGATCCGGGAGCAAATCGAGTCGTACGAAGATGCGCTCGACATGATCGACTAGCCTGGGCGCCTCCCACCCTTCCTCTTGTAGCGGCGATTGCAGCCTCGTTTCCAAGCTCCAGCCTGGGAACGCACCCGCTTGGCGCCCTGTTTCCGACTTTCTCGTTCCAAAGCCCCGGCTTGGGAACGAACAATGTTTCGCTATACCACCCAGACAACCCTACCCTCGCACACGACCCCAATTGAGCACTCGCCGCACCTTCCCACGGCAATGACACCTGTGGTTGACACAATCGAAGGAACCGGTAGGATGACGGATGCTTGACGGATGGCCGCTGGGTTGCAGGAGGTACCACCATGTCGAACTCCACCTACTTCTCTCAGGCGTGTCCCACCTGCGGGCGCCGCCTGATGATTCGCGTGGAGTACTTGGGCAAGCGGGTGACTTGCCAGCACTGCCAAGGGCAGTTCATGGCACGCGACTCTTCCATCATCCGCTGCGATTGCCCGGAGGAGCCTTGCGAGCTTTTGCGCCGGGCCGACGAGCTGCTCCAATCGGCCGTGCAGCACAAAGCCAATGTGCCCACGCAGTATCCCCGCTGAACCTGTTCGTAGTGCCCCGATTCATCGGGGCCCTTCTCGGGTCGGACCGCATGAATGCGGCCACTACAAACTGTTCCTGACAAGCACGGCGCGCGACCACGCCGAGAGCCGCTTCACTCCCGGGTGACGCTCTGCACGCCGCAGCGCGCCAGGTCGTCGAAGAAGGCCGGATAGGTCTTGGCCGTGCAGCCCGGATCGCGAATCACCACGCCCGGCACACGCAGCCCCGCCAGCGAGAGGCTCATGGCCATGCGGTGGTCGTCGTAAGTGTCGACCCGGGCCCCGTGCAGCTCGGCCGGCGTGATGCGCAGCCCGTCGTCCAGCTCCTCGACCCCCGCGCCCAGCTTGCGCAGCTCCGTGGCCAAGGCGCCGAGCCGGTCGGTCTCTTTGTGGCGGATGTGGGCCACGCCGCGGACGGTCGTGGGTCCGTCGGCAAACAGCGCCACCGCGGCGAGGGTCTGCACGGTGTCGCTGATCGCGTTCATGTCGACCTCGATGCCCCGAAGCGGCCCGCCGGCGACCGTGATCGCGTCGGGCCGGTACTCCACCCGGCACCCCATCCGTTCGAGGCAATCGCAGAAGGCCACGTCGCCCTGGAGGCTTTCGCGCGAGAGCCCCTCCACGGTGACCTCTCCGCCGGTAATTGCCGCGGTAGCGAAGAAGTAGCTGGCCGCCGAGGCGTCGGGTTCGATCGGGTAGACGCAACCGCGATAGGGGAACGGAGCAGCGATCGCAAACCGCCGCAACCCCTCGTGCCCCACATCCACGCCGAACGCGTCCATCACGCCGAGCGTCATCGCGACATAGGGCTTCGAGACCAGCTCGCCGCGCACGGCCAGCTCAACCGGCCCTCGGGCACAAGGGGCCGCCATCAGCAGCCCGCTTAGGAATTGGCTGGAGATGTCCCCCGCCACCGTGGCCCGGCCGCCCGGCAGCCCCACGGCCCGCACCACCACCGGCGGGCAGCCGTTTTGTTGCTCGCTGCGGGTGTCGGCCCCGAGCTGGCCGAGGGCCTCGAGCAGGTCGCCGATGGGCCGCTCGCGCATGCGCGGCGTGCCGTCGAGCCGGAACGTGCCGTGTCCAAGCGTCGCCAGGGCCGTAAGGAACCGGACCGTCGTGCCGCTGTTGCCGACGAACAGGTCGGCCCGCTCCGCCGGGGGACACCCGCCGCATCCGGAAATGCGAATCACCGCGGCCTGCGGGTCGTGCTCCACGGCAATTCCGAGTCGCCGTAGCCCCTCGATCATCACCCGGGTATCGTCGCTGTCCAGGGCCCCGGTGAGCGTCGACTCCCCGCGTGCCAGGGCCGCGCAGACCAACGCCCGGTTCGTAATGCTCTTCGACCCCGGCGGACGGATCGACGCCCTCAGCGGGCCGCTCGGGAGGATTTCGACCGCTTCCATTGGATTGGCTGATGTTGCCTCAGTCGAACGCCACCTTCCACAGGTGCTCGTCGCTCCGGAAGTAGATCGCCCCATCGGCCGCTGCCGGCGAGGCCAGGATCGCCTTGTCGATCTGGTTCGTAGCGACCAACTCGCCCTCTTCGTCGCCGAGTCGCACGACCTGCACTTCCCCGGCGTGGTTCACACAGTAAGCATGGCCGCCGGCGATCGTCGCGGAGGCCCAGAACGGGCCCTTCAGTCGCAGTTGCCAGAGGACCTCGCCGGTCTTCGCCTCGCCGCAGACCAGGATGCCCGGCGACTTGAGCGTGTAGACCCGGCCGCCCTGGGCCACCGGGCTGCTGGCGCCGCTGCTTAGGCGCTGCTCGTACCAGAGGCGCTCGAAGCCCCGGCCGTCGGGCTGTGGCTTCAGGGCGTGCAGCCCGTGGGAGGGCAAATACACGATGCCGGCGGCCACCAGCGCGCTGGCCATCGTGTGGCACGACGTCTGGTACTCCCAGAGCTGCTCGCCGGTGTGGGCGTTCTGGGCGGTCAGCTTCGAGCGCGACTGCATGAGCACCACGTCCTGCTCGCGGGTCGCTCCGGGGAGCACGGCGGGCGAAGACCAACACGCGCCGGCCTCGCGGGCCGTTAGCCAGCGGGTCTCGCCGGTCGCGGTGTCCAGGCCCGCGGCAAACGAATCGCCCTGGTTCTCGATCTGCACGATGACCGTATCGCGAACTACCGCGGGCGACGAGGCCATGCCCACGTCGTTCCGCGCTTTGGGGTGCTCGTAGGCTAGGCCGCGGAACCACCTTAGGTTCCCGGCCAGGTCGAAGCAGGCCAGGTCGTTGCTCGAATAGAAGGCGAAGATCAGGTGCCCGTCGCTGGCCGGCGTGGGCCCGGCCACCGCGCCGAACGCGTTGCAGATCGTGTGCCCCGTGGCCCAAAGCTCGCGGTGCCAGAGCCGCTCGCCCGTCGTGGCGTCGAAGGCGAGCACGTGAAGCCGGTCCTCGCGCGGGCCACTCGATGCGGTGACGACCACCCGGCCATCCACCACGATGGGACTCGCGGGCCCCCGGCCGGGCAGCGGCACCTTCCAGGCCACGTTCTTGCCCTCGTTGCCGAAGGTGACCGGGAGCTTCTCGTCCGGCGCGGAGCCGGCCCCCTCGGTGCCTCGAAACTGCCGCCAGTCGGCGCCGCACAGCAGGCCCAACAGCGCCGCCGTTCCGATTGCGCGCAAAACCGTCATTCGCACGGTGTCTTCTCCCTATATCGTAGTAGGCACACTCCGTGTGCCGTAACCCGAACAATCCTGCCGCTTCTGTGCTGGCGGACGGCACACGGAGTGTGCCTGCAACTCTCCAACTACTTCCGATCGGTCGACAACACGGCGGTGCCGATCTCGTCGCACACGCGAAGCTGGAAGTACCACTTCCGCGTCCAGCTCTGGGTCTGCTCGTTCTGGCAGGTCTTGACCAGGATCACGTTGCGGCCCGGCCGCAACGTCGCGCGGCTGACGTACTGGTCGAACTGGGAGCCGCTGTGATACACGTTGTGTTCGTCGACCAGGCGCCCGTTGAGCCACAGCTTCGTCGCGTTGAACGAGGAAAGCCGGAACTCGACCTGCTGCCCCCCCTCGGAAATGAAATCGGTCGCCGCGTAGGCCACCACGCCCTTCTCCTCGGCCAGCGCCTTGTGGAAGTCGACCCGGCCGTAGTCGTGGTCGCTCGTGAAGTCGAACCACCTCACCCGCCCGTGCTTGCCGTCGTACTCGGCGTCGAAATCGAGCTCCTTCTCGGGCGGGTACGCGACGTCGAAGCCCTTCTCGCCCGTGTTGTCGAACGGCCCGATCACCTTCCACTGCGTGAGGAAGCCGAAGTGCCGCGCCAGGTCGACCCGCTGGCCCAGATCGCGCAGGCGTTTGGCCAGCTCGGTGACCTGGTCGAGGTCGCGTGCGGCGTCAAACGCCCGGCGGAACAGGGGCACCGCCTTCGACGCGTCGGAAAGCTCGAGCACCTGGATGGCGTCGCCCGTAAGCCGGCGCACCGCCTCGCGCCGCAGGGCCAGGCTGGGGTCGTCGAGCAGCCCGGGGATCAAGGCCCCGGCCGCCTGCGCGTCGGACTGGCGGAGCCACTCGAAGGCCAACTGCCGGCCCCTCGGGCTGCGGTCCGTGTCTTGCACGAACGCGGCGAGCGCCTCGCCGGGCAGCTTGCCGTCGCGCTTCAAGGCCCGCTCGGCCACGGCGTCGACCGCTGCGCGGACCCAGTTGGCGGCCAGCGGGTTGGCCCCGTCGAGCCCGGCCAGGATGGTGGGAAGCTGCTCCACATCGGCCCGCTCGACCAGGTCGCTCCACGCCGCGGCGGCCTCGCGGTGTCCTTGGCCTTCGGGCCCCACGGCCTGGAGTCTTTCCAGCAGCGGGGCCAGGTCATCACCCCGGACCGGACCGGGAGGCAGCGCGGCGGCCAGAGCACATGCAGTCGTCAGCAACGGCAGCAAGCGGGCGGAAGTGTTCATGGGCAGGACTTTGATGGGGACATCGGGCGGGACGTGATGGGGCGGGTGCTCAAGGACGCCCGCATTATAGAGCCCCCAGACGCAATGCCAATAGCCGGCGGCCAACGGTCGCCGGGTGCCCGGCCACCGCGCTCACGGGGGGATCAACCCGGCACTTGCCGGCGATATACTACCGCATACTACCGCGCGGGAGGCATTCATGAACGCGACCCTCACCTACGACTTCCTCGCCCCGCGGCAGATTGTCTTCGGTTGGGGGCGACGACGCGAAGCGGGCAGCTTGGGCAAGCGGATCGGGCGCCGGGCGTTCCTCGTCTCCGGGCTGCCCAGCGACGTGAGCCGTGCCGTGCTGCCGGGAATC
>Ga0180437_10003476_pt1 | contig 23433 bp, 15 predicted proteins | sample SS_ome_4_FD_132410 | JGI IMG/M metagenome (GOLD analysis project Ga0180437, IMG submission 132410) | Hypersaline lake sediment archaeal communities from the Salton Sea, California, USA - SS_3_D_1 metaG | ecosystem: Environmental > Aquatic > Non-marine Saline and Alkaline > Hypersaline >...
GCGCTCGTGGAAGCGCTGCCGTCGCAGCGCGCCGAGCTCGAACTGCGCAAGGCCATTGTGCACGCCCTCATCAGCATCGGCGAGCCAGCCATCGATCCGCTGATCGCTGCGCTGGATCACCACAGCGCAGCCGTGCGCGGTACCGCCGAGGAGGCGCTTACCAGCATTGGTCCAGCGGCGATGGAGGCGCTCATTGCCGCGCTGCGCAGCGAGGACTGGGACCTGCGGCGTCGCATTGCCCAGATTCTCGGGCACATCGGCCACGAAAGCTTGGCTGAACCCATAGTGGCGCTGCTCCAAGACCCCGATTCAGGCGTGCGAGCCCGTTCGGCGGAGATACTGGGACGGCTGCGGCAAGAGCTGGCAGTGGAGCCGCTGATACGCGTTGCGCAGACCGATCAGGACGAGTACGTGCGACGCGCAGCTATCAAGGCACTGGCGGAACTGCGCAGTGGACGTGCTATCGGCCCTCTGGTCGAGCTGTTGGAAGATGCACAACAGCGGGACGTTGCCGCCAAGGCGCTGGGCGAGATTGGTGAAGCGGCGGTCGAACCACTCATCCAGGCCATCTACGATCACGACGATCCTGCATTTCGGGAAGCCAGCGTGAAGGCGCTTCAAACAGTAGGGGCACGCCGCCGCTTCGATCTGCCGGGCCTGCCGGCCGTCGCTCGCGTCTACGGGCAATTGTTCGAGCAGCGCCCCGCAACGGCAGAGATGATTGACCTGCTTGAGGGACTTGACTGGTGGGAACCGGCGCACGAGCTGGCACAGACCTGCGCTACGGCGCAAGATCTGTGCCAGGTCGAGACCTTGGAAGATGTGGCGGACTGCTCCGAGAAGCTGGCGTGGGTGGGCAGCGTCGTCAGCCCGCACCGGGCACCGATCATCAGCGCCTTGTGGGACCTGAACAGCGTGGCGCAGAACGTGCGCCTCTATCTCAATGCCTCAAACCGCGAGGCGCAGCGCGATGCCATGCTCAGCGCGATCAATACCATGACGGAGGTTCAGCGCACGATTGATCACCGACTGTTGCCCTTTGAAAGGACGCCCTTTGCCACCGCTGTGGATGTCTGGCGTGCGCTCACCGAAAAGGCGATCCAAGAGCTGCGCGGGCGAGCCCAGATAGACATTGTGCCACTGCGTGCCGACTTGCCTATCGACAGTGCCTCCTCGGCCGCCATGATTGTGTTCCGGCTGACCAACGTTGGCGACAGTGCCGCTCGCAATCTGGGCGTGACGCTGCGGGCGGGCACAGAAGACGGCTTTGAGCTCATCGGAGCACCGGTTCAGCAGCTCGATCCCTTGGGCACAGGCATGCAGCGCGATGTCGAGTTCTGGATCAAACCTCGCGGCGTGCGTCAGGCGACCTATGTCTTTGAGGTCTCTTACGACGATGATGAGCGCAGTGGTCACTTTGTCCCTACCAGTGGGCAGATTCGCTTTCTCGTGGTGGGAGCGGAATACCGTCCTATTCCCAGAAGCCCCTATGTGATGGGACCCCCGGTGCGGACGGAACACATGTTCTACGGCCGGCAGGCGGTGTTCGATTGGATCCGGGACAATGTCAGTGGTGCTCACCAGCAGAACGTCCTGGTGCTGCAAGGCGAGCGACGCATGGGCAAGACCTCGATCCTGTACCAGCTGGCCAATCGCCCGCCCTCACCGCAGCACATCTGTGTCTTCTACAGTCTGGAACTGACCATGATCAAGTCGCTAGCCGATGTGCTGTATGACCTGGCGGCGAAGATGCACGAGGGGATGGGCGACTTTGGACTGCCCGTGCCCGGCCCGGTCCAAGCCGAGTTCGAGAAGGATGCCCAACGATCACTGCAGCGCTTCCTGGACCGCGTGGAGGAGGCGCTGGGAGAGCACAGGCTGTTGATCATGATCGACGAGATCGACATCCTGATCCACAAGGTCGAGCAAGGGGTGGTCAGCGAGGATGTTTTCCACCTGCTGCGGGGCCTGTGGCAACACCGTGCCAAGATCGCCTTTATCGTCACCGGGGCCTATAAGGTGCGCGAAATGCTCTCGGACAACCGCTCCATCCTCTTCCACGTCGCCAAGTCCTATTCCGTAAGCTACCTCGACCGTGGCGAGGCTGAGAGGCTGATCGTGGAGCCGGTGGCCCAGTACCTGACCTACGACAACATGGTGATCGACAAGATCATCCGCGTGACCGCCTGCCATCCATATTTCATCCAATACATCTGTGATGAACTGGTGAAACTGGCGCAGAGAACGCGCAAGAACTGGGTCTACCTGCCAGACATTGACCTGGTGTTGCAGGAAGTGATTCAGGACGACAATGCCGTATTGAGAGGCACTATCTACGATCCGCTGACCCAGCCGGAGCGCAGGGTCTTGGCCGCGCTGGCCAGCATCACAGACGACAGACGAATTCTGGTGCCCGCCGATTCGGTAGGGCAGATCCTGCAGCGCCATGACTTGAGCGTTTCGGGCCAGGACCTGCTGCGTGCCTTACACGCGCTCTGTGACCGGGATCTGGTCGTCGAACGGCGCATGGGCCAGACCCTGCAGTACGGCTTCAAGATGGACCTGATAAGACTGTGGCTGCAGCAGAACGACATGCTGCTAAGACTTGGTCAGGAGGCAAAGATATGACCCCGAGCACGGATAACAACGCAGTCAACCCCTATGTCTTTGGCGTGCCTGTTCGCGAGCCGGGAGACTTTTTCGGTCGCGGCGAGCAACTGCGGGCCATCTTTGAGGCCCTGGCCAAGACCGAATCGGTGTCGGTTGTTGGCGAGCGGCGCTCTGGCCGGACCTCCCTATTGTTCCATTTGATGTCCGAGGTGGCGCAGCAGCGGTATGGATTCGACACCGATGGCTTTGTGTTTGTGTACCTTGACCCACAGCTTGGCATTCGCGACCCGGCGCAGTTCTTCCGCGAACTGGCGGACGCGCTGATGGAACGCCTGCCTGCGGCCATTCCGGCCATCGAGGGCGAAGTCACAACGCGACAGCTCCGGTCTGCCCTCAAGGACCTGCAGCCTCGCCACCTTGTGCTCCTGGTGGACGAGTTTGAGCGAGTGGTCGGCAACGAAAGCTTTCCTGTCGACTTTTTCCACTTTTTGCGAGGCATCTCGATCGAGCACCAAGTGCGATACGTGACCTGCACGACAAAGCGACTGAGTGACTGCTACTGGGGGGAATGGGAGGGCTCGCCCCTCTACAACGTGTTTCGTACCGTGCGGCTGGGCTCGTGGACCGTAGAAGAACTGGACCACTTCCTGACTGCGACTTCACAGCCCTCAGGCGCCCCGATGCACGCCTATAGGGACGACATCGTTCGTCTGGGCGGCCGCCTGCCGTTCTACGTACAGATCGCTTGTTCACTCTTTTTCCAGGCTTGGCGCGATCGAAAGGAGCTCACCGCGCAGGATGTCATGAACATCAAGCAGCGCTTTGCCGAGGAGGCGCGCCCCCACTTTGAAAGGCTATGGTACAAGGCGCTGACCCCGCCGGAGCAGGCGGCCTTGGTTGCCCTGGCGCGTGGCCAAGAGCTGCCCGATCCCTCGGTGGTGCGTGAGCTCACCACAAAGGGCTATGTTATCAGTGGGCACATCTTCTCGTCGGCCCTGACCAATTTCGTGCTCGGGCGGGAGGCCGAACCTCAGGACACGCAGGATGCCCGCATGCCGCAGGAGCCTACCGACGAGGGCATCTGGGTGGACAAGAGGTCCGGCGACGTTTGGGTAGACGGCGTGAAGCGTGAGCCGCCGCTCACCAATCTGGAGTACAAACTCTTGCTGTGCCTGTACGACAACGCCAACTGCATCTGCGACAAGTACGAGATCGTCGAGACAGTGTGGGCAGGTGAGTACCTGAAGAATGTGGATGACTCGCGCATTGCCAAGCTGGTCAGCCGGCTGCGCGACCGCGTTGAGCCCGACCCATCCAAGCCGCGCTATGTTGTCACCGTTCACGGCCGCGGATACAAGTTGGTCACACCGTAGCCCGGCTCAGCGCGGAGGGCATCAAGCCTTGCTATCTTGCGACTCGATCTTGTGCAGCTCCCGCATCAAGTGCGCGGCCGAGCGAAAGACGACGACCCGCATGCCCAGCGACTGTGCTACCGTCGTATTGCGTTCTTTGTCGTCTACGAACAGGCATACATCAGGTGGCAGACCCATGCGACGGAGGGTCAGGGCAAAGATCTCGGAATCGGGTTTTCGCCGGCCGACCCTTGCTGAGTTGACGATCACGTCAAACAAGCCAGTGAGACCCTCGTCCGCCAAAAGGCTGTCCAGAAACAGCGTGGCGTTGCTGAGCAGGGCTGTGCAGTAGCGTCTGTGGAGCCGCCGTGTCAGGCCCACCATGCGCCCATTGAGCCTCTCGTAGGCAAAAGGGTTGTGTTTGAAGGGGGCAAGCGCAGCCGGAAGGGGGACGCCAAGCTGCTCGTGCACCCGCTGCCAGTAGGCATCGGCCGTGATCCGACCCGTTGACACAGCTCGCCAGTGCTCGCTGGCGAACAGCAAGCTCGTCAGCTCGCCCTCAGCCAGGCCCAATTGCCCTTCACAGCGCCGCAAGACAGCCTGGCGGGGCCGCGTGATGGTGAGCACACCGCCAAAGTCCAGGATCACACCCTTCAGCATGGCCTTTGCCACCCTTCTCCAGGAGCGGTTGTTCGCCAAACCCAAACTAGACCTAGCGCCTGGCGGAATCGACGGCTATTATAGCCAGCATCGTCGTCCGCCCAAATGCAGCAGACCGGCCAGGGCCAGCGCGCTCGGCAGCGACCTCACGAGGACAGAAAAGGCGGAGCCGGGAATCTCCCGGCTCCGCCCAATGCTTCGGTCACGGCTGCCAACCTTAGGGTGGCGCCAGTCCTTCGAATTCACTCAGAATGATGAGCAGTTCTTGAACCTGTTGCTCGAGCTGCAGGATCCTGGCCTCCAGAGCGTCGATGCGGTCCTGCAAGAGCTCGGTGAACACCAGGCTGCCAAACTCCTCCGGTGCGCTGCTTGTGTTTGTGCCTTCCCAGATCAGGTAGGCATCCCAGTTGTCGCCGTCATCATCGTCGTGCAGCCCCACAGTGAATCCCATGACAGTGCCAGAGATGGGGACGCCGAACACCAGCTGTGACATGGGGATCGCGACCTCAACGTTGTATCCACCCTCATAAGTCAGCACCGAGGCCACGATGTCGGTGGTCGGCTCCCCTCGGTCGGTGACCGAACCGTCCACGCCCACGGTGTACTGGTGATCATCAGCGCCCCAGGCCTCTTTGTCGTTCAAGCCGTCAAGAGCAAGCTCCACCCCATCGTCGCGCCACACTTCTGCGCTGTCGGTCACGAGGATGTCGTCGTGAACCTCAACCGCAAAGTAGAGTGTGTTCTCACTCCAGCAACTGCGAATGACCGCGCTCAGATCGGCGCTGCTCTCGATCTCGCCCGAGAACGAAAAGGCTGTGTAGCGATCCAGGTCAATGCTCTCCGCGCCGGGCCAGTCGCTGAGGTCGCCATTGATCTCGGGGGCTACAATGAGCCGGCTGCTGTGCAGGCTGCGCGTGGTTGCGATCTGGAACGCAGGCACCTCAAAGCGATACACCGCTGCAGGGGGTTGTGTGAGGTTCGCGCCCAGCACTCTCAGCCCTATGCCGATCAAGGCTATCACGACCGCTAGGGTGAGCACGATTCTCTTCACCTGCACCTCCTTGGCCCGCCTGGGCCCATCAGTTGTCGAAGGGGCACAGCACTCATGGCGAAATCCTGCTGGCCCGTACCAGTATGTCGATAATCATTCGCAGCAGCTCTTCCAAGACGCCCACTCGCCTTTCCATGTCGCCCAGCCGTTCCTCTGGCGCCGTGGTGGGCGTCGGCGACACGGTGGGTGTTGGCGTGGTGGTGGCCGTGGGCACGGCCGTGAAGGTCGCTGTTGCGGTCGGCGTGTCCGTCGGCGTGACCGTTGCGGTGCCGGTCACCAACGGGGTTGGCGATGGGGTCGGTGAAGCCGCAGCCGTCGGCGTGGGACCAGGAACGCCTCCCGGTCCGTAGGTGATGACCAGCTTGGGCCGCCGGCTGAGCGTTGAGTTTTCACCACTGGCGAACCACAGTGAGTTGATGGACTCAATTGAGCGCAAGACCACACCGTGGTTCGGCATACTGCCGTCGACCCAGCTCTGCACCAGTGAGGTCAGATCGAGGTCATACCACTTCAGTATGCTCCAGCTGGTGAAGGAGCTCTCGGGCTCGGGGCAGTAGTCGGTCAGCGGGTCGTTGCCTCCCGGCTGGCCCCAGGTCTCACCGTCTCGTGGCTGCTTCCACGTCACTTCGCAGAACTCTACCGGGCGCTTGAGGCAGTGTGCAGTGACCGTAATGTCATCTCCGCCCCAACCCACGGCGTACAGCTGCAGGGTGGCCTCTCTCACAATGGCATTGGCGGGAATAAACGACACGTCGAAGCGAATCAGCCCGTAGTAGGTGTGATCATATCCCACGCGGAACTGGTCCTCCACGCAGTGAGTGCTATCAGGGGCGAACTGGTGGATGTAGGTGTCGTCGGTGTCCCAATAGCCAGCGATTCCCTCTTGCAGCGTGACCGTGGTCTCGGTCAGGGCCGACGTCGGCGTAGGACTCGGCGTCGCGGCTTCAGTGGGCGTGGCGCTGGCCGTTGCGGTGGCTGTGGCCGTTGGTGCGCTAGGCGTCGGTACTATGGGCGCGGTATAGTCAATCACCAGCTGCGGGCGCAGGGAGATCGATGGATGGTTGGAGCTTCCGAACTGATAGACCGAGGGAATCGACCCCGTGCCGCGCAGGATCACGCCCAGGTTGCTGGCCGGATTGGCGACCCAGCCACGCACGAGCTCACCGATGTCCAGCTCAGCCCAGGTGCCAACCGCCGCAACGCTTGTTGCGGCTACCGGATCCGCAGTGCGGTCGGTGTTGGTGTCGTTGGCCCCTGGAAGTCCCCACGAGTTGCCTGACGCTGCTCTGTCCCAGTTCGCTTGCGAATCAATCCATGGCCGGACGAGCGGGTACAACTCCAGATTCAGCGTCGTCTCACGCTCACGGTAGTAGGGATACAGCCGTAGAACGGCGCCGTGGATCTGAGAACCTTCAGGAATGCTGGCCAGGTCAAAGCGTATCAGGGCCGAGTAGACACTGTCGTTCTTGACCAGCACGTTGCCTTGGTATGCGTATATGCCTGTTGGGCTCCAGGCAGAGATGTAAGTGTCAGTGGCGCCCTGGTATCCCTGCACCCCCTGCTGTAGCGTCAGCACGTTGCTCCCGCCAGGGAACGGCGTGGGTGTCTGAGTTGGCGTGACAGTTGGTCCCACGGTAGGGGATGGGGTAGGTGGCGGTGTCCGCGTGCTGGTGGGAGACGGCGCGGGCGCTCCTGTGAGGCTGGGTGTGGGCGTCGGTGGCAGGATCGTCCCGGTCGGTGTATGGGTGGCTGTCTGTGTGGGCGGCGTCGTCGCCGTGGGTGTCCCTGGCGTAGGCGTGATCGGCACCTCGGGAGCGGTATAGTCCAGGATCAGCTCCGGGCGCAGCGACACAGTCTGGTACTCCGAGCTCGCAAAGTAGTAGAACACCGAGATGTTGCCCGAACCCCTAACGATGACTCCGAAATTGCTCTGAGGGTCGGCCACCCAATCGCTCACCAGGTCAGTGATATCCCATTCGTACCACGTATCCAGTGCTGATACGCTCTGCCCAGCGGTTGCCTGCGCTGCGCGGTCAATAGTGGTATCGCTGGCACCGCCCAAGGCCCAGGGATCACCAATAGCGGCGCGCTCCCAGTTCGCTTCGTTCTCCTTCCAGGGACGGAGCAGACGATAGACCTCTGCGTCAAAGGTGGCAGCGTTGGCACGGTCATAGGCGTAGAGCCTGAGCGTAGCCTGGTTGATCGTCGAGCTAAATGGAACGCTTCCAAGGTCAAAGCGCAGTAGCGTCTCCAGCACGTTGTCGTTCTTGACCCGCAGGTTGGCCAGATCGCCGAATGTCTCGCCAGGTGTCCAGTACGAGATGTAGGTGTCTGCGGTGCCTTGGTAGCCGTCGACGCCCTGTTGCAGCGATACGATGTTCTGCCCACCAGGGAACAACGTCGGCGTGCTGGTCGGCGTCGGGCTGGGCCCCGGAGTCGGCGTAAAGGTCGGTTGAGGTGTATTGGTGCGCGTCGGTGAGGGCCCCGGTGTCCGGGTTGCGGTGCGGGTTGGCGTCGCAGTGGCCGGGGTTGTGGTGCGCGTTGGTGTCCTGCTGGGCGGCAGCGTCTTGGTCGGCGTCGAGGGCGCAGGGGGCGGCCCCTCGGAGCTCACGATCAGGCGATGGATGATCTCGTTGCCATCCCCATTGCAGTCAATACGAAAGTCGATGCCACCAGGGAGGCCATTGTTGAAGTAGGCATCATCAACTTCCCACGTATAATCCACCCAGGTGCCAACCCTGCCCAGTCCGCTCCCCTTTGTGATCTTGCGCTCTACCAGGTTCCCGTAATAGTCCATGTATTCCAGCGACAGCGTGTCGCCGCCGTCGTTGACGAACGTCATGTTGATCTTCCAGGTGACTTGCCCTCCAGCCGCTCGCGGAGCCAGCCCGGCATGGCGGTAGCGGTCGTCGACGTCGAAGGACATGTACGGGTTCCCGGAGTCCTGATCGGTGCGCCGCGTGTTGAACCAGCCATAGATGTGCGCGCGCGCCTCCCCCGGCAGCTCCTTGTCCAGCCGCTCGCCTCGAAGGGGCACGGTGCGGCTGGCGGGCGCGGTGTCGGGGCGGTAGAGCCAGTAGTAAAAGTCGCCATGATGGGGGCCATAGGTTCGCACAACCCCATCGCTTCCAGTCCAGGTTGTGTCGCTGCCGTACGTATCGCGCAACACGATCCACACGTCGGGCGTGTTCTGAACGGTGCGACCGAGGTGTGTGCGCACAAAATCGTGGATGGGGAAACCCGTGCGCTGCTCGGACTCGTAGGTGTCGGCGATGTTGGGCAGTTGAATGTCAAACATGTAGGGGTGCGTATGCAGCCCCTGCATGTAGAACCAGTAGGAGCCCTCGATGCCGTTGCCGTGCTTGGGCTCGTAGCCGGTGGGGATGAGTTCGTGCCATACCTCAGAGAACCCCGTGACGCCGCCCACGAGGACGCCATCAAGGCGCACCTCGGCGCTTCGGACGTCTACCTCCAGGCCATTGACTTTCACTCCGGTCATCTTGGAGGGGAACGATGCCGCGTGCTGGGCGTGAATGTGGATGCCGTGCAAGGTGGACTGGATGAACTGCGGCGTGTTGGGGAATGCGAGGTTATGGGTCTGCATGGTGCGCAACACCCAATCGTCAAAGGCACGGGTATTGCCCGAGTAGTAGTTGCAGTTCCCAAAGTTCTTGCGCTCGTTGGTCTCCTCATCGGCGCCCGTCGCCATGAGAATGAAAGCCAGGTTGTAGAACTCTGGGTTGTTGTCATAGTGCTGGCCCATGGCCAGGATGAACTGATCGAACCAATACTGCCAGGTTGGGTCGCCAAAGCGCGGCGTGCAGAAGGGTTTGCAGGGACCTGCTGCGCCATCAGGGTCATGACAGCTGGTGACACTGCCACCCACTTCGGCCGCCACCCATCCCGGGGTAAAGTTGATGCCGATGGATGTGTCGGTCTCCTCCATGGCCCAGGTCTCGATCGAGATGCCAACCGGCTTGGCGATCACCGTGCCGTCGGGCAGCGTCACCTGCATCGCCTGCGCGTCCTTGATGTACTTGTCGGTCCTCGACCAGTTGTAGGCCCCTTTGCCGGGATTCAGTTCGTTCCACCTGAAAAAGGTCCACCCGCCCAGCGCGCCGTACTCCGGGTGGCCGCGGTATTCCTGGCGGTAGCCCCACTTGTCCACGTAGGAGAAGAAATAGTCGGGGTTGCCCCAATCACCGTTCATCCAGTCAAGCATGACAAAGATGACCGGCGGCATGTTTGCCGGCGGGGTGTCTGCAGCACCCGAGAGGGAGGGTGATTCGGCCTCGGTGGGCAGCGGTGTGGGACTAGCCAGGGGCTCTTCGGTGCCACAGGATGCAAGTAGAAGGACCACGGCAACACAGAGGCCTAGGAACAGCAGGAACGTATAGATGCTCAGCCTGGTATGCCGGGGAAATCTACTCGGAGCGTCTCCTATCACCGGACAGTGCCTCCTAGAAGGGCGGATTCGTGGTGATGGCCCACGAACATACAGTGGGCAGAGCCGTCTGAAAGAAGCTTCGTGTCACAGTGTATTGTCAAAGTGGTTTCCTGTCAAGCATTCTGTGCTGGGGACCGGCTGACCCAGCAGCGGCGGCGGCCAGTGGGTCCATGTCACGATCTCCAGGCCCCTTGCCAGCTCAGTTTGACACAATACAGCTGTAGTGCTACACTAGCAGGCAAGGGGTGGGCCGGATCTCGGCGGGCCAGGGCAGGTCTGGACTCACCATGTCCAGGGAGCTTGAGGATACTGCGTGAGTTTGTCATCGCGCAGCAAGTGCGGACGCAAAATGCTTCTCCACGACAGTTGTCAATAGCCTAGCTAGCCGGAGTGGCTGGGACCCCGACAATCGACCCAAATGATCGTCTTGGCAAATCGCCACCACCTCATAGTGAGCTCGGGCTCCAGTGGATGGGTTGCGACCCGGCGTGGCAGCGGTCTACATGAGAGAAGGGGGGTGAGGCTACGCGATAGCAGCAAGTCCATTCTGTCCGTTTGGCGGCCAATTCAAGTTTTGCTCGCAGCTCGCAAACAGCGAAGGAGGGATAGCCATGGATAGGAAACGGATGATTGTGGCAGCGCTGATGGTGCTGCTCGCCGCGGTGGTGCCAGCTTGCAGCCCTGCTGCTGGCACAATCAAGATCGGCCTACAGGGACCGATGACCGGTGACTATGCCTATGAAGGTCTGGGTTTTGAGAAGGCTGTCAAGCTGCTCGTGGACCAGACCAACGAGGCGGGCGGTCTCTTGGGCAGGCAGATCGAATTGTTGGTGGAAGACGACGCGGGCGATCCCCAAGAGTCCTCACTGGTTGCCGATCGGCTCAAGTCCCAGAATGTCGTCGCCGTGATTGGCGCCTACAACTCCACTGCTACTGAGCCGGCATCTGCCATCTATGACGAAGCGGGCATTCTGCACATCACACCATCCTCCACTGCCACCCGCCTCACGACGAAGGGATACCAGCGTTTCTTCCGCGTCTGCTTCCTCGACGACCGGCAGGGCCTTTTCGCTGCCAAGTACATCACCCAGATCCTGGGTGCCAACAAGGTCGGTGTCCTACACGACAACTCCACCTATGCTCAGGGCCTGGCGGAGTGGACCAAGAAGTATCTCGAAGAGCAAGGGGCCACTGTACCGTTCTTTGATGCCATCAACCCGCAGGACAAGGACTATACGCCCATTCTGACCCGAATGAAGGGTGCGGGTCTTGAGGCCATCTACTTCACCGGCTACCACGCCCAGGGCGGGCTGCTGCTGAAGCAGTCCAAGGACTTGGGCCTCGAAACCCAGTGGCTGATGGGCAATGCCTGCAACAACCCCGAGCTGATCGAGATTGCGGGTCAGGACGCTGCGACAGGGGTGATCGTCACGACCGAACCCCTTCCCAGTGACCTTCCCTATCCCGAGGCCAAGGCCTTTAACGACGCATTTGAGGACAAGTACGGCGAGTATCCGGCCAGCGTGTGGTGGGTCATGGCTGCCGATGCGTTCAATGTCATCAGGCACGCCATCGAAGAGACGGGCAGCACCGATTCCGCCAAGCTGGCAGAGTACTTGCACAACGAGTTCAAGGACTATCCTGGAATCACGGGCCCCATCATCGGATTCGACGACAAGGGTGACCGACTGGGCACCATCCACAAGGCCTATGTGATTACCGACAGCGGCGCGTTCTCGCCGGCCGCGGAACAGCCGGCTCCTTAAAAAACCAGCGGTGCGCGCCCGCCCACGGACGGGCGCGCACCGCTCGTGGTCATCTGGATCTCACTTACCAGATGCCTGGTCCGTTACTCCCATCTTCTGTGTTTGATGCAGCGCCGATCTGTGTGCGCGGGGTTGTCACCCAGGCCGCGCGGCCGGCACCGGGCAGAGCTGAAAGCAGGCCCATGGAAGAGTTCATCCAGCACATGATCAATGGCATCACCATCGGCGCTTTTTACGCGCTGGTCGCTCTCGGTTACACCATGGTCTATGGCGTGCTGAAGATGATCAACTTTGCCCACGGGGATCTCTTCATGTGGGGCGCCTACGTGGGCTGGACGGCCCTCACAGCACTCCTGGCGGTTGTCGCTCAGTCCGGTCCCATGCTGGTGGTCCCTGCTTTTGTGGCGGCCATGGCAACCATTGGGCTGATCGGGGTGCTGATTGAACGGGTGGCCTACCGTCCGCTGCGCACGGCCTCGCGGTTGGCGCCGATCATATCGGCCCTTGGTGCCGCCTTTGTCCTGGAAAGTGTGGCCCGCAATCTGTGGGGCGCCAGCTACAAGGTCTATCCTTTCGGTTTGGTGCCTGATCTCGAATGGCGGCTGTTTGGGAACGTGCGCATCGGCGTCGTGCAGGTGCTGGTTGTGCTGGTGTCACTGCTGCTGATGGCTCTGCTGTACGTTTTCGTGCAGTACACCAAAGTGGGCACAGCCATGCGTGCCGTGTCCCTCAACCACGACGTGTCTCGCCTGATGGGTATCGATGTGGACCGTATCATCGCTACCGTGTTCATGATTGGCCCAGCGCTGGGCGCCGCAGGCGGTGTCATGGTAGGGCTGCACTACGGTTCCTTCGACTTTACGTTGGGTTGGGTCTTTGGCCTCAAGGCCTTTGTGGCCGCCATTCTGGGTGGCATTGGCAACATTCCCGGTGCGATGGTCGGCGGCATGATCCTGGGCATCGTCGAGTCGCTGGGTGCCGGGTATGGATCATCACAGTGGAAAGACGTCATCGCCTACCTGCTGCTTATCTTCATCCTCATCGTGCGCCCCAGAGGCCTGCTGGGTGAGCGGGTTGCCGAGAAGTATTGAGCCGGCCATGCTAGACCTATCGTCTTGCCAGCCAAAGCTGAGGCCAGTTGACCGCCCAAGGGCTCGGAGTTGCCAGGTATGAGTGGTCTCATCCATCGTTTGCGATCCGTCAACCCCGTCTGGTACTACCTGGCATCGGCTGTGTTGTTGGTCTTGCCCCCATGGTTTCTGGACGACTATCAGATTTCCGTGGCAGTGCTCGCTGGCATCTACATCATGCTGGGCCTGAGCCTCAACATCATCGTCGGCTACGCTGGCCTTTTCCAGCTCGGACACGCCGCCTTTTACGGTGTGGGAGCCTATACCGCTGCCATCCTGAATCTGCACTATGGCATCCCCATTTTCGCGCTCTTGCCAGTGGGCGCCGTCATTGCCGGCCTCTTTGCCTTTCTCATCAGCAGGCCAATCCTTCACCTCCGGGGTGACTATCTCTGCATCGTCACCATTGCCTTTGGGGAGATCTTCCGCATCGCCATGAAGAACAACATCTTCGGCCTGACTGGAGGTCCGAACGGACTCTCGGGAATCTCGCGGCCTGAGCTCTTTGGTTTTGTGTTCGCGCGTCCGATCCACTACTACTATCTGGTGCTGGTCTTTGTGGTAATCACCGTGCTGGCAGCACAACGTTTGGAGCAGTCGCGCCTCGGCCGCGCCTGGATGTACGTGCGAGAGGACGAGTTGGCCGCGGAAGCGATGGGTGTGAACACCACGCGTGTCAAGCTAATCGCCTTTGTGCTGGGCTCAGCCTGGGCAGGGCTCGCCGGTGTGATCTATGCCAGCCGCTACCGGGTCATCGCACCGGAGAACTTTTCCTTTGTCGAGTCGGTGGTGATGTTCTGCATTGTGGTGCTGGGCGGCATCGGTTCTGTGCCCGGCATGCTGCTGGGCACGGCAGGCATGGTGGTGCTGCCAGAGCTTGTGCGCACAGCGAAGAACTGGCGCGATGCCTGGCTTGGGGTGGCCATGATCCTGATGATGATCGTCCGTCCCGCAGGGCTGTGGCCGAGCCGCCGGGCGAAGCTGGAGATTCGCGCTGAAGACAGCGCTTCCGTGCCGCGCGGTAGCGTGTAGGCTTGGTATGGTAGGGACACGAGCATGGTCCTTTTAGCAGTCCGTGGTCTGACCAAGAACTTTGGTGGCCTCACCGCTGTGATGGGGCTTGACTTTGACCTGCTGGATGGAGAGATTCTTAGCATGATCGGCCCCAACGGCGCGGGCAAGACCACGGTATTCAACCTCATCACTGGCATCTACCCGCCTACAGCTGGCAGCATCCATTTCGATGGTCACGATGTTGTGGGGCTGCAACCACACCGCATCACGGAACTGGGCGTTGCCCGAACCTTCCAAACCATTCGTCTTTTCCCTAACCTGACGGCATCTGAGAATGTGATGGCTGGCCTCCACTGCCGCACGCGAGCGGGCGTGTGGGCAGCGCTGACGCGTCCCGCCAGCCAGCGACAGGAAGAGCACTACATCCAGCGTGCAACGGAGGCTCAACTGCGCTTGATGGGCCTGTACCAGCAGCGCGACGAGCTGGCCCGCAACCTGCCCTACGGAAGTCAGAGAAGGCTGGAGATCGCGCGGGCCCTGGCCACTCAGCCGCGATTGCTGATCCTCGATGAGCCTGCAGCCGGCCTTAACGAGCAGGAGAGCGCAGAGCTGATGGCGTCCATTCGCCACATCCGGTCGTCAGGCATCACCATCCTGCTCATCGAGCACGATATGGCAGTGGTGATGGGGATATCGGATCGCATCGTGGTGCTGGACAATGGGGAGAAGATCGCTGAAGGCACGCCGGCTGAGATCCAGAACAACACACGGGTGATCGAGGCCTACCTGGGCAGGGAAGAGGACTGAGTATGGCCACGCTGGCTGTGCAAGGCCTGCACGTCTACTATGGCAATGTGCACGCGCTCAAGGGCATCAGCCTCGAGGTTGGGGAAGGGGAAATCGTGACCCTGCTGGGGGCCAATGGAGCGGGCAAGAGCACCACCTTGCGCGCGATCTCGGGCTTGCTGCGGCCACGCCAGGGCGAGATCCGTCTGGGGGACACCCTGCTCAACGACCTGCCCGCGCATCGCATCGTCGACCTGGGCATCTCACACGCGCCTGAAGGGCGCCAGGTCTTTACGACACTGACGGTCCAAGAGAACCTCAACATGGGCGCATATAGCCGCAATGACAGGCAGGGGATTGAGGAGAGCCGCCAGCGCGTGTTCCGCCTCTTTCCGCGGCTGAAGGAGCGGCAGCGCCAGATCGCTGGCACACTATCCGGGGGAGAGCAGCAGATGCTGGCCATCGGTCGGGCGCTGATGAGCCAACCGCGGATACTCATGCTCGACGAGCCTTCTCTGGGCCTGGCCCCGATGCTCGTCAAAGCCATTTTCGATACCATCCGTGAGATCAACGAACAGGGAGTCACCATCCTCCTCGTCGAGCAGAACGCCCGTGCCGCGCTGCGTCTGGCCAAGCGCGCCTATGTTCTGGAGACGGGGCAAATCAGCCTGTCCGGCACGGCGCGAGAGCTCCTGCGCAGCGAGCGCGTGCGCAAGGCCTATCTTGGGGAGGCCTAGGATGAGGCTGCGCGTTCTGACGCGCCACGATGTGGAGCGGGCTGTCTCCATGGCGCAGGCCATCCAAGTGGTCAAAGACGCCTTCGCGCAGCTTTCTGCGGGCCGCGCCACAGTCCCCCTGCGCACGCAGCTGCCTGTGCCCAGGCACAATGGCATCGCCCTCCTCATGCCCGCCTATCTGCAGGCAACCGACGAGCTAGCGGTCAAGATCGTCTCGGTGTTCCCGGACAATGCCGAGCGCCGTCTGCCCACCATCCATGCCTTGGTCGCGGTGCTGGATGCCGCTACTGGCCAGCCCGTAGCGGTGATGGACGGCGCCTACCTCACCGCCCTGCGGACCGGCGCAGCGTCGGGCGCTGCAACAGATCTGCTGGCCCGTGCCGATGCTCAAAGCGTGGCCATCTTCGGTGCAGGTGTGCAGGGGCGCACGCAACTGCAGGCTGTGTGTACGGTGCGCACGGTGGCACGCGTGTGGGTCTACGACAGCGTGCGGGCGCGGGCGGAGCAGTACGTGTCGGAGATGCGGGGCCGTGGCGGCAGCATCCCGCCGGAGATCGCCGTGGCCGACTCTCCTGCCCAGGCAGTGGCCGACGCAGACATCATCTGCACAGCAACTACCTCGACTGTGCCGGTGTTCGCCGACTCGGCTCTCAAGGCCGGTGTGCACATCAACGCCATCGGTGCCTACACCCCAGAGATGCAAGAGGTCGATCAGGCGACTGTGGCCAGAGCCAGGATTGTGGTCGACTCACGGCAGGCGTGCCTGGCCGAGGCTGGCGATCTCATCATCCCGCTGCAAAAGGGGCTCATTTCTGAGGCCGACATCCATGCCGAACTGGGCGAGATCGTCTCGGGCGCCCGGCCCGGCCGCGAGACCGCGGATCAGGTGACGCTGTTCAAGACAGTGGGCAATGCGGTCCAGGACGTGGCGGTGTCGCGGCTAGCCCTGCGCGCGGCGATAGAGCAGGATCTCGGCGTGGAGATTGATCTCTAGCGTCTGGGCCGTGGTATCAGGGAGAGTCGCGATGCGCAGTACAGCGGATGTGGTCGTTATCGGTGGCGGCGTGATTGGCACCAGCGTCGCCTATCACCTGGCCGGGATGGGCGCCCGCAACGTCGTCCTGCTAGAGAAAGAGCCTATCCTGGGCGCGGGTTCCACGGGCAAATCTGCTGGCGGCATACGGCAGCAGTTCTCGACGGCGGTCAACGTGCGGCTGGCGATGGAGAGCGTGCGCTTTTTCGAGCGCTTTCGCCAGGAGCTGGACGCCGACCCTGAGTTCCGCCAGTATGGCTACCTCTTCCTGGCCACCACTGAAGCCGACGCGCGCGATTTCCGCGACAACGTGGACCTACAGCGCCAGCTGGGGCTCAAAGTGGATGTGCTATCTCCGCAGCAAGCCAAGCAGCTCGTGCCGCCTCTCAACGTGGACGACGTCATCCTGGCCACCTACTGCCCGACCGATGGCTATGCCGACCCGCATTCGGTCCTGCAGGGGTTCGCCAAGGGTGCCCGCCGTCTCGGCGTGGAGATCGAGACGGGGGTAGCGGTGACGGGCATCGACGTGACAGCCGGAGGGGTGCGCGCCGTCGGGACCAGCGCCGGAAGGATTGACACATGCACTGTAGTGGACGCGGCGGGACCCTGGATCGCAGAGGTCGCGCAGATGGTCGGCATCGAGCTGCCTGTCCGTCCTTACCGCCGCCAGATCTTTGTGACAGAGCCCTTTGCTGAGGTGCCAGAGTGTGTGCCGATGGTCATCGACTTTGCCCCCAGCTTCTACTTCCGCCGGGAGGGTCCAGGCGTGCTGATGGGCATGACCGATGCTGAGGAGCCGTCCAGCTTCAGCACGCACGTTGACTGGGAGTTCCTGGCCAAGGTTGTGGAGCAGGCGCTGCACCGCGCGCCCGTCCTAGCGCAGGCAGGGATCATGGAAGGCTGGGGAGGGCTCTATGCCGTCACGCCCGACGATAACCCCGTCCTGGGCCTGGTGCCTGAAGTAGAAGGGTTTGTGTGTGCAGGGGGATTCAGCGGCCACGGTTTCATGCTGGCTCCAGCCACAGGGCGAGCCATTGCCGAGCTGGTCCTCAACGGGCGGCCCGCACAGGATATCTCCCCATTGTCCATTGACCGCTTTCGGGCAGGGTACGAGTTTCGCGAGGATCGCGTTATATAGGCTACTCCCAGCTGGCTGCGGGCTCAGGACCAGCGGCGCAGCATCTCTACGAGCAGCCGCACGCCGTAGCCTGTGGCCCCCTTGGGCTGGTAGGGAAGGTCCTTGTCGCTGCTAGCTACCCCAGCGATGTCCAAGTGTGCCCAGGGCATGTCCCCAACGAACTTGCTCAGCAGCGTGGCGGCTGTGATGGCACCCGCTGGGCGCCCTCCGACGTTCTTCATGTCGGCGACGTCACTCTTGATCTGTTCGCCGTACTCGGGCCACAGCGGCATGCGCCAGACCTTCTCACCTGTGGCCTGTGAAGCCGCCTGGATTCTGGCCGCCAGATCGTCGTGCTTTGAGAACAGGCCAGCCGCGACTTTGCCCAGCGCCACGACGCAAGCTCCGGTCAGGGTCGCCAGGTCGACCACTGCCGCAGGTTCGTAGCGCTGCGCGTATCCCAGCGCGTCCGAGAGAACTAGGCGGCCCTCAGCGTCGGTGTTGATGACCTCGATGGTTTTGCCAGTGATGGTTTTGACCACATCCCCAGGCTTGATTGCACTGCCGCTGGGCAGGTTCTCTGTAGCTGGCATCAAGCCAATCACGCGCTGTGGAATGCCCAGCGTCGCGACAGCACGCAGGGTGCCCATAACCACAGCGGCGCCAGCCATGTCACCCTTCATCGCCTCCATGTTCTCCCTCGGCTTGAGCGAGATACCACCGCTGTCGAAGGTGATGCCCTTGCCCACCAGCACGACCGGAGAATCCTGCTTCTTGCCCGGCTTGTGCTCCAGGATAATGAGCCGTGGTTCCTGCACGCTGCCTTGCGCCACACCCAGCAGCGCACCCATGCCCAACTGTCGCATCTCAGCCGGCCCCAATGCCTTGAAGCTGAGGCCTGTGGCCTCTGCCATGCTCAGCGCTTCCTCCGCCAGGATGCTCGGCGTCGCATAGTTTGCCGGCTGATTGACCAGATCACGGACCCAACTGACCGCGATGGCGATGGCTTCGCCAGCGCGCACACCCTGCTCCACGGTTGCTACCAGATCGGCGCTGAACACGACGACCTGTACCGTCTCCAGTTCCCCCCGCTCTTCCTGGGCATCGCGTTCAGTGATGTGCTTGGTGAAGCGGTACTGTGAGAGAAGCGTGCCCTCAGCCAGTGCCTGAGCCGCCTCCGCGGCATCGAGGCCGGCAGCGCCGGCGCCATGGACGATCGTGGCGTATTCTGTCACCCCTAGGGACCGCGCTTGGCGGGCCGCGGTCGCCGAAACCTGGCGAACCTTGTCCAGATCAAACTCTTCCTGCTTGCCCAGGCCAACCACAAGCACACGCTTGGCAGGGAATCCAGCACCACCATAGAGCAACGTGGTCTCGTTCAGTTTCCCCCTAAAGTCGCCCCAAGATAGGACCTGGCGAATTCGCCCGCCCAGGGCCTGATCAACGGCGTGGGTTGCCCCGCCCGGCTCCGACACGCCCTCGAACAGGTTGACCACAATCAGTTCGCTTTCTTGCTCCTGAATGGCACCCTGCTTGACCTCAATCCTCATTATGCCCTCCCTCTAGCTCGCTAGGACCCGCTGATGTGGACACGAGATCGGCCACCCAGTGAAGGCCCAGTTCGTGCAAGGTCCCGGCGCTCGGTGCGCCGGTGTTCTTGTCCCAGCCATTGATCTGATAGTGCAATTCCAAGGCTCGCTGCATCTCGTCGGTCGGAATCAAAACGCCCTGGGCCGGCCCATCCTGAAAAGGAGTGGAAAAGCGCCAGTGCGGTATGTCGTCTTGTGGGCCGAACCCTTCCCGGTAGTTGAATGCCCGCGCCATGGCCAGAGCCCGCTCGCTGACCTTGACCAGCTCGTGAAGCGTCGTGTTCCAACCCGTGACCCCCTGCACCATATCGCGGACTTGGTCTGGACCGTAGATGTCGCGCAGCATCATGCAGGTTACCAGGCAGTTGTGCAGCGTCCGCCAGGCCTGGCGATACTTGAACAGGCGAACCTTTTCCGGTCCCAGGTCATCGGCCGGTACGGGCCCGGGAATGCCCAGACTGCGCATGTTCTGGATGGGGGCCCCTTCTCGGGCCAGCGCCGTATCGTGTATATTGTGCATGTGATCGGCGCCGGTGGGCGACGTGGCATAGCCTATGTTCAGTCCGAACTTGACCCGCGGCTCGTGCATGGGGATCTCTTGCCCCTTTACCTGCATGGCAAAGCGTTCTGTGTCACGGCCAACCGCCCTTGCAGCCCGCTGTGAGCCTTCGGCCAGCAGGTCGCCAAAGCCCTGCCGGTGGGCAATTTGCTCGATCAGACCGATCATCGCCTCGGTGTCGCCAAAACGCAGCTCCAAGCCTCCCGTGTCCTGTTCAGTCAGGAGGCCGCGCTCGAAGCACTCCATAGCCCAGGCAATGACCACGCCGGTGGAGATAGTGTCCAGCCCGTAGGCATTGCACAGTTGGTTGCCATAGGCGATCGCCTGCAGGTCATCGATGCCACACAGCGACCCCAGTGCGGCCACTGTCTCGTACTCTGGGCCGCCGTATTCGGGTTCAACGTTGTAGCGCCCCGTGGCTTCCACTTGGCGCTTGCAGGAGACGGGACAGGCAAAGCAGGTTGCTCGTGCCGTCAGGATGGTATCGGTCATGGTTTCGCCGCTGATCTTGTCCGCGCCGGCGAAGGAACCCTGCTGGAAGTTGCGCGTCGGGAGCCCTCCGATGGCGTCGAGCGATGCCAGTAGACCGTTGGTGCCATGCTCATGTAGCATGCGCAAGTAGCCATCCTGCATGAAGCGATCGCGCAGCCAGCGCGCCACGCCCTGCACGCGGTCTGGATCAGCGAGGCCAACCCGGCCTCTGCCGCGCACGGCCACGGCCTTGAGCTTCTTGGAACCCATCACCGCGCCGAGCCCGGTCCGTCCCGCAGCGCGACTGACATCGTGCATCACGCAAGCAAAGCGCACGCCATTCTCGCCAGCTAACCCACACTGCGCCACGCGGACGCGCTGGTCTGCCATATCCTGGCGGATCATCGCTTCCACATCTGCTGTGGTCCGGCCCCACAGATGAACAGCGTCGCGGATCCGTACCTGATCATCCTCGATGCAGAGGTACACGGGCGTGTCAGCGCATCCGGAGATCACAATGGCATCCCAGCCAGCCCGCTTCAGCTCAGCGCCCCAGAAGCCGCCGGCCTCTGCAGCACCGAAACCACCTGTCAGCGGGGACTGGGCGCCTATTGCGTGCCGGCCACTGCCAGCGACGGGAGCGCCCGTGACGACGCCAGGGGCAAAGATGAGCAGGTTCTCCGGAGCGAGAGGCGAGGTTCTTTGGGGCTGTTCCTTCAACAGGTAGTGCGCGATAACGCCCCAGCCGCCAAAGTAGGTGCGGAAGAAGGTATCCCCTGGCGCTTCAATGGTACACTTTCGCGTGGTTAGGTCGACCCGCAGGATCTTGTTGTAATATCCAAATGCCATGTTGCGTCGCCTGCTTCGAGTTTGCTGACCAAGGGTTGCCGTCAATCGACTCGCATTATAGGATCGCGCCGATGTGCGCACAAATCAACGGGCCACGGCTTCCCACGGCAGAAGAGTCACTACCGTTTGTCGGGGTTGGCGGTCGAGCATAGAATGGGGGATATGTGAGGATGTTTCGCCTGTGCTGCTTCGGCATTCGTTTGCGGCTCTGTCGTGGGCAGCGGCGGCAGAGGCCATAAGGATCAGAGACGCGGGAAGTGCTTGCGATGACGGACGACAAGGAAATGACTCTCTTCGAGCACCTCGACGAGCTCCGTGAGAGACTGATCAAGAGCGCCATTGCCCTGATGCTTACCACGTCGATCAGTCTGCTCTTCACCACGCAGCTGATCAGGATTATCCTAGCGCCCGCTGGCGACGTGAGGCCGGTGTTCCTTCAACCCACAGAAGGGGTTCTCACTTATTTCAGGGTGGCGCTTCTTGCTGGGGTGGCGCTGGCGCTGCCGATCATTACCTATCAGATAGCACAGTTTGTGCTCCCCGGCTTGAGACCCACGGAGAGGCGCTCGCTGATCCTGCTTCTGCCGGGCGCTGTCCTTTCCTTCGTCGTGGGTGCGGCATTTGCCTACTTTGTGATGTTGCCACCGGCCCTGCGCTTTCTGGTCAGTTTCGGCAGCGAGATCGCGGAAGCGACCTGGGCCGTCGGCGAGTACATCGCCTTTGTCACCAACCTGATCTTCTGGACCGGGGTGATCTTTGAAGCGCCGCTGCTGGCCTATTTCCTGGCACAGCTGGGGATCATCACGTCCGAGATGCTATCCGGGAGTCGGAAGTATGCCCTGGTGGTGAGTGCAGTCATCGCAGCGATCATCACCCCAACGCCGGACCCGTTCAATATGGTGCTGGTGATGGCACCGCTGGTAGTCCTCTTTGAGATCAGCGTGTGGGTCACAAAGCTGGCCAGATAAGGCCAGCGGCCGGTCAGTGCAAGGCGTTGAGCGCAGCTGCGACGGAGTACACAATCAGCAGCTGCCCGCTGACATAGGCCAACCAGACCACGTCATTGACGGACCTCCACACGTGACCACGGATGACCCAGTTGCCCAGGATCACGTCTGACAGCATGAACAGCACGCTGCCCGCGGCAAGGCCCAGGTAGTGCGAATCGGCCACGGCCAGCAAGATGGCCAACGAGGACGAAAAGGCAAACAGCAGTGCGTACAGCAGGCTGCCGGCGTTGATCGCCCGTCCACGTTCGGGGTTGTGCACGAGGTAGTACCAAGCTCCAATGCCAAAGGCCAGCAGCGCGGTCAGGACGACAATCTCCACGGCAGTGCTGACAGGTGGTGCGGCAGGCCGCAGGTTCAGAAAAGCAGAGAGGTAGAATCCATGGCCGGCCGCAAAAGCGGCCATGCCGAAGATCAGACGGTTGGGCACGGCAATCAGCCTAGCCATGATCAAGTCACCGACCAGGCTTGCACCCATACCGAGAGTCACCAGCAGGGCGTAGGTCCGAACCACGCCCGCGCTCGTCCCGTAGCGCCATTGCACAAAGGCCGCCACAGCAAGCAGCACTGAGAGCAGTATCCGCAACGGCCTGGGAAGCCGCCCGGTCTGTTCGGCGTTCATCTGGCCCAGGAGCAGTCCCCCGCCCAGCAGCACCCACTCCAAGGCGAAAAGTGCATATAGGAGATTGCCCAGCGGTGCCGGGTATGGCAGTGGGAACATGCCCATACTCCCGTTCAGCCGTGGACGGTCGAGGCTGGCCGAAAGCAGCTAGCCAGTCCACCCCGCCTTGGCACGTGCAACCTCACGGACGATCTCTGCAAAGGCCTTGGCATCGCGTCCGCGCCGCGTGCCTCCCACTCCGTCGACCTCGTCGCTGTATAGCAGGCCATTGGCATACTGAGGAGCGAGGCTGCCAGCGTACATGAGACGAACACGGTCTGCTGTCTCCTCCCCCCATTGCTCACCGACCCAGCGCCGGATGAAGGCACAGCCCGCCGTCGCCTGCTCCGGCGAGAGCGGCTCTGACTTGCCGATGGCTCCCTCCGGCTCATAGACTAGGATCATCCTCTCCACATCCTGGGCCTGACAACCGTCCAACAGGCGCTGCAGCCGCCCGCTAAGCACCTCTGTGCATGGCATGTCTTCATCCCGGGCCTCCCCGACGAGCAACACCGGGGCCAGTCCGGCCTCACACGCCAGGCGCACCTTCAGGTTGATGGCCTGGTCATCGTCGCCCAGATGGTGGCGGAC
>Ga0180437_10003477_pt1 | contig 23433 bp, 31 predicted proteins | sample SS_ome_4_FD_132410 | JGI IMG/M metagenome (GOLD analysis project Ga0180437, IMG submission 132410) | Hypersaline lake sediment archaeal communities from the Salton Sea, California, USA - SS_3_D_1 metaG | ecosystem: Environmental > Aquatic > Non-marine Saline and Alkaline > Hypersaline >...
CCAGCAGCGGCTCCAGCATCGAATTTTCCCTTCATTTCTTTTAATAATGCTTCATCAACCATATTAATCAACTCTTTTGATTATATCAACCTATCTTTTTGATTTTCAGTCAATTAAATTGAATTTAGTATTTATGTATTATATAAATACTATTAAATATAACCCATTAATATATAAAAAGGTTTTATTTCTCACCCTATACTTTTTTAAAAATATTTTTTACCCTAAAAATTACGATAAATTATTAATATGAAATCTGTCGGTAAAAGGGATTAATTTAAGATAGAAATTTAGCCGAAATATAAAATAAATTAAAAAAAATAGAATGTTTGTAAAATAAAAAAGAAGATAAATTTAGTGTTGGAGAATTTCTGATTTAAATATTTTTTTTACTTAATCAAGCATATCCTCAACAGCTTCAAGAGCTAATTCAATGATCTCTTGAAATGCCATCGCATCTTGTAGATTACCTTCTACGGTGATGTCACCAGCCATATAGGCACTTGTAGCATCAACTTCTCCGAATAATAATCCAGCACCAACTTCTTTGGTTGCAGAGAAAGTAAAGGATGGAGATTCAACATCACCTTCACCAAACTCTAAAGTGCCATCGTGAGCTTTTAACCAGAATCTATCACCGGCATCAGTAAGAATCATTTGAATGGTAATATCCATATCTTCTAATTCTTCCTTTAAGTCATCATTTTCTTCGGCAACTTGCTTAAAAAGCTCGTAAACCATTAAGGTGTCTTTTGGATCAGCTGCTGCTGCTCCAGCATCCATCTTTTCTTTAAAAGTCTTTAATAATTTTTCATCAACCATATTTTCTCATCCAATTTTTAATTTTTTTATCTCCAAAATTAATTTGAAGTTAATTTAAATTGTGATTATGAAAATTTATTCTAACTTAAAAAGCTTTAAGCTTTTATGATGATTATGTTTTTAAAGATTAAAATAATATTTCATTTTGTCGTTTGAATTCTTAAAAGAGTTTATCTAATCTAAAAATTATCAATGATTCAAATACAGATAAAAAGCGCCCGCTGCGGGAATTTCAGAAAAGAGTGAATAACCCTTTTTTTTGAACCCGCGTCGCAGGAGTGACAGTCCCGAATGCTGGACCGGGCTACACTAAGCGGGCTTAGTGCGAAATATCTTATGTCATATAACAATTGAAATAGTTTCAAATATAAAAATTTTATTATAGAATTTGTAGAATGAGATTAAATCATACTTGCTGACAATAAGGTTATTAAGTCATTAAAATAAAGACATAAATATTAATTCTGAGATTGTTATATAAGGTAAGAGAATAATAATTACAAGTTTGCATATAAAACTAAATGCTCGATAATAATGCCATAAATTCATTATTAAATGGTTTAGAAGGGACAAATAAGGAATTTATAAAAACCCTAGAAAGAATCATTAAGATTGGAGTCAAAGTAATTAATAACACAGAAGAATTAAAAGAAGAATTGCTTGGGTTAGATGATATTTACCAAACTTGTATAAAGGATGTTAATTTTAAATATTGGTTAGAAGTATCAAATGGGAGATTAGACTATTCTGAAGGAATTAATCCTAAAGCAAAATTCAAAATGATATTTACTAAAAGTTTAATAATAAATATACTCAAGGGCGAAGAGAGTGGTGTTGATGAGTTCATGAAAGGAAAGATTAATGTTGAGGGAGATCTTTCTCAGGGTTTAAGATATATCAAACTTTTTCGTTTATTCTTTAAATATTTGTCAAAAGCGAATTATAAAAAATAATTAAAAGTATGATCTTATCATCGCTATATTATATGAAGTTTTAAATAATTCATCTCTATATTTTTCATCGGTTACATGAATATTTAACATGTTAAATTGACTATGGAACTAAATGACTGAAGTTAGTATGATTGATTCAAATGTAATAAGCTTGATTTTAAACTCATTAGAATCAACAGGAGGGAACGCTAAATCTACTTTAGATGAGTTAGTTAAATTAATTGTAGAGATATCACATGAATCCGAAGATTTAAAAGACGAACTTAATCTGTATGATGACATGTTTTTTCATATATACATTCATGATATAGATTATAATATATGGATAAAGAAAGTAGGAGCAAAATTAACCTTTAATACATCTTATTATGAAAATGTCCCAGAAGAAATGAAAATCATTCACTTTATTCTTTCTAAGAAAGTTTTTAAAAGGATATTTACTCAAAGATTAGATGCTACCGATTCATTTATGAGAGGGTTGGTTAAAATACAAGGAAATTTGTCTGATGGGATTATTATTAGAAATTTGTTAAAGATTTTCTTCCAATATATTAATTATTATTTAACAAACCACATCTAAGCTATTTGATTGTAAAATTTATGGTTGAGATAATTCTTAGATATCCAAACTTTTTTTAGATAGAAAACATGATCTCCTTATAATCAAAATTTATTATCTCGATAATGGGCCTATAATCTAGTCTGGATAGGGTGCCCAAGATTCGCAATCTGTGCGATACTGCACAAGGCTTCGGACTGGGATGTCGCAGGTTCGAATCCTGCTAGGCCCATTTTAAATACTATTTTTTGAGGTGTTAATCAAATTTGTCTATACTATTAAAAAACTTACTTCCTGAGAAAGCAGAAAATGTTTATGAAGGTTATAAAATCGCTAAAATAACATTTCTTATTATTACAATTGTTACAATCATTAGAAGTTTGATTCATTTGATAGCTCCAGATGGTGGTGCAGAATCAATCGCGACTATTAATTTGAATGTGGAAGGTGGGAATATAATTGTTAGCATATTTGCTCTATGGGGCGTTTCACAGTTATTAATGAGTATTGTTTTTCTGGTGGTATTTTTTCGTTATAAAAATTTGATACCATTCATGTATATGTTAATCATAATTGAATATATGATGCGTATTGGTGTAGGTGTATTAAAACCTTTTGAAACTGTAGGAATTGCTCCTGGTGTTGTAGGGAATTATATTATGGTTCCATTAGCAGTTATTCTGCTTTTATTATCAATACTAAAACCAAATAAAAAAAATAAGAAGGTTGAAAATTCTGCGAAAGAATCGTAATTTTCAGAAAATTAATTAAATAAATCTTAAGATCCTCTCTTTAAAAAAGATATATAAGAAATTATTCAAATTTTAAAAAAAAATGGCTCAAAATGATAAAAAGGTAATAAAAAGTGGAGACTTACCTCGCCCTGGATCAGTTATATATAATTTCCACTTTCGAGATGAATTTTCAAAGAAAAAGAAGTTGAGGAGGTGGCAAAAGTTAAATAAATATTTCATGATACCATTGTACCGATTAGGAGTATTACCCTTACTAGGTTTTGGATGGGCAATTTTAATCTTAACAACTATAGGGTGGAAAGATGGGAAAAAAAGAAGAACTCCCCTAGAGTATAGGAGATTTGAGGATATAATTACAATTTTTTCTGCAATGGGAGAAAAATCAGGTTGGGTAAAAAATCTTCATACCAATCCTGAAGATGTAGTAGTAAGACATGGATTTCACCGTTATAAATGCCATGTAGAATTTATAACTGAAAAGAATCAAAAGATCAGTTTAATGAAATGTTATGTTTCTGAATTCGGTAAGTCAGCAAAAATACTTTTTGGTTGGAATCCTAAAGAAGATAATCAAGAAGAAATCGATTTCTCAAAATTACTTGGGTTATTATCGATAATACAGCTACATAGAAATCCCAAATAAAATTAATTTTTTGGAATGCTAAGTTAAACTTTTGCTGAATTTCGATTTTTTTTAAGACAATTAGAATATTTTCTAATTAAATCTGCTCCTAACATTAAGCTCCAAAATTGATCAATAACCTTTTTTACAGCTATACAATGATTATGACCTGATTTTTCTTCATGATCTATGGATTGTTGATTAAAGAATTCATATAAATTAGTAATAAATTGCGAATATTCTTTTGAGGAATATATATTTTCAATATCTACTAAGGTTTGAATATAGAAATTATTTTTCTTAAATTCGTTTAAATAAGGTTTAATATCAAAATTTTGAATTAATTCTATCATTTTTAGTACACCCAACATATTATTCGCATTTTTTGATAACATTTTATATTTTTGTTATGCAAAAATTCTATTTACAATTAAATTATAAAAAAATGGAAATTTAAATGTTTTCAGGTCTTTAATAAGTATTTTATCACTATATTTTTATCCTTTTTAAAAATTTTTTTACCACAACCGAAAGATTTAAATATATAAATAATCTAAAAATTATTAGTACAAATAATTATTTTTGCACATAATTTAATTTTTTTTAGCAATTATTTTACCACAAAAAAATAACCATAATATTAGGAAAAAATGATTGTATTAGAAAATACATATGAGGAATCTATTGTTTTTCCTGGTTCATTAAATTTAATAGGACTTGGAATAGTTAGTATCTCTGAGATAACTCATAATATCGTCTATAGTAAGGGAATTGGAAATTCTTTAATGAAAAAGATGATCCAGTTATATAAAAAAGAAATTCTTCATAAAGAAGAGGGGAAAGTAATTGACTTAATTGGGAGTTATACGGTTTATGTTCATTTCTATAAATTAGATTATGAGATCATTGCGATATTTTATTTAAACGAAAAGGATAAATTAGTTAGATATGAAGATTTGTGCAATCTTTCAAAAGAGTTTATTAAAATAATAACTTTAAATCGTCCAATTTCAGAATTTGATAATGTTTGTAAAAAGGCAGTTCCAAATGCTACAGATACTTCGGCTTTATTTATAATTAGTAGCACAGGGCATTCTTTGTTTACAAAAATTAAAAAAAATATGAATTATTTATCTGAAAATTATATTCAGATTGGTGGTTTTATTTCTGCGATAATAACTTTTTCAAATGAAGTGGTAGGGAAACATTCAGGTGAAGTTTTAGAAGCCATAAGTTTTGAAAATCAGCAATTATATCTCAGCATGAAAGATGAGATTATTTTCGCATATTTAGTTGAGAAGTCGGTTAAATCCAAAAATACAAAGAGATATATTGAATTATTAATGGAAGAATTTTTTATGATCTATAAAGATCATATTAAGGATTTTAATGGAGACTTAAGCCCTTTTGGGAAATTTGAAAAAGTGGTTGATAGGTACTTCGTTATTTAATATTCAATCCTCAAAATTTAATAATTTTTCAGGGGTTTTTTAGGGGTTTTTTCGGAATCATTACGTACTCTCAGTATGTAATAAGTAAACCATACAAACATATTTATAATTCCAATATCATAAACTATATAGAAATGACCGTATTATTAGATTTGGACTTAATCTTAAATAATTTAATTAACGAGTTGGGTCCTTCTGTCTACTTCATTTTAGTTACATCTGAAAATGGAGTGGTAATAAGGTCATATATTAATGAGGATGAATTTAATAAAGCATCTATATCTTTAAATGTATCTCAGCTTTACGAATTAGCTGAGGAAACTACTGAAAGCATTGGATTACATAGTCCAGATTTCAATATAATACATTCGGATAACTATTATATTCTTTCTATTAAAATATTAGAAAAATTAATAATCCTCTTAACTGAAGATCAAGTTAAGGTAAAGGATGTTTTTAATATAATCAATCAATCTGTTCAACCTTCTTAATAAACTAGTTTTTTTCATAATTTTTTAATAGGTATGAATAAAAGAATAATAACTCATCTATAGTATTATCTTTCAATTTTTCAGGATTTTTAAAAACCAATTCATCCAAGATGGTTTCGATTAAATCCTCCTTTGTACCAGTTATTCTTTTTTTAAGTGTTCTACAAATATTTTTTAATTCTGTTTTAATGAATAACCCTTCAAAAAAAATTTAACAAACTATCTATTGTCATATAATTTAAATTAGCATTACTCAAAATTAATCAGCTTTCTACTAGATCTGCTTTTGCTTATAGATTCTAATAATTTAAAAAGAGCTGTCATTAATGAGCAGTTTCTTAATAAATTTATAGAATTTTTAAGGATTTACTATTTAAAGGGTGAGATAGAAGTTCTATTGAACACAAAGATATATAGAAATAACATATGGTTAAAACTTAAAGACATAATCTTAATTGCAGTTAAAAAGCAAAGGATAATTTTTGATAATTTATTTGAGAGGACTATAAGAGAGAAGAATATTCTAGATTTGGAAATTTTTAGGATAATGGGTTGGTTAGATTATAGTTCATAACTTAAAAATTTTTAAGAATTGGACTATAGAATTATTTTATATTCATTATCATTATAAGATTTAAATAAAAGTATTGGTGATTGGTAATAAAATACAATAAAAATATGTACAGCGAGGGCTTCAGCATCTGTTCGCTTATAATAGCTGGTGGGTTTCTTTGGTGGGGATTTAACACGCTTATGACGGATAGCTGGCATTGGTGGTGGTGGTCGGGTTTTATTTGGATAGCTATAGGTATTGCGATAATATCTGGCCAGATTTATGCTCTTTCTAACAGAAGTAAACTTAGAAGCATTGTTAAATTAGAATTTGAGCAAACTCCAAGCGCAACTATTGAGCAAATTTCAATAAACACAGGAATAACTATTAAAGATGTTCGCGCGATTGTGTTGGACTTAAAAGCACGTGGTGAATTGAGAGGGAAATTTTCAACGAAAACTGGAGAAGCTAAACATGTCGAAGTTGAATCTACTATGTTGCCTGAAACTGAATCTAAAGTTTATGAAAAAGGAAAATATTGCTCAAATTGCGGAACTCCAGTAAGTAAGGATGCAGCGGTCTATTGTGCATATTGTGGAGCCAAATTATAATTTCTAATTAAATTCTATTTTTTCTTTTTATTTTTCTCTTAAAAAATTTTAATGAAACCTATAATCATGTTAAAAATTGGACCATAAAAGAGATTTATATTCTCTTCCATTACTTTTTATTAATCATTAATAAAAGAAGAATTGCTATGAAATATAAAAGAAATCAATATACAGAAGGATTTTCAATATGCGCATTATTAATTGCTGGTATATTTTATTACTGGGGGATTAATGCGTTTATGGACGGTTTCTGGCGATTTGGTATTAATTGGATGGGTTTTCTTTGGATTGGTATTGGAACAGCAATATTAGTTAGTCAAATTGCAGCTTTAGTCAATCGTAGCAAGTTAAAAAATGTTGTTTTATATGAATTCAAGCAGAATCCAAATATTTCAATCGAAGAAATTAGTAATAATACTGGAATTTCTGTGAGAGATATAAAGGCAATAATACTTGATTTAAAAGCATCAGGCAGATTAAGGGGCAATTTTTCCGCTGACACGGGTTCTGCAAAAGAAATGCAGGTTATAAAGGAAGAGCCTCCAATAGCTCAAAAGATTCCTCCAGAGGGTGCAAAATTTTGTCCTAGTTGTGGCACTCCAATTGAGCGTAGTGAAGCTGCCTTCTGCGCATATTGTGGATCAAAATTATAATTTTTTTTTACTATTTTTTTACTCTTTTATTAGTATTAGTATTTGACTTTAAATTGTTATTTTAAAATAAATAAAAATTAATCAAAATACTTAAATTTTCGATTTAACTTGATCTCCTTAGAGGTATTATTTCTAGAAAGTGTGAAATTATGCCAGTCTTTACTTATGATGAAAAAATGGAACTTAAAAATCAAAAATCGCGAAAAAAAAATAGTAAAAAATCCAATTCCAATCTAAAAAAAACACTACTTCAAAAAGAAGCAGAATTTATTAATGATGTATACGACATTTAATCTCTTTCATTATTTTACTGTTTTTTTTTAATTAGATAAAGATAAAGTTATATATAAAGGATAAAAAAAAGGAAAGAAATTAGTATTTATGGAGGATAACGTAATTCATATATACTTTTTCCACCATTTAACGGTCCTTTAATGTATGGTTCAAGCTCTTTTTGCTCACGCTGTGTTATTCCCTCTATTGGGGGAAGGGTTCCAGGAGGAAATGTCGTTAGAATATCATTTACTAGTTTCTCTAAGTAATCTAAGAAAGCCTCCATTCCAGGTTCTCCTTTTTCAAATGTAGCCTTACTTGGGCATCCAACATGACCTTCGGGATAAGCGGCTAGCTCTATCGGTCCGAAACCAACTTGACCATACCATCGGATTGGTCTTTGATATATATTGCCAGCTTTATCTACATGTCCATCTGGCATCCAGCCGACAACTTCGTTATCCTCACAAGCATCAACTTTCTTAATCATTTCAGGGAACAATGTCATAGAGAAGGATGTTTCGGCCTCATCAGCATGAATAAATGGCGTTTCAAATGGACCACCATGAGTTTTGTCCATACAATATTTAGGAATTGCATGATACCAATTTACATTACAAATTACAGCAGGTAATTGATAAATTTTAGCCCATTCATGTATAGCAGAAGGAATAACGTATTCTTGGCCATGACCATTAAGAAGTATCATCTTTCTGAACCCCATATTCCAACATCCTGCAATTATCGCTCTTAATAACCCTTTAAAGATTTCTTCGGGTACGATTATAGTTCCAGGCATCCCTACATGATGATAAGGGTGTGAACCATACCACGTGGGTTGAGCTACAGTGCAACCAGTTTTTTGAGCCACCAATTCAGCCATTCTAGTAACCAAGAAAGTATCTTCTCCAATACAGGCTGCGGGACCATGGTTCTCGGTTGATCCAGTTGGAATTATAATAACATCATTCTTTTTAACCCTTTCTTTTATGTCCGTTATGGTCATGTTTTGAAGATATATCCCATCAGGTATATCCATATGACCACTTTTAGGAGGAAGATTCCATTTTCCCATTTTATTTTCACCTTTTTACAAATTTTATAATATTATGAAAGTTTACTTCGGTTAAATTTTTTTAATAAAAGATTTTTAAGTTAATATATGTTAATAAGCATCGTTTCTGGATTGGATGAATCCATTAGCAATAAAGAACGCATTATCAAAAAGTTTTCGACACTATGTCATCTATTAAAATCTTTAGACTATGATGGGATTGAATTGAGTCTTTTAGAACCAGAAAAGATTGATATCATGCAAATAAGGGAAGTTATTGATTCATATCAAATTCGAATCCCTGCTTTGGGTACTGGGAGTACTTATATTCGGTTTGGGTATTCATTAGGGGATAATAATGAAGTAAATAGAGAAAAAGCTATAGATAGAATCTATAAATATGTTGATTTTGCTAGTGAAATTAAATCGAAAGTTATTATTGGATTAATCAGAGGTAGATATAAATATGATAGTAGCCCAAAGAAGGAAAAATCAAATATAATATCTTCACTTAAAAGATGTATTGTTTTCGCAGAAGATAGTGGAGTAGAATTGTTATTCGAACCTATAAATCGTTTTGAAATAGATTCTTACAATACAATAAGAGAATCAATTGAATTAATTGAAGAGATTGGATCTGAAAATTTAACACTTCTAATAGATTCTTTTCATACATATTTGGAGGAAGATCCATTTTTTATTTGGGATGATTTAAAAAGTATATGCAATAAAGTTGGACATATCCATCTTGCAGATAGTAATCGGAGAGCTCCTGGTTCAGGTCACTTTGATTTTAAAGGCTTCTTAAATATATTTAAAAAAGCTGGCTATAATCAATTTGCATCCATTGAAACTATAATGAAACCATCATTTGAAGAGGTTGCTAAAAGTTCTTTTGAGTATTTAAAATTAATCTTGAATTAGATTTCTAGTTAATTATTGCAGAAATTTTGCAGTTAGTCCTATCTGTTTGAAGAAGTTTAATATTATCTGGTACTTCATTTAAAGTTATTTCTTTTGTAATCATAGGACTAACATCCATGCCTGCTGCCATACAACTTATAACATTCGAAAATGTCCCATGACCAGAATGCCCTTGAGCACCTACAATTCGTGCTCGGCGAACTTGGAAATATTCACCACAAACCGGCATTCTTTGTTCAGCCCGAGCTACAATTACGACAGTACTATTGACGGCTTTACATTCCCATATAGCATTTTGAATATCATCACAAACTAAATTTGGTAATCCTGAAGCCTCAAGGTATAATGTAGCACCTTCATTTCCAGTATATTCTTTAACTTTTTCTACAAAATCATCTTTAATTGGATTTATTACATAATCCGCACCTAATTTTTTAGCTAAACCTGCACGATTAGGATCAGGTTCAGACATAAGACATACTCCAGCACCCGCAAACTTTAATAACTTTGCAGCTGCTAACCCTATTGGACCGGCTCCTAATATTACAACATTCTCACCGGGGCGGATTCCTCCTCCTCTTTCTATTACTGCATTATAAGCCACGGAAGTTGGTTCAACAAGGCTTCCAATTTTGTAAATATCGTTATATTTTTTGTCTAATTTCCTTAAGCTCCAACATAACTTTGCAGGCACTGCAATATATTCTGCAAATGCTCCATCGATGGAAAAACCAATCTCTTGTAACCTTTCACAGTGGTTAGGATAACCGTCACAACAGGGTTTACATTCTCCACACCAAACCATTTCTTCAACTGTTACAGGTTCCCCTATTTCATATAGCCTTCCTGTTCTTTTATTTATCGCTTGTGAGCCAACCTGTGCAATTTCACCAGCAAATTCATGACCTAAGGTTACAGGAAATGAGGTAAGACCAGGATAATAAATATAACCGTCTTCATAAGTTTGGTTCATATGAACGTCACTTCCACATATACCACACCGTTTCACCTTTATTAGCACTTCATTTGGGTTAATATGAGGTTTTGGCTTTTCTACCATTTTAACAATAGGATTGCGCCAAACTTGTGAGCCTAAGTAAGTTAATTTTCCATTGATATCTTTAGATCCTAATTTAAAGGACGGTTTTGGATACCATGTTGCATTAATTTCTATTGCTTTCATTAAAATTCAATATTGTAATCATACTTTTTAATTGATAATTTAGATAGAGAATAAATAAAACTTTGTTCTTGAAAATGTTAATTTACCTTTAAATTAAAAAAATAGGAAAAAAAGGATATAATTTTAGTATTATACAGAGCCTAACTTTTGTTTATGCAATTCAGTTAACTTTCTCCTGTTCTCAGCTAATCTCTCTCCTTTTATTGGGTAAAAATACATACCGATTAAGGATAGTCCAAGGACTATTCCTGGATAAATTCCCATTAAGATTCTAAGACCTAAAATAACATCTACACCCGGATTTGGAGTATAATTCATCCAATCGGTGGAAGTAAAGACTAATCCGATAATAATGAAATTTAGGATCATCGATAATCTAATTAGAAAGTTAAGAACAGCATAATATATTCCAGAACGCCTTAGTCCGTAAGTGATTTCATCTTCATCAATAATCTCTGCAATGCATTGGTCATAAAAGTAAAGACCGCCTCCCAATCCTACTCCGAAGAAAATCATAAAAATTAAAGCCATTTCAAAATTAATTGAATACGCAAAACATACCACTGATACTAACCATACGATAATTCCTATTAATCCACACAATCGGGCTCCTTTTTTAACTCTTATGAACTCCCACATAGGTGTTGAGACTGCAGCAACAAGAAAAGTAACTAATAGAAGTATCCCAATTAATTCTGTATCTGTAATTCCAACTGCATATACAAAAAAGAGAGGAGATAAGGTCGGCAAAATATTAATTACAAGCCAAGTACCAAGAGCGGGGAATAGAAACCATAAAAATGACTTATGTTTGAAAGTAAATTTTATGGTTTTTGTGAACGACATGGCACTTTCCGCATCCTTAGAGATATGTTTGGGATCCTTAACGCCCCATTTTAGAATTAGAAAGTAAAAGACAAAAATAATGATTGCTGCCACAATTCCAGTCATCTGATATTGAAATATAGTTGTACTAACATTTGCAGGGTTACTATTTGTTATATCTTCAATTATAAAAGTAGGGAATGTTAACGCAAACATAGTTGCAAGTAGAACAAAAATTATACGAATTCTACCCGTTGAACTACGTATTCTCATGTCGACAAACATTTCAGAAAAAAGAGCATTGTAATTCAAGTTAAAAGATGTATAAGCAAAGTCAAACAGGATAAGAATTATGATGAAATATGTGAAAACCGATTGATTTATATCATAATTACCTGGTGGAGTAAATAACAGAATCATCAAAATTCCGAGTGGTATAGTAGCAGCGATCATCCATGGAATCCTCCGTCCCCACCTGCTTTTAGTCCTATCAGAGAGATATCCAATTAACGGATCATTAATTGCATTCCACAAAGCCCAGAGAATAAAGCCTAAGGTCATTATGGTCGTAGGAATTCTGACAATAGTGAAATAAAAAGTAAAAATCAAAAATGAAAAAGTGTTAAGAGCAACATTATCACCTACTTCTCCACAAGCAAAAGCTAATCTCATGCCTAAAGACATTTTTCGAGGTTCTTCGTTATTCATATAATCAACTTTTTTTTTGAAATTATTTATAAACTAAAACAGATCGCTTTTTTGTTTTTGAACATATAGAATAAATGTGATTTAGTATTTGTTATTCAACTTTAAAAAACTTTCCAATGCTAAGAAAGAAAATAATAAATAAATATTTGTGATAAAAATTGACAAAAAATTTCACAATTGGTGTAATTGGAGCAGGCAGAATAGGTAAGATCCATGTAGAAAATATTTTGAGAAAAATCCCTGAAGTAAAGTTAAAAGCAGTAGCGGATATAAAGATTGATAATAATTTGAAAAGTTGGGCTAATAAAATAGGGGTTCCTAATCTTACAAATAACCCTTATGATATAATAAAGGATTCCGAGATCGATACAGTTATTATAGCATCATCTACAGAAACTCATTCGGAATTTATTCAACAAGCAGCTAAAGCGCGAAAATCGATTTTTTGTGAAAAACCAATAGACATTGATTTAATAAGAATTAAGAAGACATTAGATGTAGTTAATCGAGAAGGTGTAAAATTGATGATTGGTTTTAATAGGAGATTTGACCGCAATTTCAAAAGAGTAAAGGATCTAATAACGTCTGGACAAATTGGTAATCCTCAAATTATTAAAATCACGTCACGAGACCCTACTCTCCCCCCTATAAATTATTTAAAAAATTCAGGAGGATTATTCATAGACATGACTATTCATGATTGGGACATGGCTAGCTTTCAGGTAGGAAGTGATATTGAAGAAGTATATGGAAATGGAGCTGTTCTTATAGATCCTGAAATTAAAACATTAGGAGATATTGATACAGCAGTTGCGTTGTTAAAATTTAAAAATGGGACTTTCGGATTGGTCGATAATTCTCGACAAGCAGTATATGGTTACGATCAGAGAGTTGAAGTTTTTGGTTCTAAAGGTTGTCTTATTGCGAATAATGAGCCTTCAAACACTGTAAGATTATTTACTGCTAATACAATTAAAGAAGATAACATTCCTTATTTCTTCTTAGAAAGATATATAGACTCTTATGCAGAAGAATTAGTGTACTTTTTTCAGATCTTACGCAATAATGAAGAACCATCCCCTAATGGAATCGATGGCTTAAAAAGTGTGTTAGTTGCATTAGCAGCTCAAAAATCTTTGATTGAGAATCGTCCAGTGAAAATTTCTGAAATAGACCATTAATTTATGTTAATTCATAGAGAAAACTAGACAAAATTCTGAACCTAATAATTTTCAGATCTAAAGTTTATAATATAAAATGAATTATTAAAAGCAAAGATTAAAAGTTTGTATTTATCTAATTGAGTCACAATGTCTTATGATATTTCAGCTTTAAAGGTTCTTTTCAAAAAAATTTTTCCGCCTAAAAAATGTATTTTTACAGTCGATAGTAACGGCGATGGGAAAACAGATTCTCTTTTAATTAAAGCTTTGAATGTAATTATGGCTATGGAGGTTCCAGATGAGATAGAGCTTGGTGGATTTAGCACAAAAAATTTTGATATGAGTACTTTTCAATTATCTGACTATGGAAAAATGTATATTGATGAAAAACCTATAGATGTATCTAAGGAGAAATTTGATGTGAGAAGTTTAATGGATCATTTTAGTATATATCATAAAGGAGATAAATTTACAATCGAGGATATTCTTGCCGGAAAGTTAGCTGGAAGAATTATCGCTTTAGGAGATTATATAAATATATTAATCTCAATTGATCAAGAAAGTCTTAGTAATTTTAAAGAAGGCAAGCATACATTCAAGTTTGAATCAGAGTTAATTCCGACACTCGAATTTAGTTTTGAGTTGACAAAAACCAATTTAGACTTGAAATTTGATCCACATGAAACATAAAAGAGAATTCTATTTTTAACTACTTTTAGATTATTGATTTGGATTGAAAAGAATTCAATAATTTGGTGGACTTTATATCTTTATTTGTATAGAATTCTTAGGTGTATTTACTGTGGCAATAATAAACGATAAAGTTTATTCAAAATCTCACCCTTTAACTGAAAAATCAGAAATTAAGTTCGTATGTCCTATTTGTAAAACGGCAAAATCATTGCAATTTCCTCAGTTTGTAATTAATCAAGCAAAACAACTTACTACAATTTCATTACCCAAAGGGTTAATATGTGAACATCATTTTCAAGCATTTGTAGATAAGAATTTTAAAGTCCGTGGATATCAAAAAGTTGATTATGAATTTAAGTTTGAATCAAATATAGACCAGAAGAAATTAGATAAAAATCAAATTGAAAAAGATAATTCTTTATTCGATAATTTGATTCTCGAAGGAAATTACATTGAATATGTTCCAATTAAGTCTAAGTTAAAGGAAAAATCTAATTCTAACGATAAATCTAATGAAATTCAGCTTCAGGATGAGAATTTAAAACTGAAGGAAATCTATGATAAGTTTTGGGAATTTATTGATGATAATAATCCTAAATTTAAAGATTACATTGAAAGAGATAAAAGAAGAGAAAATATAAAAATAATTTTTTAAAAGGTAAAATTGCAATATTAATCTAGGCTTTTGAAGTATTCCTTTTTTTAAAACTACGTAATAATTTTGAAAAATTTAATGGTTTGTCAGCATAATTAAGCTCCCTGAGAGCCTGTTCTTGATACGCAATAAAGAGATTATTAGAAAATTCTTCCCAATCGCGACATATTGCTAAAGTTTGTTGATCATTTCTAAGGAGGCTGTCATGAGAGATTATTCTGGTGAATTCTAAAACATATTCTTCAATTAAATCTGAATCAGCTCCTTTAAGTACATCTCTACAAAATTCATCTGCAGAATACCAATCTTTCACTCTGGAAAGATCTCGATGGATTTGAGTTAAGAGTACATTTCTTGGTCCTTCCCACAATTCCATAATCATAGAATCACGATGTAATCTTGGTAATGGTAAAAAGTCCTCCATTATCCCATGACCGCCAAAAAAGGATATTGCCTTACGAATCATTTTTGGAGCTTCATCGGCAACAACTATTTTCTGCAACATTATTAACTCACGTAATCGAAAACGACGTTTTCTTTCCTCTAAGTTATCCATTTTCTCTAATTCTCTTATTCCACTGATTAATTCTTCACCAAAATATATATATTCTGAATACACTTTGAATGCTCCTGCAGCACTCCTTTTTGAAAAATGGTCTAAATCATATATTTGATTAATCATTAATGGAAATGATGAAATTGGGATTCCAAAAGCATTTCTAAATTGGGAATATAGTATTGCTTCTCTTGCAACTCGTAAAGCACCAGCAGCCATACCAAAAGCTACATGAAGTCTTGACAATGAAAGCACAATTCCAACAATGTCAGCAAGGCCCATCTCAAGAGGCCCTATAGGATATGCAACCGCTCCATTATAAGTAATTTCTGCTGTTGGTAATTCTGCAGTTCCTAACTTTTGTTTTAACCTATCAATAGTGAAGGAATTTCTTTTTTCTTTTTCTTTATTCCCAGGAAGCCAGGAAGGAACTATAAACGCAGCGACTCTAGTTGATGATTTCGTACCTCTTGGTTTTGCTGTGACAACAGCATAATCCGCATGTGTTGCAGAACAGAAAAATTTTTGTCCATATAACCTCCAGCAGTTTGAAACTCCATCTTTCCCTTCTTCTTTTACGTAAATAGCTTCTACAAGATTAGCAGGAACATCACTTCCACCTTGAATTTCACTTACAAATTGCGCGCCTTTAGCATATTCTCCTTCTTTTCCTTCTCTTATATGATTAAGAATATTCTTCGCTTCAGGACTCAAAGAATCTTCGTATTTTTGCATCAATTCAACAGCACCATGCGAACAAGCCACTGGACACATAACACCAGCTTCTCCATTCTGGTAAAGTAAGAACATTTTAACAAATCTATTCCAAGGACTATTTCTTAGAGGATCAAAAAGACCTAAACTAAAGATTTCTTGTTCTAATTTTTCAGTTTCCGAACATCGTTCAATCCTATCTATTCTATGATTATATGCATCAAAATGTTTGAGTTTAGTGATTTTCATTCGATTTTCCAGCTCATTAGCTTTATCGGCAAGATTTTTAAATCTAAAAGAAACGTATTCTGAAATTGCTCTAAGGTCTCGTTCAATCTGTTCGAATTCAACTCCAGTATATTTTCTAACTAATGCTTGAAAGAAATCATCATCATTATAATAGTTGAAGTGATCTCTTACAAACAAATAGTCATCAAAACTATATTGATTATTACGGTTTCCCTCTTGATTTGACAATTATCACAACCTAATTCTCATTTTTAAGAAAAATCAATATTAATATATATTTAAGAGAATAAATTAATTTACTTTGATGTGATTAAAATTTTCATACATTTTTTGAAAGTAAATGATGATTTTCTAAATTAGAAAGTATATCTATAGGTAATGAGCTAAAATCCTAATTAATTATAAATTTTATAATATCAAAATTAATAAATGGCAAGGGAGGGATTTGAACCCTCGGTACCCAGATCTTCAGTTTCACCTGTATCGGGTAATCCAATGTATCTGGTGCGTTCCCGGGCTACGCCACCTTGCCGTTAATAAAAAGCTTGAATTTTTTAAAAATTCGAAATTAGTGATTTAAAAAGTATAAAATATCATTTAAATTTTTTCAGTCGTATGAGTCGCATGAACTTATTTTTCCATAATTAATTGTCGTTTATCTTGTGGTAATTTTTCACTTGCATATCTCAATATTAATCTTGATAATCGCTTACGATTTGTCAATAGATATTCTGTTATTATATCTGGTTTATATTTTGAACACGTTTTTAATAGCCATCCTATCCCTTTTGCGATATAGTTTTCTTTCGAGAAATATAGCATGTATTCTACTTTTTTAAAGACATAAATTTCATTAAAATCCTTGTGAACCATTACAATTTTTAAAAGCAGAACCAGAGATGCTCTTTTAAGCCATAGGGACTCATTTTGACTCCAATCATCGATTGTTTGTATCACTAAATCTTCATTAGCTTTCTTTGCTATAAAAGGTCCAAGTACTCTAATACAACAACTATCACACGTACTCCAAGTGTGACAATAGGGAAAGTATTCTGATTTAAAAAATTGGAGGATATCTATAGTAAATTGATTTTTATATCGATCTAGAAAGAAAAAAGCTACAAATTTATACTCCTCCACAGGAAATTTAGCAAGAGTTTTAAATATCTGCATAGCTGATTTAAATGAAGGATTGTATTTTCTCTGAGCATCTTTTGCTACTTTTTCTAAATCAGCTGTTTTAACCCCTAAGATAATATAATCGTCGATATCCGGATTTATAATTTTATACATTCTTATTTTTTGATCTTTGGATAAATTAGGTTTATATTTTTCGATTAATAATTTAATATCCGAGATAATCTGATTTAATTCTGACATATTATTGATTTGAATTTAAAATTTTAATAATATTTAGATTTATTTCAAAAATTTATCGATACCTTGTTTTGGTTCTGATTTTGCAGCTTCATTTAGGAAGGGATTTATTATAGAAATTACTTCTTTATTGAAATTCTTAAGTTTTGGTAAATCACCTCGCCGATAAACATCGATAATTGATTCATTAAGGTTATTTAAAATTAAACCAGCCCATTTCATAATATTACTCCCTTTTCCTGTACGTACCAATTCAAGATATTCTTTATTAAGGAGTAATTCAGAAACTTTATAATTCCATTTCCGAAAATCATTAGGTATCCACCGCTTTTCCCTTATATTTATATCATATTCTCGACACATCGTATATAAGATCAAATTTATTTTTTTTGCATATTCCGAAGGTGGATGCATTTGACCTTTATACAGCTCTAATAGAGGTTTAACAACGTAGTTATATTTACTCTCTTTTAATTTATTAATAAAAAATTGAGCTTGTGAATCTCTAAGTGTTAAACCAGGTGAAAAGAGAATGAAATCGGCACCTGCAGATTTTGATTTCCTAACAATATCCTCTAAGTCATCCTCATTATCCTCCAAAAAAGGGATTATGGGAATTAAATTAATTCCCACTTGTATTTGCGGCACCTTTTCTTTGAGAGATTTAAGGGATTCAAATCGTTCTGATGGAGCAGAAGAAAAAGGTTCTAAAAATCCCGCCAATTCCTCATTTGTAGTAGTAATTGAAAAAGCTACAGTACACCACGTGTCAAGGGCAATTTTTTGTAAAATATCGATATCTCTAATAATTAAACTTGATTTGGTTGATATTCCAATAGGATATTTATTTTGTGCTATTACCTTCAATACTTTTCGTGTATTCTCAACTTTCCTTTCTACAGGTTGCCATCCATCTGTAACCCCTCCTAGTCCAATTACATCAGGAAGCATACTTCGTGATCTTTTTAGAGTATGTTCCAGCTTCTTATCAATGTCTCTCTTAATTATTATTTCATGTTCAAAATCTTGTTCTAAATAATATCTTTGGCTTCTAGCATCACAGTATATGCAAGTATGAGCGCATCCACTATAAGGATTGATAGTATATCTAACCCAGAACCATGAATCAGGATATTTGAGTTTATTTATTGCTGACTTATACTCTTTGTAAATTAATCTAAATTTCTCAGCCATATTTATAGTAGTGATTAATATTGTCAATTAATCGTAGAATTTATTTAAGTTTAGGTATGAGTAGTACAAAAATAAGAAAGTAAATGAAAAAACGCCCCCCCATTATTAGCAAGTGACTAAAAAACGGATGTGGAAAAAATGTTTAAAGGGCGTTTTTTCATACTTAATATGCATACTTGCTAATATATACTTTTTCTTTATAGGCTCATTTTTATAAAAGAATAATAGCAGATTTATACTTATGAAATCATCGTTTCATGAAATTAGATATCTGTTTATATCATATTAATATTTTATTAGGATAATATGTTTAAGATAAATTAATATGAATTTTATATTAATAATATTGGGTCATTATGGGCATTTTTTTATATAAAACTTTTTCATCTCCATTTAATCCTTATACAATTGTATGGGAAGAAGAGGAATCTAAAATTAGGATAGAACGTATATTTCTTAGTGATGCTGAACTAAAATCGGATAAAAAAGCATTAAACACCTTTAAAACAGTGAAATTAGGCTCTTCACCGTCAATTATCTTGTTAAATGAAAAAATTCAAAGATTTTTCAAAGGAGAAGATATTAAATTTCATTTAAATTTACTGAATTTTAATCGGTGCTTTGAATTCCAAACCAAAGTACTTTTAGCAGAATCTGAAATACCTAGAGGATGGATTAGCACGTATAAACGAATTGCTGAGCATTTAGGTAAGTCAAATGCGTCTAGAGTTGTTGGAAATGCATTAGCTAAGAATCCATTCCCCATTATGATTCCTTGCCATAGAGCAATCAGATCAGATGGCGATTTGGGAGGCTTTCAAGGAGGAATAACTATGAAACACTCATTATTAGAATTAGAAGGTATCAAATTTTCAGATAAGGGAAAGGTCATTATGAATAGGATTTACTATTAAAGCGTTATATATATGTATTAATTAGATTTAATTCTATTTTCCTAGAAAAATGCGCCCGGCGGGATTCGAACCCGCGTCCATGGCTTGGAAGGCCACGATTCTACCTCTATACTACGAGCGCAATTTAGAAATGAGGAAATTGAGAGATATCTTAAACTAATCGCAAAATATTCTGAATTAATGATCTATATTAATGATTAAAAAAAAACTTTCTCATCTCTAATAAATTATAAAATATCATTTGCAATTTCATAAAGGCTAATTACTTTATTGACAACGACCCATGCATCAAGAGCGTAATTTGAAATCGAAATAAGTTTTTTACTTAGTTCTAAAGTCTTGGGAGAAAAAAATCCTTTTTGAAAACCACCAATTATTATAATATAATTATTAGTTATATCTTTTTCAAACAATAAATCTTGATACTTTATTAAGTCCCCTTTCGTGGATAAAATCATAATATCACTCTTTTTGAATTTATTGATAAGATCCTTTAATTCTCCTTTAAATTGTGAAATGAGTTGAAGATTTTCAAATTTTAGTTCATTTTCAGATAGAAGTTTCCCCATTAATCCCTTGAATCTATTATAATTCCTTGTTAATTTAATCACAGGATTAATTTCGTAGATTTTATTATGATAAGTATGAATATAAAGTTTAAGATTACCACTTTTATTTAACGGGGATCCTAAGGCATTTAATAGACAATTATGAATAATATCAGGACGCCCTCGCTTTTCAAAATTTTCCAACTTATTCATTGCGGAGTGGTGTAAGGCATTATCAAGTAGTTTTGATGAATAATTATCCTTCCTTAAATTACGTTGAATCGAAGGATGACTTTCAATTTTTGTTGGGATTAATTCTATTCCGCATTCTACTAATAATAAAATTAACGGCATTTCTTTAAAATTCTTTAAAAAGTTCTCTTTAATTTGATAAAATATCGAGTTGTTCCATAACATTCAAAACATGTGAGGGAAACATGGGATCCTTTACCTTTTGAATGAAGTCTTATCCTACAATTTATACCAGGATAAAGAAATTTCTTACATTTATGACAAATTCGCTTATTCCATTTTTCAGGGATCTCAATTTTTGCTCTTTGAGCATATTTTCGCGCTAAATATGTATATCTATTTGCCAAATCTCTATTTTCGGGAAAAATCTCTTCAACTTTTCCAAATAAATAACTTATCCTTATTTCTGCTATTTTTTTTATGATATTTTTGTTAAATCTTTTAGGTTTTGGCATTTCACTAAATTTTTAATATTAATTTTATTTTTTGCTTAAGTTTTGTTTGGAAATTATAATCGTTTTCCCCCTAGTATCTAAAATATAAGATTCAGTAGCTTTTGATATTTGATTAGCTAAATCATTTATATTATGCTTAGATGCAATTGTCTTTAAAACTTTAATTTTGATTGTTTTATATCTTTTCAGTAATTGATCTACATGATTAAGAAATTCTTTCGTAAGCCCATTTTTCCCTAATGAACAATCAGGCTTGGCGTTTAATATCTTTTTAAACTCCTCATTATTTCTCATTGTCCCAGAATACCTTTATTACCAAAAAATTTTTAATTTATTTACTCTTTTAAAATGTATCATTATTATTATTATTCTTGGTGTATAAAATATTAGCATCTATGTCGTCGAGCCTGAAGAATTAATTAAAATTATTGCTGAAAAACTGAAAGAATTTAACGAAATTAAGCCCCCAAAAGGAAGTCAGTTTTGGAAAACTGCTTTTTTCAAGGAATTAGCTCCAATTGATCATGAAAATTTTTGGTATATAAGATGTGCGTCGTTATTAAGAAGAATTAAAAAATATGGACCAATTGGTGTGAATAAATTGAGAAAATTTTATGGTGGAAGAAACAGAAAGGGGGTTGGATTAAATCACAGTGCTAAAGGAAGCGGAAAAATTATTAGACTAGCATTGCAACAACTAGAAAATGCAAATTTAATCATAAAACAAGAAAAAGAAGGAAGAATTGTTTCGCCAGAAGGAACGAGTCTTTTAGAACGATCCGCATATATTATATTAAGGAAATAAGGTCAATATTTTAGAGCTTATTTATTTTTAGGGTATAATTATGAGTGATGAAGAAGAATTAGAAAATATTAGAAGAAGAAAACTAGAAGAATTAAGACAGCAAGCAGTTCAACAAAAAATTGCAGAACAACAACAAAATGAATATGAAAAGAAAAAATATCAGTTAATGCGACAAATTTTAAGCCAAGAGGGAAGACAACGATTAGAAAATATTAGAATGGTGAAACCACAATTTGCGGAACAGATTGAATTGCAATTAATACAATTGTTCCAATCAGGACGTTTACGCGGAGCTACTCCATTATCCGATAATGAGTTTAAAAAGATATTAGAACAATTAACTGCTAAAGCAAAAAAGAAAGAATTTAACATAAAGAAGTAAAAAAGAGAAAATATCATGGCAAGAAATAAGGATTTACCATCAAAAATAAGAAGAGGAAAAAAAAGTAAACAAAGTCAATCAGTTCCTACTTGGATAGTGCGAAAATCAGGAGGAAGAATCAGAAATAGTCCCTATTCAAGAAGGGAATGGCGTAATAGGCGCCTAAAGAGGGATTAAAGTTAATTTACATAATATCACGAGGAAGAAAATATGGCAAAGAAAAAATCGAAAGAAGTAAGTTTAGATGATTTAGAAGAAGAACTTGAGGAAGAATTAGTAGAAAGTGAAGAGGAAGCAAAGATCAAGGAGATTGAAGAATTTAGTTTAGATGAAATATCAGAAGAAGGAGAAGTTGGAGAAGTATTTGAAGAAGAAATTGAAGCATTAGAAGAAGAAGAGGTTCCCCCTGAGGAGGAAATCATTGATGAACGAATTTATATCATTCCATTAGCTAAAGCGAGAAGAGGTCCTAGGACTAAATGGGCAAAGAAATCTGTAAAATATTTAAGAAACTTCATGGAAAGACACTTTAAGCCAGAATCTTTAATAATTTCGCAAGAACTTAATCAAAAGATTTGGTCGAGAGGTATCCAAAAACCACCAAGAAAGATTAAAGTGCGAGCAACTAAGAATGTTGATGGTTTAGTGGTTGTTTATTTAGCAGATTAAGTTTATTAATTGCTTTATGATCCTCAACAAATTAAAAATTTTATATAGTCTTCTTATTTTAAGTTTAGATTTTTCAACAATATACTTAATTAGATCAATACTGATTTTGGTGAGGATGGATAGCAGATTTATCTTTAATTAAATTTTATATCTCTCAAGATTTGAAAACTATCACAAAAGAAGAAGCTGAAAAGAGAGTAAAAGAAAGCGGTGGAGTTATTCGAGAGGATATTACTAATGATCTTTGGTATTTTGTCACCGGTAATTCAGGTAACGAATCTGAAGAATTTCAAAAGGCGAGAAAATTAGGAGTTTTGTTTATTAATGAAGCGGAATTTAAAAAAATGATAGATTAAAGAGAAAGAAAATA
>Ga0180437_10003478_pt1 | contig 23431 bp, 21 predicted proteins | sample SS_ome_4_FD_132410 | JGI IMG/M metagenome (GOLD analysis project Ga0180437, IMG submission 132410) | Hypersaline lake sediment archaeal communities from the Salton Sea, California, USA - SS_3_D_1 metaG | ecosystem: Environmental > Aquatic > Non-marine Saline and Alkaline > Hypersaline >...
CCATAGCCAATTTTCGGGCAATTTCTGACGAAGATTTTTTGTTCTCAAACAGATCCTTTTTGCATTCTTCAAGAAGGTTGAGAGCTTTTTCTTTATCTGGCCCAATCACCTCTAAAAGAGTTTCTAATGTCTGCCTATTTATCTTATTTTGTAGTCGTGCCTCTTCTGAGCTAGGTCTACGTAGCAGTGTTCCTACTAGCTTATGTTGGGTAGAGACATTGGCCAAAAGGGGTTTGATGGTTACTGTCATCTCAGGTTTGACCCCTTTCGGAGGAGGCATACAAATAGTGCCATCTGCATCGAGATAGGCTGTTTCTAACCCCTCGTTGAACAGAACCTTTTTGCCGTCAAAAGCCTTGAAAAGATAGTCCATCTCATCTGCCCGAATAAATTCTTTGCGCTCAGTTAGTCGCAAAAGGGAAAGTTGCAAAAGAGCAAATGTGCCTTTACCTTCTATCAACTCAGGATGAGCCTCCATCTGGAGCTGAACGTAGCGAACCATCTTCTGTTCCAAAATAAATTGCTTTTTACGAATGAGGGCGTCGAGTTTATCCACATCCCCTTCTTTCAGGATACTTTTAAGCTCTTGTATCGCCTCTCCTTGAGCTTGAATTAACTTTTTCTTCTCTTGCCTCTCAAGCCTTTTAATAAGCCTATTGTAGGCATCGCCTTTTGGATTTTGGCGTATCGCTAGAAGCTCAGGCAAAGAGACCACTTCATATTTACTTGCTCCAGAGCCAAGGGCACCTTCACGAAAAAATGTGCACTCATTTTCTTCATCAACCTTGACCGATTGCATGTAGAGATTAGCAAGTTCCGTAGAGACCTCTTCACCTACTTTATATCTACCTTGTTCTACATCGTTTTGAGGATCAAATGAGCTGACATAGTCGTAAGTCCTCGTTTCGCTCCACTCAATGGCCTTATCACATTGATCGATCGCTACTTCAAGCTCGTGTTTTTGATACCACTCTAGGACATACTTTGCTGCACGAGTCAGCTTTTGATCTGGTGTAAGACTATCTATCTCTTTTTGGGAAACAGGCTTTGTGCTCTCTTCGCCTCCAGATCTAAGGAGCGCATCGATCTCTTCTTCCAACTCTTCAACAACAGCGCCTTGCTGTATTTTGTTGATAAATTTCTGGTAATTTGCATTCCAGGTATCGAGATGATGGTAAAACGTCTCGCCAAAGAGTTTGAGATTTTTCATCTCTTCAAATGTCACACTTTCTTTAGAAAGAACATCTGCTATTTGATTTTGCTTTTCTTCTATCGCCTCTTTTCTCAACTCCAAGGATCTGATGGCATCATTTTTTGTCTTTATGGGGATCGCCTGCTCTTCTATTCTGCTTTCTGATAGCCCTTTTGTAGAAAACTGGTTTGAAAGCACTTTTCTATCGTGCATCTCTTCGTCAGACAGCTTTTCTTTCGCATAGAGCGCTGTATCACACTCTTCATCTGCTTCTAAAAGAGATTCTGTCTCTTCTTCTACGCTCAAATCCGATTGGTCTTTTTTGAAAAGCGTTCGAATCTTATTTAATATGCAACCCTCTCGGCTCTTTTGGATCTCTTTGGCAATATTGCCAGCAACCTTTTGAAAGCCCTGGCAAAGGGCAGAGAGCATAAATTTTGCGTGTAATCGAGGAAACCCTTTTCCAGAAACCTTTTCTGGAAAGATGGTATTACGTAATGTTTCGGTCCCTTGCAAAACCTTCTCTTTTTCTGCTGCCAATTCTTTAGGAGTTTTTGGAAGTGGACGAGAAGCATAAGCGTTTTTTACGCTCTCTGGAACGCTTTTCTGCAGCCTTAAAATATCTGGTTGTTCTTCAGGCAATGGCCCTACTTGCTCGCCCATACCTATACGCCCCCCTGCACAGCAAATTTCGAAAGCTCAAATCGTGCAGATTCAAGTAGTTCATATTGCTCTTTATTAGCCTCTCGAGCAGCAATATCTATTTTTTCGTTGAGGCGAGCCTCTGCTTCAGCTCGTCTATTGGCCTCGACAAGAGCTCGACACAAAAGTAAAAGGGCTTCTGTAGAGCTTGGATCGAGCGAGACCGCTCTTTCTAGAGCGTCGACAGCCTCTTGTGTCTCTTTCAAACGAATCAATGAAACGCCATAGCCCACCCAAAAATCGGCTATATGAGGAGCAAGTGCCAAAAGAAGGCGAAGACCACATCTTGCCTCCTCATCTCTATCTTGTTTTAAAAGGTAACAGGCAGCCTCATAGAGAGTTGCCATTGCCTGAGTGGTAAGGCCAAAAACCTCGTAAAGAGGCTTTCCCTGCTCTATCCAGCTCTCTGCTTCCTCTTCTGATATCTCTTGATTAGGAAAAAGATCTTTTATCGCCTTCATCGATTCCATTCCAATCGGCTCTCTGCCAGCCAAAAAAACCCCTTGAGCACTTAAATCCAAAACAGTCTGTACTAATATTTCATATCCCTTTTGGACATCATTATAGAAGCTGTGCAACTCTTCTCGTAGCTGCTCCTTAAAAAGCTCCTTATCAAATGGATGGATTGACTCGATACGAACTTGAGCAGCCACAGCTTCCTTTTCAAACTCTGCTACAGCTTTTTCGAGATCTACATCCCATTTGAGCTCTTTCATTGCTCACCTATCTCTTTTTCAAATAATTCTTGGGCTGCCCTAGAGGTCTTTTTTGTGACAGGGCTCTGCTTTGTCTGCTTTCTGGCAACTGTTCTTTTTGCTCTATTTGCAGCTGAAAGGACCATCCCGAAAATAAGAGAGGCCATCTTTTTCATGGGCCCTTCGGCGCCAACGACATGTGAAACATTTCTGAAAATAGCATTCGATGCAAGTCCATGCTGTTTAAGCTCATCCTTGTCCTTTTTGGAAAGCTTAAACAATGAGGAAAGGTGGGAAGCCTGATTTGGTGGTGACGGTTCAACGGGAGGACACGCCATAGGGACACTCTTATTGTATTATTACTATATCCCTCATAATACAAATAATTTATTTATTGTGAAGTAATTCGTTAATTAAAGAAAAAGAAAACCCACGTCTTAATAAAGAACGAATAATTCTATCTCTCTCCTTCCTAACGCATTGACCATCAAGAAGTTGCGGGTATTTCCTCTCTACAAGAGAAACAAGCGTCTCTCGATCATCTAGCTCTATATCCGCCTCAATGCCTAACTTTTGAAGGCGAAATCGAATATCACGAGAGCCTTTTCCTTGGCGTTGCCAGCTTCGAACTCTAGACTCAACCCACTCGCAATCCTTTATCCACCCCTGATCCACACAATAATCACAGACTTTCTTTTGCACATCTGCACTAACGTAATGAGTAGAAAGCTTCGATTTGAGCTGAGAGGTGTGGAGACCCTGACGAGCAAGCAGCCGAACCGCATACTTAATGCTTCCAATATATTCGAGCTCTCCAATCTCCTCTAACGATGAAACAGTAGAAAGCTTACCCAACGACACAATCGACAAACTTACCTTCTTAACAACCTCTCCATCTTCCATAATGGCATAGGTCTTAGGATAAGGCTTATTAACAAACTCTATTTCCATCAAACTATCCCCTCGATTTCCAGACGTTATACCTAATTCTCGACAAAAAGAGCAAAGGAGCAAGAGGCCATAGGCCTCTTGCTCCTTTGCTCTTGCGGGGTCCAGGGGGCAAGCCCCCTGGGCCAGGGGGTATGGGGGACGGCACGTCCCCCACTACCTCCGTCGCACAGCCATAACGGGGCGACGGCTGAGGCGATTTCCTTTGGCGGAGACGCCTTTGACGGGAAAGTCTGTGGATTCGACTTGGAGTGCGGATACTCTTTGGCGTGGTTTTGGAACGAGTTGAACGAAGAGGGAGACTGCATCTTCTGAGACGAGGAGGAGGTCGTGATTTTCTTCGATGAAGCGGTATTCGCGATCGATGATGAATTTCTTTACGATAAAGCGCTTACAGAAGCTTAGGCCTGTGGTGGGATCGCGATAGCAAGCGGTAAAGACCTGTTTTTTATCAGCTACGCCGCAGTAGACGATGTGGGCAGAGGTCTTTGCAAGGTAGGCTCGATCTGTGGGGGTAACGACTTTGTAGGTACCGTCACTTAAGAGAACGAGAATTTTATCAAAGTTAGTGCATGAGAAGGTGTCGCCTTCTTTTACAGCAGTTCCTACATACCCTTTTTTCTTATCAACGCCAACTTCAATCTGTTTTACCTCCATGGAGCGTCTATCGACAACTTCCAGATTTTGAATCTCTGTCCTTCGAGGAAAATTCTTACCATAACGCTTGATAAGGTCTTTTAGGTACCCAATGGTATATTTTGTTAATGAGGCTAAACTTTTCAAGATAGCTGCTTCGCGCTCTTCTAAAGCTTTGCACTCCTCGGTGTTTTTATCGCGGTCGAACTTGGCGATCCTTCGAATGGGGATTTTGAGGAGGGCGTCGAAATCTTCATTTTCCGGTTTTCGTATAAGCTCTTTGTGATAGGGCTTAAACTCTTTATCGAGAACACCGTATACCTTTTCGAACTGTTCGATCTTTTCAAGGCTCTGATAAATCTTTTTCTCAATAAAGATGCGTTCTAAGGTCTTATAGAAGATTGCTCTTTTTACCTCTTCAAGCTCAATCTCGAGCTCTTTTTGCAAACACCACTTAAGTCGTTTTGCGTAAAATTCAATGGCCTCTGTGACAGTGACCAGTTTTGGAAGGCCATCGACAATTACAACCATCTGTGATGATATAGAAACTTCGCAGTCAGTGAAGGCATAGAGCTGTTCGATTATATCCTTTGCGTATGTTCCTCGAGGAAGATGTATTTCAATCTCAACCTGATCTGCGGTGTAATCGTGAATAGCATCGATTTTGATCTTGCCCTTTTTTGCTGCATCTTCGATTGAAGCAATAAGGCTCTCTGTTGTTGTCGCTGCACAAATCTCTTTGATGACGACTGTTTTAGGATTTTTCTCCTCTATCTTGCAGCGAAGGCGAACCTTTCCTTTTCCATCGTCATATTCCGAGACGTCCATAAGGCCGCCTGTTAAAAAGTCTGGGTAAAGAGTACTTGTCTCTTTTCGTAAAACCTTTATTTCTGCTTCTAAAAGCTCGATAAAGTTATGGGGCAAAATTTTTGTGGCCATCCCAACAGCGATCCCTTCTGCTCCTTGCATGAGAAGTAGAGGAATTTTTGCTGGCAGTGCAACTGGCTCACTTTTTCGACCATCGTAGGAAGGAACAAACTCTGTAATTTTGGGGTTAAACATGGTCTCAATAGCAAGCTTTGAGAGCCGTGTCTCGATATATCTGGCTGCTGCCGCAGAATCCCCAGTCAGAAGATTTCCAAAGTTTCCCTGAGTGTCAAACAAAAAGCCCTTTCCAGCCATGGTGACAAGAGCTTCGTAGATGGGAGCCTCACCATGGGGATGGTAGGCCATTGTCTGGCCTGCTACATTCGCAACTTTGTGGAGTTTGCCATCGTGGATCTTAAATAATGTATGCAAGATCCTTCGCTGTACAGGCTTTAGGCCATCAGCAAGATCTGGAATAGCGCGATCCAAGATAACATAGGAGGCGTATCGAAGGTAGTGATCGCGCATTAAATGCTTCATGTCGCTCATAAAACCTCCTCTCGAATCAGATTATTCATAATAAATTCTTTTCGCTCAGGAGTATTTTTCCCCATATAAAATTCTAAAGTAGGACGCACATCGGAAAGATGATCTATTGTCACAGGGATAAGGCGCATCTTTTTTGAAATAAATGGCTTAAACTCTGCTGGAGAGATCTCTCCAAGCCCTTTAAATCGTGTCATCTCAATCCCATCTTTTGGAAGCTCTGCAAGAACACCATCCTTTTCCTCTTCTGAATAGCAGTAAAAGGTTTTATCCCTTCGTCGAACTTTAAAAAGCGGTGTCTCAAGGACAAAGAGATGGCCATTTACAACAAGCCCCTCAAAATAGGTTAAAAAGAAGGTGATGAGAAGGTTTCTGATGTGCATTCCGTCAACATCAGCATCTGTTGCTAAAATGACCTTATTATAGCGAAGCCCTTCAATCCCACTGTTGATATTAAGGGCTGACATAAGATGAAAGAGTTCTTCATTTTTATAGAGCTGCTCGAGGCGCATTCCAAAAACATTGAGAGGTTTTCCTCGAAGAGGAAAGACGGCCTGTGTCAGAGGATCGCGAGAGGCAACAATAGAGGCTCCTGCAGAATCTCCCTCTGTAAGAAAGATCATTGAGTCCTCGCCTTGAGGGACATTTTCATGCAGATGGTAGCGAGAGTCGCGCAATTTAGGAATTTTAATAGCGATCTTTTTTTGTTTTTCCTTAATCTCTCTGCGAACTGTTTGGAGCTCTTTTCGAACCTTTTCATTGAACTGAACTCTTTCGACAATCTGTTTGGCAATCTCCGGATTTTTGTGCAACAGATCGAGAATAGTAGCCTTTATCTCTTGGACAAGGGGGGCCTTGATTTCTGTATTGCCGAGCTTGTTTTTTGTTTGCGATTCAAATACAGGATCTTTTATTCGAACTAATATTGCTCCGACAAGGCCTTCTCGAACATCCTGGCTCTGAAAGGACTTTTTGCTGTATTCGTTAAGAGCGCGACAGAGTCCATCTCGAAAGGCAAGGACATGGGTTCCTCCATCTGAGGTGTGCTGTCCGTTTACAAAGGAAAAGATGTTTTCTCCGTAGTGACGCGTATGGAGGAAAGCGAACTCAAAGGATTTTGTTTTAGCATGGAGAGAATCGTACAAGCGCTCTTGGTCAACTTCGCTCTCAAGAAGATCTAAGAGGCCATTTTCTGAGAAGAATTTTTTACCATTGAAACGAATGGTGAGCCCTGAGTTTAAATAGGAATAGTAGTGCATCCTTTTGATCAGAAACTCTTCGAAGAATTGAAATTTCCCGAAAACCTCTTCATCTGGATGAAATTCGATAAAGGTTCCATCCCTTTCCTCGGTCTTTCCTCGCTCCTCTTTAACAAGTTCTCCTCTGCAAAAAAGTGCTGATCGAAATTTCTTTTCCCGAATGCTTTTTACTAAAAAGTGCTGAGAAAGGGCGTTTACCGCTTTTAATCCAACGCCATTGAGACCAACTGAAAATTGAAAGACATCGTCATTATATTTGGCGCCAGTATTGATCTGACGTACACAATCGACAAGTTTACCAAGAGGAATGCCACGGCCATAATCTCGTATGGAGATCGTCTGTGTCTCTGAATCGAGATTAACGTCTATTCTTTTGCCATACTTCATGATGAACTCGTCTACACTGTTGTCGATCACCTCTTTGGCAAGAATATAAATACCATCATCTGGGTGAGAACCATCACCAAGACGGCCGATGTACATCCCTGTTCGCAACCTGATGTGACTTAATGCATCAAGTGTTTGAATTGACTGTTCATCGTAGCGTTTTTCCATGACTCTCCTTAAACTAGTTTGGGGCATTAACTCTAGGAAGTTTCCCTATTTGATGGCAACAAGATCAAGCCTGTCTACCATTGCCCCCAAGTTCTTTAATTTTCTCAAAAACGATTTGAGTAAATCTCTCGCTACGATCGTCTTGTTGCAAATTTTTGGTAACAGTACGACCCATCCAAACAAGTGCATCAATAGCTTCTTTCGCATCTACATAGCGAGAGCTACAGACCTCCTCAATGCAGTGTAATTGCAAATTTTCTGAATACACCTCAAGGAGGCGCTCTTTAACTTCGTTTTCAAAATATATAAACACAATATCTTAAAACAAAAATTTTAACAAAAAGACAAATAAAAATCTTCAAAAAACATCAAATTTTATACAAAATCAGTGTTCGCGGCTACCTCTTCCTAAACGGGATATAACAAACAGAAGAAAAAAAACCAAAACTAGAAAGCTAGTACGCCTTGGCAAAGATCGCATCGCACGTTGCCGGCTTGCCGGTTATGATGCATCTTCCTTCTGTTCCAGATTGCTCAAAGGGCAGACAGCGGATCGTGAGCTTACTTTCTTTCAAAAGATCCTCTGTCTCTCGATCCTCGCACCACTTGGCACGAACAAAACCACCGTGAATCTCAGGTTTTTCTGCATTTTTGGGGGTGAAAAAGGCCTTCATTTCATCGAAAGTTGTGATGTCATCTCGAATATTTTTCTCTAAAAAGGCTTTCGCTCTTGAGAAAAGCCGATCGTGGTATGCACTAAGAAGAGATTCAACCTGTCCGACAAAATCGCGAAGCACCATTTTTTCTTTTGCAAGATTTTCTGCATCCCGAATAGCAACAACACATGAATCTTCCTCAATATCGCGAGGACCGATTTCAATGCGGATAGGAGCGCCCTTTTTAATCCATGCCCATCCTTTCTCACCTGCTCTCTCATCCTTTGCATCGATGTACACTCTGACAGGCTTGCCATCAAAGAGTTGTCCTTCAAGCTGTTCTTTGAGCCTTTGGCATGCTTCAAGGACATCTTTATTTTTTTCTTCCTTTGTAAGAACAGGGATAATGATGACATGGTATTGCGCAACTTTTGGTGGCACACAGAGGCCATTATCATCGCCATGAACCATTGTCATAGCACCAACAAGCCGAGTGGTTACTCCCCACGATGTTGTATGAGCATAATCAGTTCCACCATTTGCTGTATTAAAGGTAATCTGAAAAGCCTTTGAAAAGTTTTGACCCAAATAGTGGGAGGTACAACATTGAATTGCCTTTTTATCTTGTGTCATGCACTCGAGAGTGAGCGTCTCATCAGCGCCAGGAAACCGCTCTCCTGGAGATTTTTTGCCAGCAATAACCGGAATCGCTAAAAGATCGTGCATAAGGGTTTGGTACTCATCGAGCATCATTGTGGCCTCTTCCCACGCCTCTTTCTCTGTCGCATGTGCGGTATGCCCCTCTTGCCACAAAAACTCCATGGTCCGAAGAAAGAGCCTTGGACGCATCTCCCAACGAACAACGTTGGCCCATTGGTTAAGCTTAATCGGCAAATCACGCCAGGAGTTTATCCAGCGTGAAAATGCCTCACCAATAAGCGCCTCAGAGGTTGGTCGAACAATAAGTGTCTCTTCTAATTCCCCGGTCGGAATAAGTCTGCCTTCATGAGTTTCTAATCTGTGGTGAGTAATAACTGCGCACTCTTTGGCAAAGCCCTCGACATGAGCAGCCTCTTTTTCAAGCAAGCTAAGCGGGACAAAAAGCGGAAAATAGGCATTTTCATGACCTGTTGCTTTAATACGAGCATCGAGCCAATCGCGAATGTTTTCCCAAATCGCCCATCCCCAAGGCTTAACCGTCATACAACCGCGCACTGGCGAGTGCTCCGCCAAATCAGCAGCCTTAATTATCTGCTGATACCATTCAGGAAAGTCTTTCTCTCTTCTCGGATTAATAGCGCATCTTTTCTCGTCACTCATTTAAAGCCCTCACAGCAATAGAAAATTGAGAACAACTATATTGCCACTCCTCCTGATAAAAAGAAATGGTTCTATTAATCCCAAAAATCGCCTATTCTTAGTGTGTTTGTGAGTGTAGGGATACAAATGGTACAGATTGAACGTTCCTGCGGGACACACAATGGCACCTTTCATGCAGATGAGGTCACAGCATGTGCATTTTTACTGCTTTTTAACCTCATCGATCGTGACAAAATTTTCCGTACACGTGATCCCAATTTACTAGATCGATGCGAATATGTTTGCGACGTTGGTGGAATCTATGATCCTTTAAAAAAGCGGTTTGACCACCACCAGAAAGAGTATACAGGCCCTCTAAGTTCAGCAGGAATGATTTTGGGCTATCTGGTTGCAACTCATCGCCTCACGCAAAAAGAGGCCGATTTTTTAAACACCTCTATGATCCACGGTATCGATGCTATCGACACTGGATATGATCCTAAACTCTCGGGCTTTTGCTTTTTTTCCGATGTTATCTCTCATTTTGCCCCTATCAGCTACGATGCTTGCTCAGTAGAATACGACACAGCATTTTTTCAAGCCCTTGAGTTTACAGCCGATCATCTGCGGCGTATGTTAGGACGATTTCGCTACTTTGAGTCGTGTAAAGACCAGGTTGAAGAGGTAATGAAACAACAAGGAGAGTGTCTCCTTTTTCCTTCTCACATTCCCTGGATAGACGCCTTTTTTCAACTCGGCGGAGAGGACCATAGAGCAAAATTCATTATCATGCCAGTAGACAACCAATGGATGCTTCGAGGAATCCCTCCAAAAAGCAATGACCGCATGAAGGTTCGCATTCCACTTCCAGAAAGCTGGGCAGGACTCCTGAACAAAGAATTGGAAAAGATTTCAGGAATAAAGGGAGCGCTCTTTTGCCATAAGGGCAGATTTATCTCTATGTGGGAAACAAAAGAGGCTGCCTTTCAAGCTCTCGAAAAGATTCTTCCTAATGTAAACCTATAGTTGCGCCCTATCTCCTTCTTAGACCCTAATTGCTACCCCCTCTTCCTCATAAAATGGCTATAGGAAACAATCTACTTCGCGTTGTTTTTCGGCAAGGTTTTTAACCTTGCCTTCATCACAACATTCGTATCTTATTTCCTTCGCTCATTCCACGAGGGAGATAGGGTAGCAATTAGGGTCTTAGGAAAATAGAATACAAGTGTTGCGATGAAGACAAGGTTTTTTTTGCTCTTGTTGAAGAGCAACGCGAAGTAGTATATTTTCCGCAGCCAGTCCTAAGGTAAAGATAGGGCGCAACTATAGGTTTTAGCCAAAGAGGAAAAACTATGACCACCATATTTGAAAAGATTATTGCTGGAGAGATTCCCTGTGATAAAGTGTTCGAAAATGAGCGTATTTTAGCCTTTAATGATATCGCCCCTCAAGCGCCTGTACATGTTCTCATTATTCCTAAAAAACCGATTGAAAATATTGCAGCAGCCTCCCCTGAAGATCAAGCTGTGCTTGGAGAGATTCTTTTAATAGCTAAAGAGATCGCCAAAAAGCACAATCTCGAAAGCTTTCGTCTTATCACAAATACAGGACGACAATCGGGCCAGGAGGTCTTTCACCTCCACTTCCATCTTCTTGGAGGAAGGCGTTTAGGGTCTTTGGGATGAAACATATACCCAAGCAGGTTGAAGAATTGAGTTTAGACGTAAGCGAAAGCTCTCGCGATTTAACGATCGAAAGGGGGACTATATTACAATATAGCCCCCCTTTCGATCGCGTGAATCCCGAGGCTTTGGCTTCGTCTAAATTCCAATTCTTCAACCTGTTTGGGTATATCTTCTGCCTGCTCCTCTGCTCAACCCTTTTCTGTCAGCAATCTGAACACGAACGGTTTTCCCTTGCGCTCTCCTTAGAAGATATGAGGCAAGCGCGTCTATTGTTGGACACGATGCACTCTTCTGATTCAGAACATGAGAGCACCTTTTCCTATTTGGCTGCCCTTGAAAACATTGAAGAGCTTCGAAATATATGGGAAAAAGAACATCCAAATCTCTCTCAAGAAACCCTTGAAACTGTCTGCTGGGCTATTATTAAAAAGGCCTCTCAATCCTACCATCCCAAACTTCGAGCAGACGCTTTGCTTGCTACTTCTCTCCACATCGATGCAAAAAACATTCCCCTTCTCATTCGCCTGCTTCATGATTCTCACCCAACTATTCAAGAGCTCGCTCTCCATCTTGCACAGCACTATTTAGATGAGCCTATACAGGAAGCAGCACGTGACCTTGCTCAAAATGGTTCCACAAACGTTCGTCTTGCTGCCGCCTCTCTTCTTGCCAAGCAAAAAGCTCGCTCTGCTTCCCCTCTTTTAGAAGAGATGCTTCTAGATGAAAGCTTCTCACAAAAAGAGAGGGCAAAACTTATTGGCAATCTCGCTTTTTTACAAAAAGAGCTCGATTTTTCTTGGCTTGAGAGTGCCGTTACAGACTCTCAAGCAGAAATTCGCGCTCTTGCCTGTTGCCGCGTCCAAAAAGAACCGTCAAAAAGGGCTCTAGAGATACTACTCCCCCTTCTCGAAGACAAATCCTCTCTTGTCTTAGAATGTGCCCTTGAAACATTCGGTCTTTGGCAACACCTTGTGCCAGAACAGTCTCATCAACTCCAAAAGGCCTATCGAGCAATACTCGACAGCTCCTCTATAAAACTACAAAGTTTGGCCGCCTGGGCACTTTTTATTTCAAACAAAGAGGGAGAGGCTTGGTTCAAAGAGATGATTCTCAACAAACCTTCTGCCCAAGCCTATGTTGTCTGCTCACACCTTGTACGATCTGGAACAAAAGGGCTTTCTCTTGCAAAAACCATCCTTAATGAGTCTCAAGACACAATTATAAAGATTAATCTAGCAGCCTATTTGCTCTCACATAGATCAGAGGTCCAATTTGCATCAAAAGGCTTACACAGCGCTTTACAAGAAACCTCCTACCTTCTTGGAGAAAGTGGAGAGAGCTTTTTTTCTTGGATCTCGAAAACAGATATTTCGCACACGCCACTTGTTCCCCGTCTACCAGAATCGCATGATCTTTTGATTCGCCTCCAACTTCTTGCTTTGCAGTGCTACTCAGGAGAGCCCATATCGAAAAGTCAGGTCGAAGCAATGCTCAAAGAGCGCTCATGGGGAGTCCCTCTTGCAGCCGCTGGCTTTGTCTTTCAAGAACTTGCCCCCTCTCTTGAAGAGGTTCTCTTACCACTTCTTGAAGAGGAAGAAGAGACGATTCGTATCCAAGCAGCTCTTTTGCTCGCTGTTTTTGCGCAGTCGGAAAGAGCGGCAACAATACTTTGGGAACAATTTGAAAAAGCATCAAAAGAGGGAAGGGAGATTCTTATGCTCGGATTTGCCTCTCTCTCTTTTGAAAAGACAAAAGAGCGGCTCACACCCCTTCTTTTTGACGCCTCACCATCGATTCGAACTCGAGCAGCCGGCGCCCTTCTTGCCTCTATGTACTCCTAAGACCCTAATTGCCACCCCCTCTCCCTCGTGGAATGAGTGTAGGAGATAATCTACTTCGCTCATTCCACGAGAGAGATTGGGTAGCAATTAGAGTCTAAGACATTCACCAATCCAAGCAGCAACTGGCTTTGAAAAGAGCATATTCATGTGCGTGCCATTTTTAAGAAAAAAGCAATTGGCTTTTTTTGCTTTACTTCCCCACGCTGTTTTACGAGGAAAAACGGTTTTATCTCTCTCTGCAGCTAAATGAAAATAATGAGTCTCATCATCTGCTGCTGCCTGAGCTCTGTGGTCTTTAAGAGCTGGACATCCGGGGACGAGATCATTGGCCGAGCGCGCTACGTAACAGCCCCATTTTGCCCTTTCTGCCCCTTTCAAAGGACTTCCAAGAGTAATTATTTTACGGATTGTAATATCTCCTGCATGATAGTAGCGAAACTGCCTGGCTACATTGCCTCCCATGGAATGGGCAACAATATTGAGGTCATTGCGAGTAGTCTGTTTTTGAATCTCTTTAGCAAGTGCTGCTACCCTTTGGGCTTGCTGATCAATAGTTGTGAAAAAACCTCTGCCTAACTTCACAACATAAAGGTTTTTAAATCCTTTTAGCTCTCTTTGCATATAGATCCAATCCGTAGAAGAGCCAGCAAATCCATGAATGAAAATAGTCGGTGTTTCGTTTGGATCAATTTCACGCTCTAAAGGAAAAGTCTTACTCAAGTTACAAAGTATCTCCATAACCTTTTCAAGAATCTTCAAGATCTGTTCCCGAAGAAATTCGGAAACTCTCTCTCGAAGAAGGTGTACCTCTTTCTTTCCATCTCCTAGAGCTTGATTTTCATGAAGTACAGGACCACTCGAAGAACTACACCTACAAGCTAAAGAAAAAGCGCGATTCCATATATGCCGCTTTATCGCTCGTACAGGAGCAACCCCTGAAAAAACAGGAGATGGCCCCCTCTCAATAGCTTCCTGATTCTGAACAAAAGAGCCACCAATCTTTTCTCCAGAAGATACAGCAGTAGTTCCCATAATCCATCCAAATTATTAAACCCTTGAAAATTTCAGCATAAAAAACATCCCTTAAAAAGACAATATGCAAAATTTTTAATGAAAAAAATAATTAATTAATTAAAATGGAAAGATGAAAAAGTTAAGAAGGGAGAATTTACTATGGAAGAGAACGATACAATACTCGACCAACAAAAGGATCTTGAACGAATGGCAGAAGAGCGCCGCCAGCTCTTCGAAAACCTTGGGGTAAGTGAATCCAAACTCCTCGATGCTCTCAAAGACAAGAGCAATTTCTCCCCAGAGATGTGGGAACTTATGCAAAAAAAGCGCCAAGAACTCGAAGAACTGCTCGATAAAAAGATCGCGTCTACCCAACCAAAAAAAGAAAAGAAACTACAGTCCCCTCCTCGGATCGACGGCCATTGGATCCATGTGAAGTAAAAAAATTAAGGTATCAAAAGAGGCATTATGACTATTGATTCACCTCAACTACAAGATGAGACATGGATACAGTTTTCTACTACTGAAACAGATGTAACCAAGATGCCAACAGTGAACCGAACCAGGTATCAGAAGGATGCATACTATTTTGTTATGTATCACACTAGGTATCAGCACTATAGAGTTATGGATATAGATGGTGACGACTATTGGTATGCTCCAAATAGCACAGAGCATTCCGCGAGAAAAGATATTGTTACCACACACACAGAAGAAGAAGTCCGGGTTATTCACGGGGACAAAGTAGACGAGGTATATAATATAGCTAAAAAATATTTCCTTCGTTAAAAAACATTTCGTTGCAAAGCCAAGAAATCCATTGCTTCTGACTAGTCAATACCGCTAGAATTGCTTAACCTAAAATTAAGGATTTTTATGTCTACAAGTCTAGTTCTGAGAACCATTACCTCCTCTTTACTTATTGCTGGTACCTGTATTGGTGGAGGGATGCTCGCTCTTCCTCTTGCCTCTGCGCCAGGAGGCTTTATTCCAAGCGTAAGCTTAATGGCTGTTGTTTGGTTTGCCATGACCGCAACAGGCCTTTGCCTTGTTGAAATTGGCTCCTGGATGAAAAAAGAGGATATTCACTTTGTCACTATGGCATCGACCATTTTAGGAAAATGGGGAAAATGGCTTGTCTGGGTTGTTTTTGCTTTTATCTCATACGCCTCTCTTGCTGCCTATGCAGGAGGATGTGGAGGGTATATTGCTAAAGGGTGGTCAACACTCTTTGGAGGGGAGATCTCAAAAGCACATGGTGTTCTTCTCTTTGTTCTTCTTGCCACCCCCTTTCTCATAGGGCCGCGACACATTTTAGGAAAAGCCAATGACACTATCTTTGCCTTAATGATCATCGCCTATTTTGTCATCATCAGCAAGGGTCTTCCCTCCATTCGAATGGATTACCTTCTAAGAGAGAGCTGGAAAGATGCCCCTCTTGCTATTCCTTTACTCATTACCGCATTTAGCTGTCAGATGATCATTCCCGGTCTTCATGCCTTTTTACATAATCACAAGACAGCTCTTCGATCTGCTGTTATTCTCGGAATGACCATAGCCTTTGTTGTTTATGCTCTTTGGCAACTGGTGGTCTTTGGTAGTGTTCCTCTTACAGGAGAAGGGGGGCTCTCTCAAGCCATTGCTCTTGATGAGCAGGCTACTTACTGCCTGGAACAGATTACTCATTCCGCTGTTATTCCTGTAGCAGCCTCCTTCTTCGGCCTTTTTGCCCTCGTAACATCATTTTTTGGAATCGGTATGGGGCTTTATGACTTTCTCAGCGATGGCCTGCACATCCCGAAAAAAGGAAGAGGACTTTTGTATCTCTCTGTTCTTGTTCTTTTTCCTTCGGTCTTTTTTGCTATCTACTGTGAGCGCATCTTTTTAACAGCACTTGATATGTCGGGGGGGTTTGGGGACACCATTCTCAATGGCATGATTCCCATTGCTATGCTTTGGGTAGGAAGTAAGACAATAGCTCCAAAAAAACTACGCCTCACTCTTTTCCATTACGCTTTTCTAACTGTTTTGTTCTTGCTTTATCTTGCCGCCTTTGCACACGAAACTCACCTTCGCATCATATCTCCAGAGTCTGCTTTTGATAATCGAGCCTCAGGAATAGAAGGGTAATTATTTTTCAATATAGTGCTGCAAAGCCTCTTTTCGAAGGCGCTCCCACATGCTCGCCAAGCCATTTACCCTTCCTGGGCTAAGGCTTGATCGAATCCCTATCTCATCAATGTATTTTGGAGGCACTGTGAGCACTGTCTCTGGAGACTCCCCATTATAGACACGGGTAAGAAGCTGACCTAATCCTGCTGAGATAAGAGCGTCGGACTCTATAGAAAAATACAATTTTCCATCTCTATACTCTGTTTTGAGATAGGTAAGGCTCTGACATCCGTGAACCCTATTGTCTTCACTCTTCTCCTCTTTAGAAAGCTTCTCTTGGGATTTCCCAAGATCGATGAGCAGTTGGTATTTTTCTTCGGGCAGAGTAGTTTTTGAAAAGAGCCTTTTAATCTCTTCTGCTTTTTCAAGAAATGACATAAAACGCGCGGCTTTTTACTTTTCTAAGCAGTATCGCACAAAACCAATTCTATGACTACTCTTCACGAAGATGGGGAGGGCGATTTTCTAGCTCTGCCAACTTCTCCTTCAAGGCTTCAGCAATGGCTAAATTGCGATCGCGCATATCGATATAGCGCCGATAGGAGGAAAAATCTTGAGACAAAAGTCTCTGCGCCTTTCGATCTGCCTGCTTGGCGATCTGTTCATGAGAGATGATCTTCTCTTTAAGCGCCTCAATTCCTTCAGGCGTCACCGCCTCTCCAGAAAAACCAAAAGAGGTCATCATCATAAAAAGCGCAACAAGAATAGTACGCATAATTTTCTCCATTTTTTTAGGTTGAATCGGAAGACTCCCCTTCAATCTCTGCCAGCTTATTTTTCAAAGCATCTGCCTTAGCCTGATTGTTCTCTCGAATAGAGATGTAAAAACGGTAAGATGTGTAATCTCGGGGTAACACTTGGGAGGCTTGCCGGTCAGCAGCTTTAGCCCTATTTTCATAGACCTGAATAAGCTCTCTTAACTCTTCTGGATCCTCCTGGGCGTAAAGAGGAAACGCCACTAATGAGAAAAGGAGAAGAAGTAATCGCATAAGCACCCCCATCTCTTCTCTTCGTACTGTCAAGATAGAATTTTATGCAAGAAGAAGGGAGAGCGAAAAAAATATGGCTATCCTCATCGCAAAAGGCGAAGATAGCCTGTAGGATCCGTACGAAGAGCTTTTTACTCTGCTTCCGGCATAGCGTCGACCTGTTCGTTTAGCAGAGATTTAAGCACTGACGATATATTATTCTCAGGGTCATTAACAAAGTCCAATGTTTGTTCTTTATCTTGAAGTAGCGCTTTGAACATAAACTCTGCCCTCTGCAACAAACAAGAGTTGTCTTTCTTAAGAAGATAAAAAATCGAGAATGTGTCTTGCTTTAGCATCTCGAGCATAATCTCCTCATCCTGCAAAAATTTGGAGTTGGTTTGTTTGAGAACACTATAGGTTGTGTGTACATCTCTCCTTAGCGCGTCGAGCACGATCTCCTTATCCTTCAAAAGATAGGAGTTGAGGTTTCTAAGACCCATAAGAGTTATCATCGTGTTTTCCTGAAACTTAGAGAAGACAAAACTTCTAATTTCTGATGGTACAGCTCCATTTTCATTAAAACACTCTTTTGCAAATTTATTAAGATATTCTCTTACAAACTCTCCTACATAATCGACAGGGTCCTTAGACTTAGACAACGCTCCTTCTGCTGTATTTGTGCATCCATACTCAGATGACACCGAAAAAACACTTTGCTGATAAGAATCTACTGCTGTCATTGACAAACCTCCGTTGTTTTATTAACCAAACCATATTAACAGACCTTGCTTTTTAAGACATAAACTTAGAGCAAGAAGAATGGAAACCCGAAAAAAAACATGGATATCCTCACCACAAAAGGCTAAGATAGCCTATAGGATCCGTACGAAGAGCTTTTTACTCTGCTTCTGATACAGAGTCAGGTTATTCGTGTAGCAAAAACTTTATCTTCGCCGTGCTAAAATCATCGGGGTCACTTGCCTCTAATAAGCACTTCATCCACCCGTTTATGGTATGTTTATCATCAGATTTACGTGCTAGATCTAACAAAAGCCTTTTTTCCTCCATGGTAAGATCACTATCCGAGAAGCTCCTCTCTTCGATCCAAATGGGTATCAACTCTGCGATAGCGTCCTTAACAAACTCCAATGTTTCCTCTCTATTTTGATCTAGCGCCTTGAACATAAACTCTTTGTCGCAAAGCAATTCTTCGCGCTTTAAGGCCTGCAGGTACAAAGAGATGGCTACATCACGATCCAGTGCTTCCATCATAACCTTTTTAGTCTTCGCCTCTTTATTAGCATAGGCTAAAACTACACTTATATTCGTATCTAGTGCGGCAATTATAAACTCTTCATCTTTCAAAAGCTTGGACTCGCTTTTTTTAAGAGCGTCAAGAATCACCCATCCAGGAGAAACAAAACCCACACCGCAATCCATATCATATCTACCTAGCCAATTCTCTTTTTTCTTGCGCTCCTCCCAATATCCCTCATATATGCCCTGTTTCAGTGCTTCGAGCACAAGCTCACTATCTTCTAAAAGCTTAGGGTTCTTTGCTTGTAGAACCTCAACCGTTTTTTGTCCGCTTCTCTTTGCTGCTTCAAGCATAAACTCCCGCTTTTGCAAAAATTCGGAGTCGGTTGTTTCAAGGGTATTAAGGGCTACCCATGCAGCTAGCTTCAATGCCTGAAACATAAAGTCTGGATCTTGTAAAAATTTGGATTTTGTTTCTTTAAGGACATTAAGAACTGCCGGTGCAGCTAGCTTCAATGCCTTGAGCATAAACTCTGGATCCTGCAAAAATTCAGAGTCGGTCTCTCGGAGAGCCTGAAGAATTGGATATATATCTTTATATCCTGTCGAAATCAGAAACCGAGAATCTTCATTCTTGCTTTTCTCCATCGCCTCGAGAATAAACATTTCTTTTTGCAAAAGCTCAGACTTATTGTTTTGAAGACCCAACAAAGTCAATTCCGAATTTTCGCATAGCCCAGAGAGAACAATATCTTTATTCTCTAATGTACCAAGTATCTCTCCATCAAAAATCTGTTCTGATACACTCTTCGTCTTGCAATCGGCAGAGCTCATAGATTTAGAAGACATGCCTTCTATTATACTTGTGCGCCCATACTCGTGTGGCATCGATAAATTATCTTGAGAAATTACTGCTGTCATTGACAAACCTCCGTTGTTTTATTAACCAAACTATATTAACAGATCTCGTTTTTTAATACATAAACTTAGAGCAAAAGAGCGGAAACCAAAAAAAATACAGCTATCCTCACCACAAAAGGCGGGGATAGCCTATAAAGAAAGAATACCGTGGGGCACACGGGATTTTAACTCCTGATTGTGACCTATCGTCCCACGCAAGCTGAGCGAAGGAGATAAGATGCAAGTGTTGCGACTTTAGACAAGGTTGTTACCTTGTCAAGGAGCAGCACGAAGCAGATTGTTTCCTGCAGCCAGCATTCGTGGGACGATAGGTCACAATCAGGGGTTTAAGCCTGTGGAGTCTATGTAAGACCATTGAAGGAAATCCTTCGATTGGCAATGGACGATGAATCAGGACTCCCCTCCCTTTAGGGAGGGGAGGATGTCAATCATAGACAAAACTATTTTAACATAACATCCTTAGGCAAAAAGGAATGTGTTATACTTCCGAAGATGAAGAAGACGAACTTTGCGCTAGAGCAGTGCTAAACTCGTTGCTTTGCTTTACCTCTTCACTGGCGTAACGCAGAGTTTTCTCCTTATCAAATTGTAGCGCTACAAGCATAAGCTTTGTATTTCCTAATAAAGAAGACTTGACCTCATTAAGAGCCGTAAGCGCTGCTTCCGGATCATGTTTTAGCGCAACCTTCACAAACATTTCCTGTCTCAATAAATCGGAATCAGTCTTAACAAGGAAAGCAAGCGTTTCACCTACCTTATTTAGACTGAGTACGACACTCACAAAGTCTTTCTTTTTCAATAAGGGTGAATCTATCTCTCCAAGCACTCTAAGCGTCTCATTAAAATCTTGCTGGAAGGAGAAATGCATCACGCACCCATTCTCTAATAACGAAGAAGAGGCCTTACAAAGTGCACTAAGGGTCTCTTTCACGCTCTTTTCTAACGCACACTTTACAATCTTGCTATCTTCTAATAGCTTAGGCAGATGCTTACAAAGGACATCAAGAGTTATGTCTACTCGAGAACATAGAGCAGTACGAATAATTTCTGGCTTTTCCCATAATGGAGATTCGGTCCATCTTAATGTATCAAGGGTGTGTCTCGGTTCTTGCTGCAAGGCAATTTTTATAAACTCTTCATCATGCAAGAACTTGGATTTGGTCTGACTAAGAACGCTAAATGTTGAAACCAGATGTCTCTTCAATGCCAAGACCATATAATCCCACTCTTTCAAAAACCAAATGTTTTTATCCACGGTAGTAAAAACTTGCCAGGTATCCCTATTTAGCGCAGCACGCACAAAGTTCGGTTTGCCCCAGAGCGGAGAGTCTCTCCCAATAGCATTACAGGTAATTATGATGCTTTCTGCGAGCCTAGCAATGGCTTTCGCTTCATCAGCTTCAAGCTCCTGTTTGATCTTCTTGTTATTTAATAGTTGCATTACATGCCCTATCTTCCCCGAGAGCCATAAATCAGTCAGACTCTCTGTGTCAATAGGTTGATACCCACACCTCGAACAAGCACCTTCAGATGACGAGGAAGGAAGACTACCTTTCAAAGAACTAATCGACATAATAAACTCCATTTTTTATTCTTACAGAGCACTGACGGTAGCAAAAAGAGACCAAATTGAACAAACCATTTTCTCTGTTGATATAGACTTTATTGCGAAATTCGATTAAAATACCCATCTTATTAAAACAGAACCATTGTTAAACTATTTCTAATAAAAACACAAAAACCGTGATGACATTAAGTAGTATTTCGCCAAGTTATTTTGAACTGTTTCCCAATGAGATTTGGGCAGATATAATAGGCCGGCTAGATCTCGCTTCTATACGAGAATTTTTTCATGCAGGAGTACTCAATCAGAGAGCTGTCTCTTTGGTTCGAGACTGTATGTCCGATGAAGCAATCGATCAGCTTGCTTCGAAAATCTCATGGTCACGTTCAATCCTTCTTACCTCTTTTCCCCCACCATGTTCTAAAAATAAAAAATTTGTATGTAAAGCCGTTATGGTAAATGATGGAAACTATACATCAGCACATATCAAGCTTCAAAGGGACCCAGAAGTTGCCAAAATAGCAGTTCTATCGTGTGTTTATTTCGGAGACAATACAGATGAAAGATTAGAAACATTCAAGCCTTTCCTTGACGAAGGATTTTTAAATTCTTTGAATGGTTTGAATAACTCCAAACGACAGGAGTATCGCTGTAAACATGCACCCGATTTGAGACACCTGTTTGATCAGTCTAATGCGATCTTTCAAAATGATAAACAGATTGTCATTGTTGCCTTACGTGGAGACGTTGCAAATGTCCTTTCCAAGCTCTATGAAATCAATTCCCCATTGAAGGAGGATCCGGAGATTCTACACGAAGCCTTTCGTCAAAATGTTCTAGAAACCCTTCAATACCTTACCGACACCTTGATATACAATTTACAAAAGCATCTAGATCTTCTCATCTATGCAACAGATCAAGATCCTGAAGAAACTCTTTTTTACCTTCGTGATATCGACTCCCCAATGAAGGAAAAGATACCGATTCTGCTTAGAGCTATAGATCGAGATGTTCGGGTAACTCTTCGCTACCTTTGCGATATCGATTCCTACTTGAAAGAAGATTCATCGATTCTCTGCCGCGCTGCAAAGAAAGATGCTCAGGTAACTCTTCAACACCTTCGTACCATCAACTCCCAATTGAAAAATAGTAAGGAAATTCTGCTTGAAGCTGTGGATCAAAATTATAAAGCAACTCTTGAGCACCTTCGTCAGACCAACTCCCCATTGAAGGAAGACGAGGAGATTCTTCTCAAAGCCGCAAAGAAAGATGCTCTGGAAACTCTTCAACACCTTCGTACCATCAACTCCCAAAAACATAATAAGCCGATTCTGCTTGAAGCTGTAGATCAAAATTGTAAAGCAACTCTTCAACACCTTCGTGAAACCGACCCCCCATTGAAGGAGGATGAGGAGATTCTTCTCAAAGCTGCAAATCAAGATCCTCTGGCAACTCTTTGGTATCTTTGTAGCATCAACTCCCCATTGAAGGAGGACGAGGGGATTCTTCTTAAAGCGGTAAATCAAGATCTCAAAGCAACTCTTCGCTATCTTCGTAGCATCAACTCCCCACTAAAACATAATAAGCAGATTCTGCTTGAAGCTGTAGATCAAAATTGTAAAGCAACTCTTGAGCACCTTCGTCAAACCTCCCCTCCATTGAAGGAAGACGAGAAAGAGATTTTTCTCAAAGCCGCAAAGAAAGATGCTCTGGAAACTCTTAAATACCTTCGTAGGATCAACTCCCCATTGAAAAATAATAAGCAAATTCTGCTTGTAGCTGTTGACCAAAACCTCCTAGAAACCCTTAAGTACTTTCGTCAAACCCCGCCCCTGAAGGAGGACGGGGAAGAGATTTTTCTCAAAGCTGCAAAGAAAAATGCTCGAGCAACTCTTTGCTTCCTTCGAGAGATTAACTCATCACTAAAAGATAATGAGCAAATTCTGCTCGCTGCCGCAGGTCAAAACGTCCAAGCAGTTCTCGATCACCTCAGCGAAATCGACACCTCCCTGAAAGAATATATAAAGCTTCTTCCCAATGCTGCAAATCAAGATACGTGGATAACCCTTCTTCGTTTTTACCGAACTCCCCCTACATCACTGGAAGACCATCAGTTTACAAAACAGTCCAGACAGACTCCAAATTATAGGAGAAAAAAACTGTACCAAATAATTAGATCCTACTAATTAACAGGATAGACCTAATTGCCACAGACGATTTTACTCACAGAAAAGAGGGATTATCGTAAAATAGGTTTTTTGTTTTAGCAAGCAGGTCTTTACATGCTGTTTCGTCTTATTTTTTGCATTTTGCTTTTTTCCCCTTTGTTTGGAGAGACCGTGCTCGAAAGGGTTTCAGAGCTTCACGAAGGTAACCTTGTCGTCTACAGTCTTCCCCGCTCGGTCTGTATTGTCACTGTAGAAAAAAAAGAGGGAGATATGCTCTTTTTTCGCACTGTGAGTGCAACAAAAGACGTTTTTCAACGAGAAGGGTATCAGACGTGGATTGAGTGGTTTGATGATGGCGCTCCTGAGGCCTCTACAGATGAGAGGTTTTCTATTCAAAGCCTTGAGAGCATAACTAATGAGGATTGGTTCCGCACACTGCTCTCATTAGAACTCTCCCCTGTTTCAAATACTCTTCGAAAAAAG
>Ga0180437_10003479_pt1 | contig 23431 bp, 35 predicted proteins | sample SS_ome_4_FD_132410 | JGI IMG/M metagenome (GOLD analysis project Ga0180437, IMG submission 132410) | Hypersaline lake sediment archaeal communities from the Salton Sea, California, USA - SS_3_D_1 metaG | ecosystem: Environmental > Aquatic > Non-marine Saline and Alkaline > Hypersaline >...
ATTCTATTCCCCTTTCGCTTGTTGCCCCTATGTAATGCAAGTCACATGCCAAGCCGATGCTATCAGCAACAAAAAATCGTAAGTTGCCGAAATCATTGAAGAAATCTACAGACCGAACGGTCGGTTTTTGCGCAGCGCAACAAGAAAAAAGTTCAAGATCTTGAACAATTCAAAGGTTTCGGTTCGCAATCCTGAACCTCGCCACGCAAAGACCCAATTACCAAGGATTCATGAATTCGTGATTTCGTTCGCAATTATGAACCGCAAACAAATGTACACTACTTTTCAGCGAAGCAATGCAATATGACGGGCAAAAGTTTGGCTATGCCAAACATTGTATGAAATTATGGAAAAATGAAACTTGCCAGACGTGCCAGGTCAAAGTAGTGTATAAGCATGCATTAGTGTACAAACGTACAACATGATGTCCGGAAAAAATTTTCCTATATAATGATAAAAATTTCGTGCCACTTTTGGCACTGCCAGAACAATGTGTAAACTTTGTTTACACTTTGACCATATCGTTTACAATTCGACAACTTTGGTTACATGGTAGATTCGATATGCAAAAGGCGTGCCAAAGATTGAACCGGAAAAAAACGGCGATTATCTATGAATTATCTGGCAAGATAACGTGAGTTTCTGTGATGTTTTCCACTTAACCCAATTGCCTGAAATCATTACGTTTTTTTGAAAAGTATACAAATAATATATAAATACTGATATTTTTTACACAGGGTAACAATTTCTTTAGAAACTGTTACCGGACAAGTTTAACTATCCGAAATCATTCATAAAAGCCCCCCCTTGAAAAAAATGAGCCCCCCCAGGTCAACATCTCGCCGCCGGAGTATCCGCCACGAATTTTTTTCAAAAAAACCACGATTTTTTTTCAACACGGCAAAAAGAATAAAATAAAAAAATTATCAGAAGGGGGTGGGTGTCCGAACTTGCCACCGACCGATGTCAGGTTTTGTAACGTCATTTTCCTTAATGATTTCAGTCATGTAATTTCTAAAAATTACAAACGTTACACAGAAATTACAAGAAAATTACAAGGATTTGGGTTGACATTCGGATTTTGATTTGCGATAATTTTTTTGTTTGACGGATGTTTTCGTCTGATTTCATCTTTTTTCCTTGTAACGGGTCTCGGGTTGTTCCGGGGCCCGTTTTTTTTGTTTGACATTTTGTTCTGGCAATCGTATGATATTTTCATATGGTGTTTGACGCCGGGAATTGCTTTGGGTTTTGCGGCGGGCTAATGTTGGTCCGCCGCTTTTTTTATTGCTTTTTTTTCTATTTGCTATTATTGGTGTGTTTGTCATGTGATTCGCATCCGTGATCTCCTTGATTTCGGGGTCCGATTAATTTCGGGCCCCGTTTTTTTATATTTTTTGTCCGATTTCGGTTGTAATTTTTGTTTTTGTAATGATATCGGGCATGTAACCTCCCCAAAATTACAAACGTTACACAGAAATTACAAATCTTCTTCGTGATTGTTTTGTAACGAGGTTTTTTCTAATGATATCGGGCATGTAACTTCTGTAATTTCTGTAAAAATTACAAACGTTACACAAAAATTACAAATTTTTATCTAATGATATTGGGCAGTTACGTTTATTTTGGACCGGATTCTGACCGGGTTTGTAATTTTTGTAATTTTTAGAAAAATTTTTTCGGTGATTATTGAGTTTGACACTGATATTATTAGGTTTTTTCGCAGTTGTAATTTTTGTGTAATTTTCAGAGGTATCAAAAAAAAATGACCACCGGTTCGCGGGGCCGGTGGTCGGGGATAAAACAACGGACCTATTCGAACATGGTTCGAACATTTGTGATGTTACTTTTCTGTAATGCTATTGTCAACATCTTTTACATTTTCATCATTTGTTTTGTTTGATTTTTTTCTTTCATATTGGGTATTTGCGGTGGCAAACGGTTTTTGGCAGCTTGCGCATACGTATGTTTCGGCAGGCAGTATTGCTTCGTGTCCGTTTGGAGATATGGGTGCGGGTATTCGTTTGAGTTGGAACAATTTAATGTATACGACCGATCCGCAGTCGCATTTGCACGATTCCAGGTCATCGGGATTTATGCTAATAGCATTTTTTTGTGGCATTCCGATATTGGGTATCGTGTGTCCTCTTCGTAAGTTTCTGTTATTGTTCACAATTTCTCCTTTCTTGTTGTTATTTGCACTGCTGTGTCGCTGCTGTAAATTGGTAATGTTTGTACACTAAAAATTGCGTCATTTGTAATTTTTGTAATGTGAGTTTGAACGATCCCGATACATGTGATATCTTTAACAATATTGCCATTTTGTTGCTATTTGCATCAAATTTTGTGCGTCATTCTGCGTCATTTTAGGCTCTATTCGTTACACTCGTTACACTGTCGCTCTGCTGTTTCCCCGCAAAGCCTTGGTAATAGCGGGTTTTCGATTTTGAGAAAAAAGTTGTAATTTTTGTAATTTTTAGAAAAGCGGGTCTCAAAATTTCCATCCTGACCAAAAAAAATTTGGCCCAAAAATTTTTTTTCACGTTTCATGCGGTTTCCCGAAAATTCCGATTTTTGATTTTTCAAAATTTTTTTTCCAAAAATTACAAAAGTTACAAAATCCCTCTCCTTATTATATAATATATAATAATAATAATAATAATAATAATTTATATAATATAGGCCAATCCCGCCGCTGTAATTTTTCTGTAACCTTTGTAATTTTTACGAGTTACAAAACAAGCCAAAAATTCATTTTTCTCAATCATTTCAACCACTTAAATACTCATTACAATCGTTACGCAAAACTTACAAATCGGCCTTTTTCGAGGACCCCTTATTTTCACGAATTCAAAAAATGCCATAACTGCCTGATATCATTGCACATGTCGATTTTCAAGAAAAACCGCATAGAAATTACAAAACCATGTCCCATAACATACTGATATCATTAAACTTTCCAATCCGCCAAAAAAGCGTAAAAACAAAGGGGCTCGTAAATATCTGATATTATTCAATATTTCGGCCCCTATTTTGTAATGAAATTGTAACGTTTCAGACCCCCTAAAAATTACAAATCTTCAAAATCCTTATTTTCCCTAATCATTTCAACAACTTCCCAATCCGCATATGTAATTTTTGAGGTTACAACCTTTGTTTTCGGGGCTTCGCAAGGATTTTGCCTGTCCGGAAAGTGTTTGCCGGGCACCTTGTTGGCGCATATTTCTCAATGATATCAATAGAGTACAAATTTCCAGAGCATGAAATTACAAATTTCCGGTTTTCCGAAGGCGATGCTTTGATGCAAAATACGATTTTCGGCAAAGCCATCTTCGCCCACGATCAATTGTGGAAATCCTTCCACGATGGTCGGCGGACCTTCCTTTGTCACCTGTTGCCAAGGCATTAACAAAATTTCAAATTTTATTTGCGTGTTTGCATCTTTGGCACGGGTTGTCTTTCCTGTCTTTTTTTATCCATATGGTCAGGCAATATTCATAATGTTTGCATTCATAGCCCGTTGTCTTTTGTTCGCTTTCAACAAGATTTTGGGCCTTTGTTTCACAATAGCCAGAAGCGTTAGTCATAGCCACCTTCCAATCTTATCACTGACAAGCCCCGCGTCTTCCGGCAGGGCCATGTGATATTGTTCTTTTCATGTTGGCTCTTGTTCCCCTTTCGTTATCCGAAACATCCTTTTTGGTGATCCGGTATTATTGGTTCGTCTTTTATGATGCGGATTGACGTGGTACCGACAAACTGTCCCTCCTTGAAATCAGTCATGACATATTTGAAATTTGAATCGAGGTCTTTTTTTTCAAACTCCGTCCCGGTCGCATTTCTGATTGTTTCGACCCAATCATCCGAATCCGTCCTCGTTATGGTTATTACGAGCTTCATTGTTTTCAGTTCTTTGACACAAGTACGGGAACCGTCGGTTGCCTGAACACTTCGCACCTGATTGCGATGATGTTCGGGTGTTGTTCTTCCATCATCCTGCACAGATTTGCCATCGCCGTATATGCGACAACGTTTGTCACGTCTTTTTCAATAAGCATGGTTATTATGTCATCAATTGTTTCCTCTGTTTTTTTTACCACCACTCACCTCCCTGGTAGGGATAACCATACTGGTCCTGTTCCTGTTCCCCTTGCGGGTCTGGTTGTTTTTGAAGAACGCACAAAGTTTCCGACCCGCATTTTGCGCATCTTGCGAGCCTTGTGTTGTATTCTTCGAACTTTGTTCCCTTGTCTGCGCATTTTTCACATAATCTCATAATTCCTCCTTTACAATATTTGATCAAGCCCCCATATTTTTCTGAGATCTCCGAGATCAATACTGAAAGTATGCGTCTCCAGGCTAATAAAAACCGGACGGCTGTCTTCGAAATCTCTTGTCTCAAACATGAAACGACTGTCATGAAGCGGTGACAGCGCTTTAAATATGTTTCTGGAAAACGTACCCGATTCTTTGATTTGTATCGGTTCTTCCGTTTCGCTTTTTCCGTTGATATTGATTGTTATGTTCATGTGGCCAACTCCTCTGCCGGTATGTAGCTCATTGACATTTCTCCGTTGCGTATGAGGATTTCACCCACCGTCCGTTTCCCCGGCGTGTCGTCCGCCGCCATAATCGATGTCCCCCATTTGTCCCTCCACATTTCCCTTTTGTGCCTGTGCCCGAACAGAATGAAGTCAACCCTGCCGTAAACAATTCTTGCGAGGTTTTTTGCGTCTCTGAGATGCATGAATGGGTCGTTCATCATGAACGGGTGGTGATGGAAGAACAGGATTATTATTGTGCTCGTGTGCTCATTTTTAAGGATGAGATCCAGCGTTCTCAGTTGGGTTTCCCCAATCTCCCCGCATGCGAAATCGAACGGCACCTCTGTTTCGAGGTTGCTGTCAAGTGCTATGAACATTATCTTGCTTTCCCCGTCTCTGACAATGTTCACCACGGGCTTGTTCTCTCCCGAGAACGTTCCCCCCTGGTTCAGCGGAATCGACAGCATTTCGTCAAATCGTTTCGCACGTTCTCTGCTGTAAAAATTTCCAATCGCGCCGTAATCGTGGTTTCCTGGTGCCACGAATATTCTGTCTTCGAACATCCTGAGCGCATCGAGCGCGTTTTCGTATTGTTGCGGGTGTCCGTCATCCGTAATGTCGCCTGTGACGACCACGTAGCTTTCGGGGTACCCGTGCCGAATATTTTTGAGGGTTTTTGTGATTTCCGTGTTGTCATTTTTGTTTCTGTGAAAATGAAGATCGCTGATATGTATTATTCTCATTTTATTTCCGTAGTCATATCTTTTTTTCCATATGACGCGTATTTCACCGACAACGATCTCAGTCCTTGCCGGCTTTTTTACGAAATTCCCGTCCAGAAATTTTGACAGGCAATTCCGTGATTCCCGAAACATGTCGTCATACTTCTCACGTTGCCTGATCATTATGTCTCTGGCACCTGTTACCGCATCGTGTATTTCTTTGTTTGTCAGTTCCATCTGCTTCTCCTTGTCATTGATTATTATTCGGCTCCTGTGTTCTCCACTGCGTTTCTGTCATCATAGTAGTAATGCGCGAACACTTTCCGGCTGCCCGTCTCCCACAAAGGATTTTTATTTATCGCGTCAAACGGAATATTGTGCTTCCGTAACCACATTCTTGCCTCGTTCAAACTTTCCCCGTGTCTGCACGTCCAAATAATCACATAGTTCTCCAAGTTTGCATACAACTCTTTCAGGCGTGACACATTCTCGTCAATCGGTTCTGTTATGACAAGCTCGCATGTTCTTGCAAGGTAACCGTCGAAATCAAACGCGTGTACGGTATATCTCTCGGGAGGTGTCAAAACCCTGTCAAAACCCTCCTCAACGGAAGGCTTTTCATACTTGTCGCGCATGCTTTCCCATACCCCGGTCCATACTTCCCCGGTCTGTCCTCTCTCTGGGTCGATCTTTTTTACCCTTTTCAACCTCCCCGGTCCGAAATCATAGCATGTCACAAATGATTCATCGTATTCTTTTATAATATCGAGATGCCTTTTTCTTATTTCCCGCGACATGTTGGTTTTGTCTATTACCAACGGAATGCCGTCTTTCATGGCTTGGTGAATTATGGTGTCTTCCGTACCATGATATATATTCATTTTTTTCGGATCGTACAGATCATAAAGCCCTCCGTTGAGCGACACCTTTAGCGAGTCAGGATTCATAATCACGTATCCCCGATTTGCAAATTTTTTTGCCAAGGTTGACTTGCCGCTGCCAATATTTCCCACCATAAATACAACGTTGTTCATTTTTCAATTTCCTTTTTTAACCTCGTTTGTATCTCTCTGTTCCTACCAATCCCAGATCCAAATATATCTCTGCCTCGCACACAACGCATTTTGTCAAAAAGCATGTTTTTCCTTTTATGGTTTCGGACCCCGCATACTCCCAATATCGTTTGCCGCACTTGCATTGATAGTCCTTCATGTGCTTGCGTACGAAATTGATTACGTCCCTGTTTGTTATCCGGTAGTTTTCCTCGGACATTTTGAAAGTCGGCGTTTTTATATTATTGCAAGGATCGTTTTTGCATCTCTTGACGATATTTTTTATGTCATCTTCAGTCGCGTTTTCCAAGAAATTGTCCATCTCTTCTTCAATTCCGCTACCCTCCGATGATTCGTCCTTACCTCTTACCCACATGCGTTTTCTTATTGCAACCGCTATAAAAGCAACAAGCCCTGTCTGGTCCGTATGTTTTGAGAAAATAATGTTTTCAATCGGTGTCGGCTCCGGAAGGTAATATCTGTCATTGTCTTTTATTTCGCTTTCTATGTGAAATCGGAGAGCCTGACTTGCCATCGAAACCGCATCCCCGATATCCGTTATCGCTGTTACGCATCCGGGGAAGTCCGGGAACGATATCCCGTAATCAGAATTGTCATCCTTGTGCAATATTCCGATATAATTTTTCAAATCGCTTTTCTTCCGGACATACCCTTCTATGGTAATTTCAACCTCCGGGCCATACTTGTCGAAATCATCAAGTATTTTTTTAATCAGGTTTGTTGCCTCTTGTTTTTCCATCCTGATTACGATGTTTCCGGATTCCGTGACCTCGCTGATCACAATAGTCGTTGATGTTTCACCGTCTCTTTCAATTTCAAATTCTTCAAACTTGGCTACCTTGGCCGCATGCCTTGCTTCTTCAACCGAGTAGTAAGGTCCGAGCCTGATTTTGTTCTTGACGACGTAACATTTCATTCTTTTTTTCCTTTTGGCTTGATTATTTTCATCAGTTCAAACGATCTTTGTTTGTTTCCGCCTCTGCCAATTTCCGTGCCTCTTCTTTTGGCAGGGTTATGCTCAGAGAATCCTACTTTCTTCCGGACGGAGATTCGGCAGAATAATTTACAAGGAATTTTGTTTTCATTTCATAATATGCATAACTGGCATTTTTGGTTTTGTTCTTTGATTATCCGTCTTGGTCGTCTTCCTTTCTTGAATTCTTTTCCAATATCGGATAGTTTGTGTGGCCATGTTTTGCCAAACTTGCCTTTTGAAAGAAACGTATGCCCTATTTTATTCTCAAGATTGCATAATCTTTCCCAGATTGTTGGATATTTTTTCCAAAGTGTCCACCATTCGTCTATTCTTTGATAAAAACACATGGCGCAGTCCGTTCTTCTTGGTATGGTTATGTTTTTTTCTTTCAGATATTTAATAACGTCTTTGATGCCCCACCTCCATTCCCTGAGAGGGAACTCTTGGATTATGTCTTTGTCAAATATTTTGTTCCCTCTTCTGTGTTCTTCGTCATACCTAAGCCCGACATATATGATCGCAGGGAGATTTTTCTTGTAATACTCTTGCGCAACTTCGATCTTCAATATTCTCGTACACCATCTTTGGCGAAAGTTAGGGAGTGCCTGAAAATGCTCGATCAGATCGTATATTGTCGGGTATTCTTCGTTTTTAAGCACGATCAGTTTTTCCCCGAGAACAGATTCAAGGTTATTCCAGTGGTCTTTCATCTCCGGAAGTTCGTCCCCGGTCGGGGTGACTATAAACTTGTAGTTGGTTTTCGGATTCTTTTCCCTGAGACGAATCGCCATAGCCGTTGAGTCTTTGCCGCCTGATAATGCGACGATATGTGTTAGTTCTCGCATTGTTTTTTATCCGAAGGTTTTTTAACGAACTCGAATACGGAGCCTTCGATGTGAAAATGTTCGCATGAACTGATCGGTTTGACGTCGAAGTTTTTTAAATTTTTTTCAACAACCGGTTTTTCCCCGCATATGTCACACGAATCCAATGTCATCACTTGTTTCTCTTTCATATCTTTTCCTTTACTTGTTTATCTTTTACACTCTTCGCATCTATTTATTCTCAGATAATAGTTTGTCCCCGTCTTTTTCCTTTCTTTTCTCAACCCAATGTCTGAAGTCTTTGTTTTCCATGTTCATGCTTCTTGCATAATCCGTGGCATTCTTTTTTTTACAGAAAGTTACACAATCCCCTTTTATTTTCCCGTCTTTGCTTTCCCATTTTACAATCCACATATCATTCTCCCTTCATCGAATTTTTCCTTTTTTGCATAATTGTTGTTTTACACCTTGTCTTCGCAGTCGCATATGAGAGTCTTACCGCATAACCGACAAACAATCCCGGTGCTTTGGGAATTTTTTGATTCTTTTCCGGGTGGCATTGTGATACGTTTTCCAGATACTTGGAGTCCGCATGTTCTCCCTTGAAAAATATCGGTAAGTTTCGGGTTTGTTCCTTTTTCTTTTTTTAAAAATCCGAACATCATATTCCCCTTTTAGTTATGTGGTTTTGGGTGACATTCCTGGCATATTTTTTTGGAATATTTGTCAAATGACCACCATTTGTTCTTTCCGCATACCACGCATTCACCAACCTTGGAATTGGTTTCGTTTTTTTTAACAAAGCTCTCACATGCCGAAAGACCTTGCTTTGTCGGTGTCCCCTTTGACGATACCCCTTTTCTCAATACGATGACAAAACAAAGGCTTTTTGTTCTGTCGAATGCCGCGCAGTCTCCGCACGTATTATTCTTCATCTTTTGTTATGACCTCATACTTGTTTTCATCCAATTTTTTTATTGTCATGTCATGCCTTAGAAATACTTTTACGCCTTCTTCAATAAGTTTTTCTCCGTATGTCCCTTCCAATTCGTTAGCCTTGCTGATCATATCGGCTGTCGTTTTGTCAACTACGAATTTTGACATTGCTTTGACTCCTTTTTATCGCATCATTGAGTTCTTCTTCGAAGATTTTTCTTATTTCATCATTGTTGTCGGATATTTTGATATCAACCACATAATGAATTAGTCCGACAAGACCGATTGTCCATAGTATTCCTATGATTATTTCCGTCATTAATCCTCCATGGCTTTTGATTTCCGTCGAATTTGTACGGGAGCATTTTTTTGCCACATTCGCAGATGACAGTTTCCCGTACCGAGTTTGTTATTATGATTTTGTCATGAAGCATTCCGCATATGCATGCGAGGCTCCACAATTTGTGGTTACAATCCGGCATTTTTTATTGCTTCCTTTATGCCTTTTATGTGTTTCGGTTTTATCTTCCCTTTGCCTATGCAATTAAAACAGATTCTGAATTCTTTTGTAAACCTGTCAACGGTTGTCCTTATTCTCTGACAATGCGGGCACCTGATATCGTTTTCGAGGAGGTTTTTAATTGCCAGTTTTATTTCTTTCAGAGCTTCCTCGATCCCGAGAATTTCGTAAACATCTTTTTCTGTCAGACCAAAATATCCCTCTTCTCTCATTTTTATACCGAGTTCTATTATTTCTTCTTTCTCTTTGTCTGACAATTCGTATTTTCGGCTTCTGAGTTTTTTGAACCTGTTGATGTCTTTTTCATCCATTCGTTACCTTTCTTGCCGGAACCTCGATCTGGCTATTCATGATTTTCATTTCGATAAATTGTGTGCTGATCATTTGCAGGGTTCCGCAAATTGAGCACATTATGGGTATGAACGGGATACTGACATCCGCTTCTCGTGTGGTAAACAAAAAGTTTTCGACCACAACCGTCCATTCTTTCGGTATGCCTTTGCATACCGGGCATTCTCCTGATATGGTTTTTTTTATGTAATCATGTACCTGACTTATTTTCTCCTGCGTTGCTTTCATTTCCGTTGTTTCCCCCTTGTACGACATGTTTGCATGCCATGCATTTGAATTTTACCATGCCGTTCGTTATTAGCTTATAAACGGCCCGTTTGCCGCATTTTGGGCACTCCCGTCTGTTGCTTTTGTTGTTCATTCATTATTTTCCGGGATTATAACAACAATTCTTTCACCGTTGTCGTTTACTGGGTATGATTGACAAAATCCGCTCAGATCTGTCCCTGTAATTGTACATGCGGTTTTGAAATCCCGATAATTTTCCGCAGGGATTTCCTGTTCTTTTCCTTTTCTGAGGTCCGTTACGATATCAAAAAAGTTTTTGTTTCTAAACCCGTTTTTCATCGGAGCACTCCACTGTTTTTTCTTCCGTATCAGTTTGTTTGTTCTTCTCGCATATCATTCCGCAGTATTCCGAACCGACTCTCGGAATAATTACGCTTATTCCTTTTTTCAGTAAGAATTTTTTTATCTTTGAAGAAATTTTCTTTTTGATATACGGGCATTCTGTTTTCGAGTTCCCATCTTCGGTTTCATACTTTATTTTTGTCATTTTCTTCGTCCGCAAGCAATGGTTTGTCAATTGTAGTTTTACCCTTTTCCATTTCATGGGATATCATTATTTGAAGACTTCCCAAGGCACATACGCTTTGGTCTGTCTTTTCACCGATAAGAGATTTTTGCAGCTTTCTCATTATTCTGAATGTTCCGTTAAGAAGCTCATTCTTTTTTGCCATGATCCGTCTCCTTTTTTGGGTCATCCCCAAGGCATTTTACAAATTTGTCAACCCATTCCGGTATTTTATTCTTACCTCCTTCCCATCGGCAAATTTGCGAGGCATTTACTCCCATTATTCCCGCAAGTTCCCTTTGCGTTCTTTCACCTCTGTAATGCTTTAATTCTGTAGGAGTCATGTTCTCTCCTTTTTTGTGTTGTTGTCAGATTATTTTTATATATATTGCTATTAGCAATTTTGCAACCCTTTTTTAAAAGAAAATGTCGTATGTATTTTTATTGACTACAAGCATGTCCTCTGATAATGTATCCAATGAATATCTTTTAATTTTTTTGGAGAAAGCATGGCGAGGGGACCAATACTCGGCGGAATCGAACTTGCGGGTCTGATGATTTCAGAGCCGTGGGAGTTTTCAGGTGTGAGATCAGTGGTTGAAATTTCGGTCGGCGGTTATCCGAATATTTGGGACGGGGAGGTTTCCGGGTGGGTGTTTTCAGTCTTCAGCCCAAGTCAGAATCATGGCGTTCTGAAAAAATCTGTTATCGATGCCGTTTACGAATTGTCTTCCCATGCCGATGCGACATACCTGTTTGACAACAACAGGGGTGAGGTCTTCGATGTGAGGTTCGCTCATCACGAAGGCCAGGTTATTTCGGCAACCCCTGTTGGGAATGTCATATCTCCCGACGAAAATACCTATTACAACAATATCAATATAAAACTTATGAGGATGTCATGACCGTAGCAATCGCAGACATAAAACACAGGCGCTCGGCAGTCGTTACCGATACGCCGACGAACGGAGGAAGGCTCGGAACAACGGTAATCGTCACGGCAAGGAACAACATACTGCCGAGGGTGACACAGGCGGAAAGGACAGCCGGGATAACAAGATATCGGAAAACGTTTTTGCTCAATCACAATGCCGCAAACGAGGTTGCAAACGACTTCCTTTTTTATTTTATTATAAATTCCACTTCTGATGACCGCATTTATTTTGGCATGGGGCACAATAATGACACCCAGGCATCATGGGTTGCGTCCGGCGCGGAGTATCCCCATTGGCAATCAGCAGGCCAGTTGGATTCCGATATTACAGCCGGTGCGAGTTCCGTTGACATAGTCATGGAAAACAATGATATCGAGTTACCGCCAGGAGGCTATCTTTACATATCCGACAAATTTATGACCGGCCAGACGATTGCCGGTGACGTGAGTATGGGAAACTCAGTGGAGCTTGTCGGCGGAACATGGGTGCGGAGGGATTATGTCGATGATGTGGAATATCCCTATGGGTACTACATGGGAAGCAATACGGTTTATACAAGCAACACCGGGATGAACGAAGAATACCCAAGAATAGCCGAGGACAAAACAACTGACGAGGTCCTTGGAACCGGAAACGGAACCACAACACCGACTGTCGCAGATTTCGGGAATGTGACAAACGGTTTGAACTTCAAGGGGGTTTATGTCGACAGTCGGCAGGGCGGGTGGCTGGCAATGAAGCCGAGGCTTGGGATTACAGTTGGCGGGACTCCGACGACTTTGTATTTCGACGCTGACGGATATTTGCAGGGTGCGACCGCAGGGAGAATCAATATGGATACCGGCGTTTGGATTACCGCTCCGACATTCACGTCCGCGCCGGACGGAGGCACTGATATTACGGCAACGTATTGGGACAAACCGTACAGCTTTGCAGGGAATGTGATGACTGTCAATCTTGCGGATACGGTTGCGAATAATTATACCGCCGCCAATTCTTTCGCCGGAGGGTGTATCAATGTTTCAGAGCTTAAAGCGATGTCGCGGGACTGGTCTGAAACGTCCGCATCCGGAACATATGACGAAGCAACGTATCCTGTTGTGACCGAGGCATACGGAACCATTTATGATTCATGGACTATCGAGTTTACGTCTTCAACGGCTTTCACATGTACCGGTACGAACACGGGGAGCGTAGGAACCGGGACCATATCATCTGACTTCGGACCTGTGAATCCGGACACCTCAACCCCGTATTTTACGATTGACATGCTCGGATGGGGCGGATCTTGGACTACGGGTGACCAGGTTACGTTTGTAACGGAACCCGCCGCGCTCGGGGTTGTTTGGAAGGAAGTTGTACCTGCTGCGACTGCGGCGTATTCCAATAATCTTGTGATATTCGGACTTTATTGGGAGTAGATTTATGGCTGATATGCCTATTGACAAAGTGGCCTTTGACACGGCCTTTGATTTCATAATGAAATTCGAGGGTGGTTACGTAAATGACAAGGATGACCCAGGCGGAGCTACGAAGTATGGGATATCACTTGTTTTTCTCAGGGGCGTCAGGGGATATGCGACGGCTGATAGCCGTACCATATTAAAACTGACAAGAGATGACGCGAAAAAAATTTACAAAGAACATTTTTGGACCCCGAACAGGCTCGGTGAAATACCGTCCGACCTTGCAATTCCGGTGATGGATACCGCAGTAAACATGGGGTATCGTTTTGCCATAAAAAATCTTCAACGCTCCCTGAACAAATCCGGACTTGTTTCCGAAAAATTATCAGTTGACGGGGCATGCGGAAACAAAACAGTCGCGGCGGCAAACAACGCGAATGTCGTGAAAAACATTGAACTCGTTCGGGCATATTATATGATGAACAGGGTCATAAGATATATCGCGATATGCGAAAGAAATCCGAAGATGAGGAAGTTTTTTTTCGGGTGGCTCCGGCGTGTCGGCGGGTTATGGGTGACGAAATGAGAAGTATGATTCCGTTTGTTGTTGTAGCAACATTATTTTTCGGGTGCGCTTCAAAACAATCAGATCCGGAATACCTTGAATACCTGAATGCGGTCAAGTCTGTTTATACGACAGGGCCACCGGTCCTCGTTGAGTTGGAAGACGGTACAAAAATATACGATCCCAGGGGGATACCGAACATAAGACCGCCTGAAAGAAAAAAAAACTGGCACGAATGGGTGGTTCCTCTGACAGCACTTGTACTTACGACAGGTGCCCAGGCGTATATCGCACATGAAAATGGAAAGACAAGCAGGGCCTGGACCGATGCGCTTATTAATTTTGGTGGTGCGGGAAGTGCGTATATAATGAATTCCTACAACAGGACAGACGGGGACGAATCTCCGCTTGGCATAGGCGCGACGGATGTCAGAACCAATGACGGAATTCACATCCCAGGACATGCGGTCTATGGTGATGGCAACGTCCAGGCAGGCAGGGATATCATACCTGGCACATGGGTTACCAATACGGATAGTAGCGACAATTCAGACAACTCCACGGTCAGCGTTGACCAGTCAGATCATTCCGATAATTCTGTTACAAATCCCCCCCAGGTCGTACAGGTTGAAAAACCGCTTGTCCTTCAGCCCGAGATTGTCGACAGGCAGGTTCCTGTTCTCGTTGATCCGTTCCTTGTAACACCGGAGGTTGTCCAAGTTCCGCAATGCCCTCCGACACCATAGGAGAACGATATGGATTACGCAGCGATAATCGGCACTTTGTTCGGAATAGCAAGAAAAGTGTGGCCGGAGGTCCAAAAAGCGTTTGAAGACGGAGAAATCTCCACGGAAGAGTGGAAGTTAATAGCGAACTCCGTGTTTCCGATTTTTTTCAGCAAGAACAACAATGGCAATGGTTCCGTGGTGTCTGGAAAGGACCCGCAGGTGTCTCTCGTTATAAATATTTCTGACGAGGCTTTTGGAAAGTTTGTATCGGTTCTGGAACAATTGTCGAAACCGGAAAGGATTAATCCCAGATGAGTTGGTGGCAATGGTGGGGTGCAAGTGATACGGACGAAGTCGAATTCAATGCAAAGGATTCCGTATCCGGTTTGGATGTCAAAATCGGAGGTGTTTACGGACATGACGGGGATTTCATACAGGCACAGGTTGTCGTGGGCTCTCCGTTGGAATTTGTCGAAAAAGGAATCGGGATGACCCAGGGAGATTCTTCCGGTACAATCGTATCTGTGAGAAGATCGTCCTTGATAATTAGGATTTTGACAAGTGCCAATGTATCCGTGGGTATCAGGGTATGCCTGATTGATACAAACGGGATTGGGTCATGGTCGCCGGAACAAACATTGTCTCAGTCCGGAGAGCAGGACGGGTCTGATTATATTGTCGAAACACTGGCATACGAAACAAGCGGCGCAAAGTCCGTAAAGATAAAAATTTCAACACTTTCTTCGGGAACAGCCGATGTGTGGCTGGCAACCGTATAGGAGAACAAGCATATGACTTTGAAGATTGCGGAGACTACGAACGGGGATATCGGATTCATTGAAGCCTTGGATCAAGTCGGGGGAAAATATCCCGGAGTACAAGCGATCAACCCGACATATAAAAGATTTGAGGCTACCGGGACAGCAGACAGGACTGTCACATCAAGCGATGCTGTGACACTTACAAGTCCGCTTACAGGCGCTTTGCAAACAGCCGCGATTGATGTTACAGATGGTCTGACAACTTTGCAAATCATACTTCGACATACAGGTGGGAACGATGACGCAAAAGTGATCGTAACACCACTTGGTCTTGACGCATCTGACAATTTGATGACCCTTTTTACTCCGAAACCTTTTCAGGCGTTTGACCCCGGAGGATCTACAAGTCCTATAAACAATGGTTCCGGTGTTTATTACACCGAAACAAAGTATTGGCCAATAAACGGAGTGGCAAAGGTGACACCACATGTGTATATTGTCGGAAACATATCTCAGTGCGAGCTTTGGTATGAGATGATATCCGGTCCCGCAGACGAATCAATCGCCACGCCGAGAGAAACAGGCGGAGCATGGAATCTTCCCGGTGGCGCATGATTAAATGGGCATAATCCCGTTCATAACGTCCGAACCTGTTGAACCACGGACAAAGTACCTCCGAATGTCGAACGATATATCCGAGGCATTTTCATCAAAGATGCGATCCGACAACACGGTTGGATTTATATTGTCCGAATTGCGTATGATCGGAAGCATTGGCGAGGGTGTTTCCAGGAGATCAACGAACGACATAACCCAGATAATGAATAATTATTTGCGTTCGTTGAACGGATTCGGTGTTCAAAGCCAGGGTCGATACCTGAATGCTCTGGGAAATTTTTCGGGTCTCAGGTCGGACAATACCATAGGTTTCCTTACAAATTACGCAAGGAATCTGAATTCTTTTGGTATGAATTCGCAGATTAGAAGCATTTGCGCATTCGGGACATTGGAAGGCAAGAGGAGTCTCAATGATTTCTCAATCGGTGTTTTCAAAGGGCTCAGATCGGCCAATGACTTGTCGGATCACGGAGAATCTGTTCAAAATGCCATGAGATTGATTAATTCCGTATGCGAAATAGATTCTCACGGGCTAAGATCTCTGAACGTGTTATCTTTTGGCATTGCCGATATTTTGAGATCGCTTAATGAGGTATCCGAATATAATGATCCTGCCCGTTCATATCAAAGGTTGCTCGGGTCGTCAGGTACCGAAACAATCCGAAGATTAGTGTCGGAATTGCCAGAAGGTATGCATAATGTCAGCAGATCGTCAAATGATTTATCCGAGTTTGACGAAGGTATGTCGAAACAATTCAGATTGCTCGGATCGCTTTCCAATGAGTCAAAATTAAGGCTGTCAAATGATATCATGTCCGGGAAATTCTTGCCTCTGAGAATGTCAAATGAATTATCAGAATTCCCCGGATATGTTTCAATGAGATTGATAAACGAGGTTGCGGATATTGACAGAATGTCAAAAAAAGAGAGAATGATTGTCGAAATATCCGATTACAATATGCCGAGACCGGTAACAAGATCCATGTCATATCAGTTTCTCATAGACGATATTGATGTGACGGACAAAATAACAGAATGGTCATTTACTTATGATCAGGGTAATGTGCATAACGTGTTTTCCGCTTCGTTTATAAACAGAGATCTTTTTGACAGTATCGATACCGAAGAAGGAAAGGACAGGTCTCGGGTTGAAATAAGAGTTGGGTCAAGATCGATATTGTTTTGTCTCGAAACAAAAACCGGAGACCAAGTGAAAACGCAGATAGGCGGAAGATCAAGGTCCGCGCTTAATGATGATCTTCCGGACAGTGAAAATAAACTGTTTTTTTCAAAATCGGCCATTTCTGCGAAAGAGATGGCGGAATCAGTTTTGAGACTCGACAATCTTATATGGGAAATACCGGATTGGTCTCTTCCGGCAGGATACGAGTTCTATGGAACACCTATCGGATGCGTCACGGATATAGCATCGACGGCAAGAGCGGTTGTCAGATGTGCTGATAACGGTGATTTGGTTGTCAGAAGAAGGTGGCCTGAAAGACCTGTATGGCTTTATTCCTCACAGAGCGATATATCCTATGATACGACAAGCATACTTTCAGACGGATACACAAGAGAGTATGGAACCGGATTTGATGCCATACATGTGCAAGGTCGTTCGCCGGAATTGTCCCTTCCGGAGCTTGAAATAGAAGAACAAAGTCCGGTAAGAGGATCAACTGTTCATATAAGATTGTATTATAGCCTTGAATTCCTAAACAGCTCCCAAATAATGAACCATTTTGTTACTGCTGGCATACTTCGGTATTCAAATTCAGTATCAGAAGACAGGACAGAGGTTGTGACTTTTAACTCCGGAACCGCAAACGTCGCCAAACCGGTTTATTGGATAAACGAAATAACATGGATAGGGCATTCTTGCGGCCCGGTAAAATGGAACATCGGAAACAAAGGATTGAGGGTTGACGGAAATCTGGGGGAATTTGGAATTGCGCGTGTAAGTTATAAGACCCAATATGACAGATACAGTCTGTCCAGGCATGACATAGAAATGATTCTTGCCGTTTTCATGGTGTACGGGCCTGATGTCTCAGTAATTGTAAGAATGAACGGTGGGACAAAAGAAGCACCTGCCTTGTCAGATGAAAAAATAACCGGTGTCCCGATAGCTGTTGAAGCCGGAACCGCCGAATTGGATAATACAAGATATGACAGAATGGTCATAAATTGTGATGCTCCGTATGATGACAATGCGATTGACGGGGTAATCGCACATTTTGACCATCATGATATAAAGGCTGTCGGGAATTTTGTAATAAGATCTGTTACAACAACATCAAAAGGACCGCAGATAAAAAATCAGTTGGTCATAGAACAGCCGATAACGGGGGTCTGATGCCGACATTTAACGAATTATCAAAACAACCTGATAAGACCCATGTGGGGATTGTGACCGGAAAAGACGATACTGGGTATTTGATAGACATTGGCGGTATCGGAAGAACCATAAAGTCGTCATCCGGGGATCTTGAGCCGGGTTCGCAGGTGGTCGTTACCGAAACAAGCCAGGGTTGGCTTGTAATATCTTCCGGTTTCAAGTCCGGAAGGAAGATTGTGGAGGTTGATATTGAGGGTTAGGCAACTTTTTATGATTATTGTTGTATTTGTTTTCTCATCGTATGCGTATTCCGGTGAAATCAATAAGATCTTGATAAAATCCGGTATTATAAAGACGAAAGAAGTTGCAATGTTCGATCCGAAATATGAATATCACCACAAATATCGAATATCGTATGAAATGCCGGTAACAATCGGAGGTAAGGAATGCAAACCAATAAGAAATTCCGTAAAATACGGATTCGTTGAAAAATATAGTGTGAAAATGCGTGGGTCGGCCCACATAAAAACAAATCATAATAGGCGGAAAGACAAATAATGGCCACAAACACTTCAATAACCGTACAATTTATAACACCGGAAGACGAAGTTGACGAGGATGGCAACATTGTTCAATCCATTTCAGCAGAACTTGATGCGGAAAGGAACGATAACCAGACGCAGTTTCTTTTTGGCACGACAGCATATTTCAAAACTTTCAGAGTTCCTGCGGATTTAAACATAGAGCTTATCGAAAGTGCCGGTGTATTAAGATCTTTCTTATATTCGGGAACCGATGAAATTGAGGATGAAGCGGTTACGTTTACAATGTCGAATACGGGGTCCGTATCAAGACCGATTGCGGGCGGATCTTTCTCTTCAGAATGGGTAGGACAGGCTCCGACCCCGGTTGCCACACCAACTGTCAATGGAAGTCAGGTCAGGCTTAATCGGGAAGCTCTCGGAGTGTTATTTTGTAATTACAATTCGAATTATAACGGGCACTCGATATATCTTGAACAGCCCACACCCAGCAGATCGCCGTTTCCGGTTTTGATTTATATAAGGGCTGCGGCATGACAAGTACCAATCTTACCGTAAATTTTATAAGCCCTGAGGATATTGAGCCCGAACCCGAAGACGGATATGGTAATATCTCACTTGATTTGGACCCGGATGCAAACGAGGATACCAATTTCCAGGTCGGAGACACAGCATTTCTCCGCGTCATATGCAGCGGATTTAGAAATTCGGAAACATATGAGATGCTGAGGTCAGCGGGAACACTTGCCAGATCCGCAACTGACGTTCGTTATCTTGTCGAGGAAACAATAACATTCCCATACACAACATCACAGAGTCTAAAGTATATGCCGGATGGCAATGTTGAATGGGAATGGATTGGCAATGCCCCTGTCGCGTCAGTATCTTTGCAGGTTGATGAAAATAGCGCAAAATTGGTTGCCACGCAAAGAATCGTAGCCGTAGCGAATGTCACGTATTATACGCTCGGAGACAGGTGGGCTCTTAGCTATGACGAGGAAGGGCAGGTGGTCGTTGTTGCTCTGAGAGAGAATAAAACTGTTTCCGTCACGGTCGGATTCGGTATTGATGAAATTGATGACGAGATCGGACCGTTTTCTTGGCAGATACTCACGAAAAACAACGCGACGGGTCAGCCGGAACCAAACATAAACATTGACATTCAGGGGGTTGGCAGTTTTATAACTGATTCAAATGGCAGAGTATTCGTCGGAGTTCTTAGCTCAGGAACATATGATTGTGTTCTTACCGGTGACGATATAATTTCATCACCTGAAGATGCGATTGATAACGATAGCTTCACAATCCCGTCAACTAGGCCGAATGACGAGGATAACGTGCTCTGATGGCAGCTATCGATTGGGATAACAAAACCATCTCATTGGATGTATGTTCAATATTGTTTCCGGGAGTTACCGTTATCCCCCCGGAATCTGTCAGAAATCGTTCTGTCGAAGTTGATTTTGATACCAGAACCATAACCATATATGTTGAAAGGCAACTTGATTATAATCCTTTTAGCATGGGTACGATAGAGATATCCGTTGCAAGAACATGGAGAGACGTATTTTGTGCAATCAGAAGTAGCGGCGGAATAGCGAACATATCAAGTATTGTCGGGTATATAAATTATTACAGGCTATCAGGTTACACATGCGGAACGCAGATCATGCCGCCTGTTGACGGGCTTGAGTGGAATGACAAACTTGCGAATGCCGGAATCATTCATTCAAGAAGCATGGCGGAAAACGGTTTTTTCAGCCATACCGGTTTACTCGGTGACGATGTCGCAGACAGGGTTTTCGCACAGGGTTATGATTATGCGGTTGTGGGTGAGAATATTGCCTACGGGTATGAGCAAATAATAACAGCAATGCAGGGTTGGATGAACAGCCCCGGACATTGTCTGAATATTATGAATTCCGAATTTACACAGGTTGGGGTCGGAGTCGTTGATGCTGATGACGGAACCAAGTATTGGACGATGGTGCTCGCAAGACCTGCGTATGAATTGCCCGAATATGAAGAACCTACGGAATGTTGTGTCCCCGGAAGCGTATGGTGGTTAAGGGGATCAAGGGAAGACGGCCTTACGGGTGTCTATACTCTTGATGATTTCCCAACTTTGTTTGTCACGTACCCCGCATTTTGCCAGTGGGTTATGACAGCCATCCGGTCATACGGTCCTGAGGAAAGTACGTATCTTCTTATAGAACATACCGGTTCCGGTGGTGTCGTTGGTTCTCACAGCATAGATCAAAACAATGTGGTCCCCGGAATGGGTCTGAGACAACTTGATTATTACGAGGTCGGGGAACCTCAGTTGGTCGAAATTGAGGCATGCAAAACCACATATTGCACATGTTGTATTACAGGTGGAAAAGTGATTTATGATTTTTGGAATATTGTCCGGGTTGAACTTGCTGACGGGGAAATCGTATGGGCGAGAAAATCGGATCATGTCTATTGGGATGAGGGTGATTGGGTATTTATGGTTAAAAATACGGTGTGTGAGGATATAGACAACGATACGGATTCTTGCCGCAAGGCGTGTGAGATAGAATATTACGAAGGGGTTGGTCTTCCGGATGATGACGAGACAAAATATATGATTGTTCCGTTAAAAGTAGGGAACCATGGTGCTTAGATGGCGAATACCCATGAAAATATGGAATTCGGTATTTCAGAGGTTAAGAAACTTGCGGATACGCGTGTGTTCGGTGCTGTCATAATTACGATTGACAGGGAGAATAACCAAGCTGACATAGAAACCGATAAGTGGGGTCGCATAGACGATGTCCCGTTTCATTTTCATTGCGGAGGCGAGGAAACAGTTGACAGAGGGAATGAGGCGTTTTTTGAGGATGATCCGGTATATGTTATGTACGAGGGCGGAAGGGGATTCCCGAATGAAACACCGGATGCGTCAAATTTAAAAATAGTTGCGCACAGAGAAATGCTTTATCCGTGTTACGGATATCTTGTCATACAGGTCGGAGAGTGCTTCACGGTATGGGACGTGAAAAACAATGAAGTCGTGGATGAAATTACGATAAATATTAACGGTGAAGAGAGGGTGATCAACCCCCCGTGCCCGCGATCCGAGATAACGCCGTGGCTTGAAACCATGGTAAGATCAAATACAAGTATTGTTGATGCTCCGTTGTTTGTGAACCAATTTTCAGTATCACCGACAGACATGTTCAGATATGATTGCAATACTCCGTTTGTTTGGACATGGAGCCCGTCCGGATACGTATCAGCGTGGGAACCTCCGTGTGAGGAAATAACATGCTCATTTATAGATCATCCCGACTTTTCATGCGATTATGAATGGACAACCACGTCATCCGGTTCCCCAAGAAATTATTGCAATGACAAAGATCACGGATTCGCATCCGCAAGTGTGATTGATTTTTATGACCAGGCAGAAGGTACCACGTATATGGCCACATTATGGGGAGGAGCGTGGAACCTGGATTACAGAAGACCTGGCGGGTCAATCGGATGGCGCGGATGCATAGCACAGAAAAGAGATTATGAAAGGATTTTTTCACAAGGAGTTGGCGGCACGCTTACGCTTGATCATCAGATACAGACACCAATAGGCAACATAGATTTGCCGTGGTCTGATTCCATGACAGTGTTGGGTGCCACGAGTATGGGACATGTTTATTCCGGATATCTTGCAAGTAATTGCCGAATGAATTATTTTGACGGGCTAAGATCAACCGAATTGTCGAACTTCGAAGATGACGAATCATGTAATTTCTTGACAGCATATGAGTTTTTTCACGCGACAGAAGATATTTCAAATTTAAAGTATGACAAATTGATGGGAGTGACCCATTTTAAGCCAATGAAAAGACACGGGGCATCATTGCTTACAGATGATCACGGAGAGCATTCATGGTTTAATGCCGTGCAAATATATCTTGTTGATACGTTTTACATATCCGGGGAAATGGATGTATTGGTTCCTCTTAGTGAACCAAGCCAGTATCCGACAGTGAATTATTGCAACCATGAAGTGAAAGTTATCGCGGCATGCGAAAACATATCTTCTGCTCAGGCAGAGTCTTTTCGACCAATTGATCAGACAAGAAACACAGCACTGGAAAATGCTATAAAATCATTGTATGATTATGCGAGGATTTACCATGGTGTGGCATCTGATATGCTTGGGCCTGACGAATTGCATATGCCATCGGATCAATTTACATGCGAATGGGTATTCGGATATGTATGGGAAGGAATACCGCTTGATGATTTATCCCAATACGGAGATAAAACGTCATGCGAGGAAGCTGGCTACAGGTGGGATCAATATGGTCAGGCTTGCAAGTTGCCAAACAACCAAGAAGATTGCGAGGCTGTCGGAGCAATATGGGAAAACGGGATGTGCGAATGGGAGAGCGGCTGAGTTCTTCCTGACAATCAGGTTGATTGTGAAAAGTCAGGTAACAAATGGGTTAACGGTGAGTGCGTTCACAACCCGCATAACTCTTATCTCCATATGAACATAGGGTTTGCGCCGATCAGAACACTTAACAAATTCAGGCTCGGCGTTAGGCAGGCAAGAATCATGGAGTTTGCATAATGGATATAAATGATACCTACATAACAAATGACAAGCCAATTATCATAATTATAAAGTCGGATGTATTTCGCGGCGGAACGGCTTGGTTCACATTAAAGACGAACAAGGATGAGGACGAGGATTCCGAAGCCATACTTCAAAAAACCGCCCAGATAATTCAACATTCCACCGAGCCAGGATGGGATACTGTTACGATCAA
>Ga0180437_10003480_pt1 | contig 23431 bp, 21 predicted proteins | sample SS_ome_4_FD_132410 | JGI IMG/M metagenome (GOLD analysis project Ga0180437, IMG submission 132410) | Hypersaline lake sediment archaeal communities from the Salton Sea, California, USA - SS_3_D_1 metaG | ecosystem: Environmental > Aquatic > Non-marine Saline and Alkaline > Hypersaline >...
GCCAGCTTCTTCTTGCATTTCTCGAAGAGACCCAGCCTTGGGGTCTTCCCCTTCCTCGAGAAGCCCTGCGACAATCTCGTAGATGATTTTATTGATAGCTCGCCGCCACTGTTTGAGAAGGACGACATTTCCATTGTTTTGGATTGGGAGGACAGCTGTCGCACCTGGATGGCGGATGAGATCCCAGATATGGGGGGGAGCGGACCCTATTTGGAGGGTTTCCCGCTTGAGCTGGAAAATACGCCCAGAATAGAGCTCTTCCTCTTCAATCGAGGCTCCGGCCTCTAATTCTCTTTGTTTAACGGAATTCTCTGTCATTTAACTTGCTTGGGGTCGAGCGTATAGACCTGGATCTGCTCCTTCCTTCCGGGAAGAGCCATGGTGCCAAGGTCTTTAAATAAGAATCGATCTTTGGCTCCTAAATAGGTGCTTTCGCTAATGAGTATACCCACATCGAGGATTTTCGTCGCCTGCTCTAGACGGGAGGAGACATTGACGGCATCTCCTATAGCTGTATATTCAATCCGCCTCTCAGAGCCCACATTTCCGAGGATGGCTTCTCCTGTATGGATCCCTATGCCCATCTCAATAATGGAGCGGTTTTCCTTAGACCACTTCAAGTTGAGTTGATGGAGGGCTTTTTGCATAGCAATCGCTGCTTGAATGGCATGTTCTTCCTGCCTTTGGTCATCGAGAGGGGCTCCAAATTCGACCATCATCCCATCTCCGATGAATTTGTCGAGGGTACCTGAGTAGGTAAAGATCACCTCGATCATCTCTTCAAAATACTCGTTCAATAGGTGAACTACTTCTTCAGGAGGTAGTCTTTCAGCGAGCTGGGTAAATTGGCGGATATCGGAAAAGAGAATGGTCACTTTCTTCCGCTCCCCCTCGAGTTTAAGAGGGGTTTCACTTTTCAGGATATCTTCCATCACATGATGTGAGACATATCTTGCAAAGCTCATCTTGAGCCTCTCTCTCTCTTGAAGCCCTTGGCTCATATCATTAATTCGCCTGGAGAGCTCACCAAACTCATCATTGGTGATCAACTCGGCTTTGGCTCCAAAATTCCCTTCCCCAATCTCTTTGACAATGGCGCATAAGTGATCAAGAGAAGCGGTAACCGTCTTGGCGAGAATAAAGGCTAAGAGGAGAGCTAGTACGAAAGAGCAAGAAAGGCCCAGAAGTGCATATTTGATGAGCTGTTCGAGTTGACGGTGGACGTCTGAGGCGTTGATATCAACTCCGAGGGTGGCTACATAGTTGCCATCTTTGTCTCGAATGGGGGCAAAAGCGCTGAGCCATACCCCATACTGGTCGGTCGTGAAGTTTTGATTGACGTAGTAGCCATCCTTTCCCTTAAGGATATCATCTTTGTCCCCATATCGATAGACAGATCCCGGTTCCTCATACCCCTTTTGTCCTTCAACTCCGTAGCGAAGGATGGTGTTATTCTCCGCATCGGGATGAAGGGTATAGACATTCTCTACATAGATATCACTTCTTTGATTCGCCCGGATCAGATTCCTTAAGAGATCTCTCACTTCGTTGAAATTGGGATCTTTGCTCGATTTGATGTTCTTGATTTTCTCGATATCAGCTGAGTCGAGCTGAGCTGCTGCCGTGGCGGCGATGGAAAGGGATCTACTTCGGAGCATTTGGAGGACGAGTTTTTCTGTCTCCGTAGAGAAAATCACAAGCCCAACGATGATGCTCGCAAAGGCAACAGCAACGAGGGAGATGTAGAGCTTGGTTCGATACTTCATAGATTCCGCTTAGGGGCTTCTTCTTCCCTATAGCTGAAGCAGTGATTTAACCCAAACAGGAAGCTCTATTCGACAGTGACGGACTTGGCAAGATTTCGAGGTTGGTCAATGTCAGTCCCTTTGAGAACAGCGACAAAGTAAGCGAAGAGCTGGCCGGCGATTGCATAGGGGACAGGGGAGAGGAGATCAGAGACAGGCGGAATCCAGATCACATCAGAGGCCACTTCCCCTATTCGATCGATCCCTTCTGGGGCGAAGGCCAGTACCCTTCCACTCCGAGCTCTCACTTCCATGAGATTGCTCAGTGTCTTTTCATAGGTCCGCTGATTTCCACAAAGGCCTACTGTGAGACACTTTTCATCGATGAGGGCGATGGGCCCATGCTTCAACTCTCCAGCTGGGTAGGCAACGGCGTTGAGATAGGAGATCTCTTTCAGCTTGAGGGCAGCCTCTTGAGCTGTCGGAAACATATACTGCCTTCCGAGGAAGAGGAAGTGGGAGGCATCGACATATTTCTTTGCCATTGCCTCAATCTGCTCTCTTTGTTCAAGTGTCTTGCAAATCACTTCAGGCAAAGTCTGTATTTCCTCGAGAAAAGCCCCTGTTTTTCCTGTTGTCAGGGAAGCCAGTTTTAGAGTGAGAAGGGATAGGACGGCGATCTGGCAGGAGAAGGCTTTGGTCGAGCAGACGCTGATTTCTGGGCCAGCTCGCAAGGGGACTGGGTAGTCGGCTTCTCTCATGAGGGTCGAGCCGAGCACGTTGCAGATCCCAATGACTTTGGCTCCTTGTTTCTGAACACGGCGCATCGCGGCGAGAGTGTCGGCCGTTTCGCCTGACTGAGAGATGGCGATTACGAGAGTCTTTTCACTAAGGGGTGTCTCTTTATACCGATGCTCTGAAGCGATCTCTGCGCGAGTGGGGATTCCCGTAAGGGCCTCGAGTTGGAGAGCTGCAATCGAGCCAGCATACCAAGAGGTTCCACAGGCGAGGATTAAAATCTGGTCGATTTTCGCAAGATCATCGGCAGAGAGTGGCACTTCATCGAGGTTTTCCCTTCCTTGAAGGGCGTTTTTCACAGCGATCGGCTGGTCATAGATCTCTTTTAGGAGGAAGTGGGGGTAGTTCTGTTTGGAGATTTCAAGCTTGGGCAGGTTGAGGCTTTCTGGAGGGCGCTCCAGCACGGAGCCAGATTTGTCGTAGAGGGTCACTCCGGTAGGAGTTGCGAGAGCGATCTCTCCTTCGAGGAGAAAATAGAGGTCTAGGTCCTTTCCGTGGAAAGCTCCAGGATCTGAAGAGACAAAAGCTTCACCTCCTTCTTTTGAGATCCCTACGATGATTGAGTTTTCTTGGCAGAAGGCGAGGATCTGATCGGGGTAGTCTTTGTGAATGAGAGCAATCCCCCAGCTTCCTTTCATTTGCTGGGTTGCCTTGCGCACCGCTTCAATCAGGTCCCCATGATAGAAGTGAGCGATCAGTTGAACGATCACTTCGCTATCGGTTTCTGAGGAAAATTCCACCCCTTTTTGGGAGAGAAAGGTGCGAAGCTCAAGGTAATTTTCTAAAATGCCGTTATGAACAAGGGCGATTTCTCCTTGCTGGTCGAGGTGGGGGTGGGCGTTTGATTGGGAGGCAACCCCATGGGTCGCCCAACGCGTGTGACCAATCGAAGAGTGGCAGGCCTGGAGTTTCTCTCCAATCTGCTCTTCGAGAGCTGAAAGCTTTCCTTTTTCCTTGATGCAGAAAAGGACCCCATCGCTCAGCCCTGCAATTCCGCTAGAGTCATATCCCCGGTACTCCAAATACTTGAGTCCCTTGAAACACTCTAGAGCTGAATTCGATTTTCCGATATGTCCATATACTCCACACATAGCAGCTAGATTAGCAAACTAGGAGGGAGAAGTAAAGATTTCAACTTTTCTCTGCAACAAGGGTGAGGAAAAGGGGGATTTCTTTCCGAGCTCGATTCTCCATGGCAGCTCTCGAACCTGTGCTCTTTTTATCGGAGACCCACTCTTCCATCTCAAGGAGAACAAATCCCGCTTCTCGGAGACACTTTGTATAGAATGAGAGGGAGCGGTGGAAGGACCAAGTCTCTTCACTTTTTTCTTTCCCGGGGTGGGTTTTAATGGGAATCTTTAGCGGAGAAAGATAGTGATCGATCCGCCGGTACTGACACTTTTTCCCCTCATCAAAGCCCCAGTGGGTTTGGCGAGGAATACGAAAACACGGATGATTGAGGACAATCAAAAATTTTCCTTTCTCTCGCAAATGGGCAAAGGCTGATTGGATTGCTATTTCAGGATTTTCAAGATTTTGAAGAGCCAAAATGATGAAAGCGTGGGAAAAATCCCGTTTTTTAAGGGGAAGTTTTTTATTGAGATCTCCCACGAAGAACTGATGGTTTTGGTTTTTTCCCCGCTTCTTAGCAGAAGCGATAAGTGAGGTGGAAATATCCACGCCAGCATAGGTGACTTTAGGAGGGAGGCTTCGGGCAAACACCCCTTGACCACAGGCAAGGTCGAGGACTGAAGGGTCCCTTGTCTTGTCTAACTCTAGGAGGGGAAGAAGCTTAGGAAGGATCACCTTTTCATGATAGTAGTGCCCCTTCTCTTTCACCGTTTGGTCATACCATTTTGCGGAAGACTCCCACGAAGTTTTTCTTTGTTTTCCCATAGTAGATAGGGTATATAGAATTTAGACTAAATGCAAGATTAAAACAACTATGAGCCGCAGCGATTTACATCGAAAAGTGAAGGAATTCATCCATTCGGTCGATACCAAAATTGGAGTCGACCAGACAGTAGATGAGGCATTGGCCCGCGTCCGGCAGCATCATATTGAGGAAAAAATCTTTTATTTTTATGTGGTCGATGATGAGAACCATCTAAAAGGGGTGGTGTCGACTCGCAGTCTTCTCTTAAGTCCGGGCGGCAAGAAGATCCATGAGATCCTAGAAGATCACATCATTTCCATCTCCGCAGACCATACACTGCAAGAAGCGATGGAGATGCTGACCGCCCATCGGCTCCTCGCACTCCCTGTCACAAATGGAGATAACGAGCTTCTTGGAATCATCGATATCCAGCTCTATCTCGAAGAAGCGGTCGATGTGGCTAAATCCAAGCGAAGCTCGACTGATCTTTTCCAAGTGCTCGGTCTCTCCATCGAAGAGGGAAAGGCTCGGTCTACCTGGACCATGTATCGGACGAGGATGCCCTGGATCTTGTGCAACATGTTTGGGGGGATTGCCTGCGCGATCATCTCCCGGATTTTCGAGCTTGTCCTCCTTGAGATGATCCTCCTTGCCATGTTTATTCCTCTCGTACTCTCACTCAGCGAGTCGATCTCGATGCAATCCATGACCTACAGCTTGCAGCTGCTCCACAGGCCCAAGATCTCTTGGAGACGAGCCCTGTATCGCTTGACTGCCGAATCGAAGATGGTGGTTTTACTTGGAACTACTTGCGGAATTCTCGTTGGGGCGATCTCTCTATTTTGGGGGGATGGGGTGGCGCCTGCGATTGCGATCATGACGGGGATTATCCTTTCAGTCTCCATCACTGGCTCAATTGGAGCCGCTGTACCTCTATTTCTTCATATGCGGAAACTTGATCCGAAAGTCGCGGCCGGACCTGTGGTCCTCATGCTCGCCGACGTAATTACCACCACATTGTACCTCGGAATCGCCACCTGGTGGCTCATTTAGTTTTTCCAGGAAGGTTTTTCAAAGAGAGTGATGACGAAGGGGCCAAGGAGCCCCACAAGGGATCCAAAGAGAAGGAACCCTAGATAAAACACGCGGCTTCCCGTCTCAATCTGAGGAGGGTCAAAATAGCCAATCACAAGAGCGAAAGCTGCTCCAATTATCCCAAGACCACAGATGAGCCAGATCCCAAAATTGCCCCCTGGAACTTTAAATGGACGTTCTACGTTTGGCTTGGAATAGCGGAGGCGAAGAGCTGCAGCAAAGAGGAGAATATACATCATAAGGTAGAGCTGAGCTGTTAAAACAGAAAGAATCCAAAAGGCTGAGCTCACATTCGGCATGAATAGGAAAATGAAAGTGAAAGCTGTCGTAAGTGCTCCTTGAAAGAGCATCAACGCTGAAGGGGCATTTTTTTTGTTGATCCGGTGAAAAATAGCAGGGAGGTGTCCATCTTGTGCAGCGGCTAGGAGTCCTTTGGCAGGGCCGATGATCCAAGTTCCGACAGATCCAAATACGCCAACAGCAACAAGAAATGCAATGACAGGGACAAAAGACCCCAGTTTGTACTTGTTGAAAAAGATTGCGAAGGCTTGCATTGTTCCTGCAGTAAAGCTAATGGCTTCTTTGGGGACAACCATAGCAATGGACAATACGCCTAAAATAGATGAGACTAAAATAATCAGGGCTGAAATCAGGATCGCTTTGGGGTAATCCTTGCGAGGGTGTTTTACATCGAGGGCATGCACACCCGACATTTCCATCCCAGCAAATGCGAGCATCACTCCGGTAAAGAGGGCCATGTGCTTAAAATCGAAATTGGGAATAAGTGAATCTAAGGTAAATTCGATTTGGGAAGGGGAGTCGCTGAAGAACCAGAACATTCCAAGGGTAATAATGATCACCCCAGGGATCAGGGTCCCGCAAATCCCTCCTAAACTGCTCATCCAGCCAGAGATTTTCATTCCAAACAGGTTAAATATCGTAGCAGTCCAGAATAGAATCAAAATAGTCACTAATGTATAGACGTTATTTGATGCAAGCTCTGGTTTGAAGATGTAGGCGATCGTAGCAGCGGTAATAGAAAGGACTGTTGGGTACCAGGTGATGTTGTTCACCCATTGGAGCCAAACAGCAAGGAGTCCCGCTTTCGGCCCAAAGGCTTCTTTTACCCACAGGTAAACTCCCCCTTTTTTCGGCCATCCTGTAGCAAGTTCTGCTGAGACGAACGAAACTGGGAAAAAAAAGACCAGCGCAGCTAGAATAAAATAGAACAGCGAGGAAAACCCATATTCAGCAGAAAAGGGCCAGTTTTTGACACTTCCAAGTGCGGCGACATTGATCATCGCAAGGGTGAATACACTGAGGACCTTGGGTATTTTCACAACTTTTTCATTCATAGGGACGAATATTACCCAAAGTGCAATAAATGATAAATAAAAAATCGCTTGAAGCAGTGGATTCTGCGGGCTTTTCTACCCATTTTTGCCCTCCGCTCTACTCTTCCTATTGCTTTTCTCAGATTCCTGCCACAATCGAACGGCTTCTAGGAGTTGGAGACGCAGGACTTCCTTCAGATGTTTTTGGAGATAAACCCCTTCCCGTCGACCATGTGGTCCTCCTCTTCCTCGACGGGTTTGGGTGGCGTTTTTTTGAAGAGTTTAAAAGTAAGATTCCTCAGCTGGCAAATTTGGAAAAGACTGGGGTGGTCTCGAAGCTGACGAGCATGTTCCCCTCGACCACAGCAGCACATGTAACCTGTATCCACACAGATCTTCCTCCTGCGGCGTCGGGGATTTATGAATGGTTTATGCTTGAGCCAAGTTTAAATGAGGTGATTGCTCCGCTTCTCTTTAGTTTTGCAGGGGACCACCAAGTGGGCTCTCTAACCAAAACAGACCTCCTCCCCACCGACCTCTACCCCACCACCACCCTCTATCATCGTTTAAGGGAAAAGGGGGTCAAAGCCACAGCGGTGCAACCCAAAGCCATTGCCTCCTCGCCCTATTCCAATACTGTTTTAGATGGAGCTGAGGTGATAGGGTATGGAAAGGCGGCGGAAGGACTAGAATCGGTCCTCAAATCTCTTCAAAAAAAGAGCTACACCTATTTTTACTTTTCTGACATCGACTCGATCGGCCATCGGAAAGGAGTCCACTCTCCCGAGTTCTTCCAAGCAATTGAGAAAGTATTTGTTGAAATTGAAACCTTTGCCTCCAAGTTGCCCGAAAACACGGCGCTAATGGTGACGGCTGATCATGGGATGGTCGAAGTGGATCCTAAAACGACCTACTATCTCAATGAGCATATCCCCAACATGGATAAATACTTTTTAACGAGCCAAAAGGGGAGGCCGCTTACCCCGGCAGGTTCTTGCCGCGATTTTTTTCTTCATGTTCGTGATGAGTCTCTAAATGAGCTAGCCGAGATCCTCTCGATTTTTCTAGAAGGGAAAGCTGAGGTCTATCTGACTAAAGAGTTAATTGAGAGAGGCTTTTTTGGTCCTCAAAGGTGCACTGAAAAATTCCTCTCCCGTGTAGGGAATCTTGTGATTCTTCCCTACAGGGGAGAGGCTGTTTGGTGGCATGAGAGACACCGGTTCGAGCAAAACTTCTTCGGTGCTCATGGGGGACTCACTCGCGAAGAGATGGAAATCCCCTTTTACTTTTCCTGCCGATAGGAGGTGCCTCCACCTCCGATTGGAACATATCCATCGGTTGACGAAGGAGCACCTCCACCCCCGATTGGAACATGCCCATCGTTGCGCTTAGGCGCGCCTCCGCTACCGATCCCTACGTGCCCATCATTAGAGCTGGGAGCTCCTCCGCTCCCAATCCCTACATACCCATCGCTAGAGCTGGGAGCTCCGCCACTTCCAATCCCAACATGAGGGGTCCAGCTCGAAGAGCTGGAAGAGCTACTCGAGCTCGAAGAGGAGCTTGAAGAGCTGCTAGAGCTACTTGGTGAATAAGACGAGCTCCGGAAAGGCCACCAATTCCTGCGATTAGGAGGCGGGGGTGGGGGAGGCTGATAACGAGGTTGAGGAGAGGGGCGGCTCCAAAGATTAAGGAAAACCACCACCACCTTATCAGACCCCATCACCACAGCAACTGTAGCTACAGCTATCCCTACAACGACGAGCGATGCTACGTCGGGAGGCAATGAAACTGCTGCAAGTATAGAAAAGAACACTCCTAACGCAATCGCTGCGACCTTAGCTAGAACACTTCCCCAGCTACAGTTCGAATCAGAGCTTCCATGCTCTTTTTGCACCTGGGGAGCCGCGCATTTAGTTGGATCATAGACCCTTGGTAAAGTTCCTACTTCCATCGGTACTCTCCTATTTAGTTAGAGCCTGTGATCATGCGAGCATGAACGTAGTGGTTCATGTGGAAATTGTAGATGATGTGATCGTAAGAAGAGAATGACCAAAACCAAGAATCATTGTGACCCATCATCACGTGCTGGTTCACTAACCATTCTTCAAAAAGCTCTTTATCTGGGCTAGAGATTTCCCAGACGGTTCTTTCACCGGCTCCATTGATGACATAAATTTGCCCGAGGGTTCGGTTAATGCCGGCTACCCAGGTGCTCCCTTTTCCAAACTCACGTGATCCTCGAAAGGGGCTCACGGGGATAGAAACGTTTTTGTCAGCATTGGTAAGGACATACTCATAGTTCGATCCCCATAGAGATCCTCTCTTTGCAGTAAAGATGATTGTGTGGCCAGGTTGCCAAAGGCGAACAAAACCAATGTCGCTTTTATCGAAGATCCACTCAGAGCCATCTTCTAGCTTCACGACGTTTTCCTGAGGAAGTTCTTCAATCCAGTGAAGAACGTAAGGTGAGTAACTCGCTGCTGTTGCATTCATATTGCTTGCAACAAGGTCATTGAGACTGTGAGATTTAATCGGGATCACTGTTCCTGTGAGCCGAAGAGATCCTTCTTCCTGTAGGGCCTGCTCTTCTAGCTCAGCTTCCTCTCTGCGCATTTTTTCCCAGATTATTCTCTTTTCAGGAGACAGTGGATTTGAATTCACGATGACATTCTCTGCCATTGTTTCCGTTTTCTCAGAAGAGAACCCCTCTCCTGCGTACATGTTGTGAGTGCCTATGATGATTAGAGCACTAAAGACCGCTGCTTTTGTTAGTGTTGCTCTCATACCAGTTCCTCTATGTTAAGGTTGTTAAAAAAGTCATGCCAAAGAGCTTAACGGAAAGGATGAATTTCTGAAAAGAAAAAATTCAATTTGGAGAAAAAAATGCGTTGAGAGGGTATTCAGGAGGGTGTTTGACAGTTGTTTCCATAAGCGACGAAGGATAATTGACGACACGCCCTAATATCCTTCTAAGAAGGGATATGGACTTCTCCAGAGTGGTAGATCCAGCGATCACCCACTTTCAGAAATCGACTTTTTTCAACAAGGGAAACATCTTGTCCACTTTGGCTTAAGCGGGCAAAAAAAGTAACGAAGGCCTCATGCTCTCCATCGATAAATTCAACAATTTCAAGTCCCTCAAAATGGGTAGATTTTGAAAAAGCTAAAATTTCCGCTCGCCATCTAGAGTGATCATTCTGATAACTAGGATTCTCGACATGAGTGGTTTCTATAAGGTAATCAGCAAGCTCTAGTGCATAGGCACTAAAACGAGAGCGCATGAGCTGGAGAGCTTTTGAAGGAATGGCCTCTCCTATATGGAAGGGTTTACAACACTTCTCATAGGAGAGACCAATATGGCAAGGACAGGGTTTAGATGTTATCGAGTTTTTTGAAGATTCCCCGGATTTCGTCAAGACCTGTCCCTCTTTCGATTTGTTTGCCGTTCTTATCAAAGACGAGGACAGTTGGCACTCCCTGGATATTGTAGGATCGTGTCAAATCTGTAAGCTCTGCCGCATTCACCTTAATAAATCGGATCTTTCCTTGATATTGCTCAGCGATCTTATCAAATTCGGGACTTAATCGTCGACAAGGACCGCAGTAAGGGGAGTAGAAATCGATCACAACAGGGGTAGACTGCTTCGCAATAGCTGCATAAAACTCATCCGCAGTTGAGACCTCGACAACCGCTTGTCTTGTCGCTGTTTCGTTGACTCTCTTTACCTGAGGAATGCTCTTCGCGGCCTTTCTAGGAGCCGAAGCAAGATAGTGCTCCACTTCAAGAGCTGCTTTGGCCCCATCTCCTGCTGCAGAAACAGCTTGCTTGTAGTAGGGATCAGATACGTCTCCAATCGCAAATACTCCAGGAACAGAAGTTTGTTGTCCTTTAGCTAGCTTTACATGCTTGGTGCCATCAAGAGCGATTTGGTTGGTGAAAAACTCTGTATTTGGATTCGCACCAATCGCTATGAAGACTCCATCTACAGAAAGGTCTTTATTTGAAGAGAGTTTTAGGTGACTGACTTTATTCCCATCGCCTTGGATCTCACTGATGTTTGTGTTGTAGATCACTTCCACATTTGGCCGGCTAATCAGCTCGTTCTTTCTCACCGTTTCCACAGTACGAAACTGATCAGAGCGGAGGATCACGTAAACTTTTTTCGCGATTTTAGAAAGGTAGTCAGCTTCGATAATGGCTGAATCTCCGCCTCCTGCAACCGCAACGATCTTATCCTTATAAAGGGATCCATCACAAACTGCACAGCTGTAAACACCTTTCGTCCAGTAGCCTTTTTCTCCTGATTCTCCAGGAATTCCCAAAAGTTTAGGGGAGGAGCCAAGAGCAATGATCGCTGCTTCTGCGTTGAATGTATGGGTTTTTTCCTTATCCCTTAGCTCTCGAGTCGTTATAGAGAGAGGCTTATCGGTAAAATCGACTGAAATCACCTCTTCTTCGAGGATGTTGGCTCCATTGGCCACAGCTTGCTTACGTACTTTATCAGCAAGTTCAAAACCATCGATTTCCACCTCGCCAGGCCAGTTATGGACTCCGGGGGATTGGGTGATGGCGCCTCCAGGAGTTGGCCCTTCGATCACAGTTGTTTGAATGCCGGCTCGTTGAAGGTAGATTGCCGAGGTTAGGGCTCCAATGCCTCCGCCAAGAATAACAACCGATCCGCTTCGTTCAGCTTTCTTTTCTCCTGCAGTATATAGGGGAGAAATTGCTCCGACTAGGATTATTAAGAAAGTGCAAAGAATTTTTTTCATAACATACTCCAAATAGGGATAATCCTAAATTATACCAATTAAGCGATTAAATGAAACAGGATCTGAAAATTATCTCGATAGTCTGATAACAACCCGAAAACCACTTATTTAATTTAAACCTGAAATTAATTTTTCTAAATCACTAATGTTATATGGGTGTAAAAATATTATATTTGAAATTGACAATTTTAATTTTTATTAACTAGAATAAGAATATAGGTAAGGAATAGTGCCGTACGTATCTTAAGTCGTAAGGTTAAATTTTTACCCAAAGATGGACCATCGAAGTATATATTATGGAGGAAGAACTTATGCCTGCACGTGTAATCCAAAATCAGGGGAAGAAACAAGGGGGAGCTGCTAAAGTGCAAATTAAAACTCCCACTGCTCAAGAAGAAACACCAAACGTTCAAGACGTTCAAGAAGAGATGAAAATGACTCTATCTCAAGGGTCTCAAAAACTTTCTAGCGAAGACCGGGCTTCATTTTATGCCGGTCATGAGAGAATTGCTCTTCAAGGAAATTCTGTACAACGCGTTCGTGAGCTTCAAGAGGAAAATGATCATCTACAAAGAGAAATCTCTGCGAAAGAAGAGCAAATCTCTGAGTGTACTGATCCTCTAGCGATTCTCGCAGAAGTTGAGCACCGAAAAGTGATCATCGCTCGAAATACTGGGGAAATCCTTAAGATTTACACCAGAAATGAAGAAAGAATCAAAAGAATCAAAGAACTCGAGTCTCACAATGCACGTATTCAGAACGAACTCTCTGAAATGCAAGGAAGATTCATCTCAACTAAAGATCTAGAAGAGAAGACTAAATTTGCTTCTGAATTCTTTATTTTAAAGTCTGAGATCGAGCGTAACTTGAATGAGATCAACATTCTAAATCAAAAGTAATTTTTTTACTTGGATTTATGACTGCTTAAGACACACCCAATCTCTGGGTGTGTCTTTTATTTAAATATCTAATCCTTTATAATATACATACTTATAATTATAAAGGCAAAACGTAATGACAAGCATTTCTTTCAACAATATTCAGTACTACCAGAACCTCTTGTCAGGCTATCAAGAGCTAGCTGAGAATAACGAGGCTCGCAATGAGCATATCCAGAAATTCCTCCCACATAATCGCCTGATTATGCCAATCAGCAATTCGATCTTCAATCTCGGGGTTGGTTGCCACAAGATAGCAAGTGCATTGACTCACAAAATTACTAGTGTATTTAGTGACTCTCTTGCTGAAAGGGTTCAAGATTCCTGGGATGATCCGGTCTCAACTGGAGCCATCGTTAAAATTGCTCAGATTTTTGAAAAAGGGGCGGCGTGGGCTGCTAAGAGGGCACCTACAACCCGCTTGAGCTATCTAGGACTTCCCTATTGTAGCCAAGCCGCTATTTCGCTAGCCCAACATATCCATATCCTTGCCAAGGATACGCAAGCCGTTTTTGGTCTTCCCGACCACTTCCGTAGCCTTTTAAAAAACCAAACATCGGATCAAATGGAGTCTTCGCTCGCCGGTAGAGTGGGTATCTGGATCAAGCACAAGATCGACCTGGGCAAGAATTCTCTCATTATCCTTATTGGGAAATTGATGACTTCGATATCTCCGTATATCCCTTATACTGGCAAGGTTGCAAACTGGCTTGAAAAGCAGGTGAATCATGCCGCTTTAGACGTCTACCAGAATGTATTGTCCTTAGCCGATGAAAACATCAATGCTACCGAAAAAACCCTGCGCCAGTGGATTATCCATCCTCTTGCGGCTCAGGCGACCTATACAGGCGTCTACTTTGCAGTAAATGCTGCATTTGCCTACGGGATCCAGCAAGCGGGAATGGCCATCGCTGACCAGTCAGGGGCCGACGTGGCCGATAATATCAATCGGGTTGTCAAAAATACTGGATTTTTCTTATCGATCTGTTTATGGGCGGCATGTCTAAGGCCAACAATCAAGCGTCTCCATAACAGCTATGATCCTAAATTCAAAACAGATGTTTCAACGATCGAGGAGATCCACAATCTCTTTAGCATAAGGGACTTTTTGGAGTTAGGAATAAGAAAGGGAGATCTGAATAAGTTCGTGGATGTGGTCAAGCATGCTGACCTTCCAATGAACTAGCTGAATGAATGCCCAGGATAGGACTCGAACCTACACACCTCGCGGCACCAGAACCTAAATCTGGCGTGTCTACCAATTTCACCACCTGGGCGCAAACATTTGCCAGAGCATAGACAATTTCTCGCTATTTCGTCAATGGGATATCTATTCGGGGGTATAGACAGGGCTGATCTGGTAGCCCGTTTCTTTGATGGCAAAGATCACCTTGGCGATCGATTCCCAGTTGGCATTCTTATCAATGTGAAGAAGAACTTTGATTTTTTCCTTGTCTTGGGGGAGAAGGCCTAGCTCTTCTTGTCTCAGAAGTTCATGCCTAACTGCATCGACTCCTTCAAGCTGAAATTCGTTGAACTCGGTCACCCACTTATACTCTCCCTTGTCATTCACGCTCAAAAGAAGGGTATATCCAGGCTCTGTCTCGGCCATGGAAGGGGGGGGGGCCTGTGTATCCATCTTGACAAGGCTTACCTCGCTATCATAGAGAGCGGTTCTAGTGACGGCCATGATGGCAAAGACTGCCAGGATCAGAAAGAGAAAATCGACCATCGGAGCCAAGTTGAGGCTCTTGCGGGTCTGGATCTCTTCTTCGGGAATCATGGAGTTCATGCTATTTCCCTAGATAGTAGTTAGGGCCTCGGGAGTCGATCAGGGCCGCAAAGGTTTGGGCTTCATTTTCCACGTTGGCGAGGATCCGTACAAGGCGGTATTTTGCTAGAGAGTGGAGGATCATCGCTACGATGGCTACGATGAGCCCTCCAACGGTGGTCCCCACAGAGATCCCCAGTCCATCAAACAAGAGGGAGACGCTTTCGATCGATCGGTTGAGGTCATAGAAGGCGTAAAACATCCCAACGACGGTCCCAAGGAGGCCAATCATGGGGGCAATGATGGCAATCTCGTTCAAGATTCCAATTCGCTGCCAATAGGAAATCGTTCTCCGCTTCCCTTCCGACTTCATCGTATCGACCATCACGTGGAGGCCATGCTTCCTAGCTAAAATCCCTGAAGCGAGCATTTTGCAGAAAAAGTGTTTCTGCTTCACACAGATGTCGAGCGCTTCGTCAAATTGGTTGCTGATCAGCTTGGTCCTAAGCTCTTTAATGAGTTTTTTTGGAAGGAGATCCATAGAGCGGACAGTCAGCATACTATAGAGCCAGACCGAAACCGAGCAGACTGAGAGGAAAAAGAGGACCGAGTAGATGATCGGAGAGCCGGCGAAGACTTTGCGAAGGTTGATCTCGATTCCCTGAATCGCCTCCGCGGTCTTCTCCTCGATCGCTTCGATGATCGGAGCGGGGGAAAAGGCGGTTTCTTCTTCGTGGGCCATGATCCGATCGATCTCGACAGGAAGCGAAAGCTCAGCATTCACTTTTTCTTCAACCTGGACCTGGTCCATGTCTGTCTGCACAGAGAGGGGAGAGCGCTGATAGGCTTCTTGTGGAGTATGGAGCTCTGGCGTCACAGACTCGTCAGTAAAAAGGTCAAGGGGATAGAGATCATCGGCAATCTCAGACCGGGAGGCCTTTCTCCCTTCCTCGAGGAGATCGTCGATTTCCCCCTCAAGCATCAAAAAATCTTGATCAAATTCAAGGTCATCTTGCTCATAGCTTTCAATCGGGGCCGCTGCGAAAACCACTAGGAGCGCTAGAATCCACTTCATCTCTATCCTCAAATGATTTGTTTATCACGCACCTCAATCCAATACTTGGTTTTTTGCCTTTACCAGCATCCCCATCTTTGGTTCCAGCTCCATCGGCCCTATTCCCGAATAGGGCCTGCTTCACTGGCCCCAAATCTGGAGCGCTGGACTTTGGCATAACTCCCAATTCTTGAATCACGGTGCGTGTACCCTCGTTGTATACCAATTCACAGAGAAATACTTCAACTTATTCCTTCTGAGCTCTATAATAGGCCCTCTATGCGACCTAAAAACTTAAAATTTCCTTTCTCATGGGAAGAGCGAAAGCCCTATGTTTTCGATCAGATCCTGATTGTGCCAAGTCACTATGATCTCCACCATGAATGGACCGATGAAGAGGGACTCTTTTCAGGAGATCGCCCCCTATTTCTCGAGTACTGCTCTGGGAATGGAGATTGGATCATCCAGAAAGCGATCGACCATCCTGAGATTACCTGGATCGCTGTGGAAAAACAGTTTGAGAGGGTTCGCAAAATCTGGTCCAAGCGGGAAAACAACCAGGTAAAAAACCTTCTGATCGTTTCAGGCAAGGCGGAAGAGTTTACCCGTTATTATCTTCCGAGCGAGTCGATCCAAGAGGTCTTCGTGAATTTCCCCGATCCTTGGCCCAAAGAGCGGCATGCCAAGCATCGACTGATTCAAGCGCCATTCGTCGATCAGATGGCTCGAGTTGTTCGACCTACTGGCAAAGCGACATTTGCGACTGATGACCCTCCTTATGCGAGCCAGATGATCGAGGAGATGGGAAACCACAAAGATTGGGAATACGCTTTCCCTAAGCCCCACTACAAGGAGTCCCTCGATAACTACGGAAGTTCGTGGTTTCAAAACCTCTGGCAAGAAAAGGGAAGGGGATTCCACTACATCCAATGCACAAAGAAATAACGATCCACACGCTAGACGCTAGCCTTTCGAGCTCTTTAGAATGGGAGATACCTGAAAATGCACCTGAGTATTGGGCTCTAGACTTTGGTTGGGAAAAAAAACCTCTCTCGATCTTTGATGAGGCTCATTTCCGCAACTATGAGCTCGCTGTCCAAGAATTTTCCAAACTCATTCAAGAGCCCGCCAAGGTGATTTTTGCAAAAGCGAATAGCCCTTTTTCGGAGCTGATTGCTCCCTCTGAAAGGCGCGAAATTGGTTATGCAGAGTACCTCGAAGACAATGGAGCCTCAGAAGAGCCTCTATTTTATGAGCTTTACTGCACAGACCTCTTTTCTGAATATCTCCATAGGCTTGCTGCAGGCTTGCCTGATGAAACCATGCCCTACCTTTGGAACCTTCCTCCCATCAATAGTACACCTGAGAACGCCCTTCTTTTATGCAAACGCCGTTTTGCCCATTTTGCGCTTGAAGTAGCCTTTGAGGGGAATATAGGAGTGAGCTTGCCCAAAGATCCTCTATTCAATCCAGAAAGCTACCTTTCTTTATTCACGTATTTGAAAGGGAATGGCCTCTCTTTCCAATGCATCCCTGAAGAACAACTCAACGATTTTTGGGACGGACTCGACCATTTGATCATCGACCCAGAGACGATGAGTGAGACGGGGCTGCGAATGCTTTTTGGGTTCGAGGCTGCTGGAGGGGAAGTTGTGTCTATGCAGGGAGCGGTCAAAGGATGCAATGCCACCCTTCTTCAGGAATGGCAAAATCCGCGCGTATAGCCGAGCTTTTAGATTTTTTAGAAAAAAGATTTCAGAATGTATTTTTCGTAGATATCTTGCACTTTTTCGAAATTGAGATCATACACGAAACTCTCACTTGCACTCCAGGGGCCTTTTTCCCAATCAGCTCGTGCAGGTCCAAGTACTGAGTCCCAAAGCATGACCCCTTCTTTGAATATTTGCTCATTCTTCCAATACGAATTTTGAAAGATTAGGAAAAAGTTAGTGCCTTCATCATTGATCCACATGAGTTTTTTAAAAGCCTGGAACTCCTTAGAACCGTTATCAAACTTCTTCAGGATCCATTTCCAGGGCCCATGAAGTTTAGTTTCTTCATCAATGCCCCACAGGATTGTTTGATCGATTTTTGATGTTGCTTCAAGAAGTACTGCAGGGATTGCTGCTACTTTCTTTATACCAAAGTTGTGACAACCAATTGCATTCGACTTTAACAAAGCAGATACATAGGGTTCCATAAATGAAGTTGAAATTTTTTCTTTAAATTCTGACTGAGTAAGCTTTTGCAAGGGGCATTTTTTTGAATCAAGCTCAAACGGAGGAGCCGATATTGCTTTGGTAAAAGCAAAGGTACCAGCAGCAAGAGCTGCTCCTCCCAATCCAACTTTTGCCAGGGCTTTTATCCTTCCATCCTTTTTTCTGCATAGGTCGTATAACCCTGATATTGTTAGCCCCAGTCCAATAGCAGTTGATGTACTTCCAATATGCAGCATTCCCATTGTTCAGTCCTTTTTAAATCTAAATATAGAGTGTAAATATACAAGTAGAAAAATCGGAGTAGAGGGATTCGAACCCCCGACCCACTGCTCCCAAAGCAGTTGCGCTAGCCAAGCTGCGCTATACTCCGATAAAGATCCCAACAGTGTAACGACTTTGAATTTTTGAGACAAGAAGGGAAAAATCTTGTACTCATCTTATTGTCTATGCGATGGTAAGGGAAAAATAGAGATGGAGCGATATGACCTCTTTCACGCAGCTAGAAGCCTATCAAAAACTCGCTGAACTGGCCAAAGATCCAATCGACCTGACCAAGAAGGGGGCCCTTACCCCCAAGAGGATCGATCAGATGATCGCCTCTCAGCTTGGCCTTAAACTTTTTTATGCTACTGAGCGAATCGATGAGGGAGTTTTAGAAGCTCTGAAAGAACTCGCTGAGGAGACCGGAGCTCTTGGCAAAATGGCTTCGATGCAGGCGGGAGAGACCCTCAACAAGATTGAAGGATTTGAGAGTGAAGACCGCGCGGTCCTCCATACGGCGATGCGGGACTTTTTTGAACAGAGGGAGACAGCCGAGAAGGCCTCCAAAGCGACCGATTTAGCCTATGAAGAGTGTGAGAAGCTGAAGGCGTTTTTGTCCGAAAATGATGGGCGTTTCACTCATCTGGTCCAATTGGGGATCGGTGGCTCTGATTTGGGTCCCAGAGCCATTTATTTGGGACTGAAGGGGTATCAAAAAGCTGAACGGGAGGTCCATTTCATCTCAAATGTGGATCCAGATGACTCGGCCGATGTCCTAGGCAATCTCGATCTCGCTAAAACGCTTTTTGTGATTGTCTCGAAATCGGGAACTACTCTTGAGACGCTGACGAATGAGGCGCTTGTCTGCGAAAGGCTCAAAAAGGCGGGACTCAACCCTCAAAATCACCTTGTTGCCGTGACGGGCAAGGGAAGTCCGATGGATGACCCGACCAAATACCTCGCTTCTTTCTATATCTGGGACTATGTGGGAGGTCGATACTCGGCCACTTCGATGGTGGGAGCCGTCACTTTGGCCTTTGCGTTTGGAATGGATCGATTTCTCGATTTTCTAAGGGGAGCCTCAGCGATGGATAAGCTGGCAAAAAACCCAAATATGGAAGAGAATCTTCCCCTTTTATCCGCGCTTCTTGGGATCTGGAACCGGAACTTTCTTGGACATCCTACGGTCGCAAATATCCCTTATGCACAACCCCTATCTCGCTTCCCAGCCCACTTGCAACAGCTCGACATGGAGTCGAATGGGAAGCAGGTGGATAAAGAAGGGAACCGGGTGGATTTTGAGACCGGTCCCATCATCTGGGGAGAACCCGGAACAAATGGACAACACTCTTTCTATCAGTTGATCCACCAAGGAACTACGGTGGTCCCTCTCGAATTCATAGGGTTTGTGGAGAGCCAATACGGTCAAGATCTGGTCTATGAGGGGACTTCTTCACAGGAAAAGCTCCTCTCTAACCTCTTTGCACAGATGATCGGTCTTGCGACGGGCAAGGAGAGCGATAACCCCAATAAGAACTTCCCTGGGAACCGTCCCAACCGGCTCCTTCTAGCTCACAAACTCGATCCCTACTCCTTGGGAGCAATCTTGTCTTACTACGAGAACAAGGTGGCGTTTCAGGGGTTCATCTGGAACATCAACTCGTTTGACCAGGAAGGGGTGCAGCTAGGAAAGGTCCTCGCCTTAAAGATGATCGACCAGTTCTCTGCGAAAAGGGAAGAAAAGCCGATCGATGAGAAGGGCTTCCCTCTAGGGGCTGCTTACTTTAAGCACCTCTGATCCGTCTGATATCTCAAACACATGGCTTCCAGGAAAGATCTCTGGATTTACCTCTGGCGAGGTGAGAAAGATCTGCCCGAGCCCGGAGAGGGCTTTCTCAAAACGAGACTGTCTCATGCGATCTAAATGGGCTCCAAAATCGTCTACACTCATGATTGGAAGGTCATGTCCCACTTCGTGCAAATGATGCCACAGACAGAGACGCAACGCCGCTGAGACCGAGTGTTTCTGCCCTTCACTCGCAAAGGAACGGACCGAGAGTCCTTTGAGGACAAAGGAAACGTCATCCCGATGAGGCCCTTGGAGGGTTGATCCCACATAGAGTTCTTTCTTCCGCTGACTTCTCCAGTGTTCCTTGAGCTGATCCGGAGAAGAAACTGGAAGGGAGCTTAGGTAGCTCATTTCAACGAGGTCGCTTCCTGAAGAGAGCTGGCTCGTTGTCTTGCGAATAGGTTCTTGGAGATCTCGGATAATTTCATCCCGTTTTTTCATCAGGTAGTCGCCCGAGTGGGCCATTGCCTCTTCCCAGGGCTCAATGGCTACCTCGGTTTTTTTCCGGAGGAGCTCGTTGCGCTGACGCATCGCTCTATGGTAACGAACGAGGTGGCGGAGATAGAGGGGGTCTAGATGGGAGAGATGGACATTGAGAAACTTGCGACGGAATGAGGGGGCCCCTTGGACAAGGGTAAGGTCTTCTGGAGCGCAGAGGACATGGGGGATCAGTCCAATGAGGGGAGTGAACTGGGTATAGTTTGTTGCGTTGTGTTGGAAGGTTTTGTTCTTCCCATCGAAGGAGAGTTTTAGCGTCTGGAGAACCCCATCTTTTTCCACTTCGGCTTCGAGAAAAAAGAAGGGGGCTCCTTCCTGGATGAGCTGGCTCAGCTGATGAGTTCGGTAGGAGCGGCCCGTGCTAAGGAGGTAGATTGCCTCAAGCAGGTTGGTCTTGCCTTGCCCGTTTTTGCCTACGATCCAGTTGACTCCATCTGCAAAGGTAAATTCCGCCTTCGTGTAGTTGCGAAATTGATGAAGATAGAGTCGTTTAAGCATTAGGCTTCAGCGAGGCTCTCTAGACGCATCGGCATGATCACAAACTCAGCTTTCGACGAGTCGGTGAGAAGGCCAGGCGTGTAGGAGTCGCTCACGTCAAAGAGGACGGTGTCGTCTTTGGTGTGGCGCAGGATGTCTAGGAACGAGTGGGGGTTGAAGGCGATTTCAAGGGTCTCTCCCTCGAAGTTGACCGGCATGCTCACTTTCCCTTCTCCAATCTTGCTACTTGCGGCAGTCAGGTGGAGAACTCCCTGCGAAAAGGTGAAGCGGACTGAGTAGCTCCCTTCAGCAGTGAAGAGGGCCACTTGGCGAAGAAGGGCGACGAGCTCTTCTCGGTGGAGGGTCACGGCTCCTTCTGATTTGGGAGGGATCACTCTCGTGACGTCGGGATATTGTCCTGCAAGGAGTTTGGTGATGAGAACAACCGAACCTACTTCGATCGAGAGCTTCTCATCCATTAGGGTAAGTTTGGAGCTTTCCGCCTCATCATCGAGGAGTTTGATGGTCTCTTCCACTGCTTTAAGAGGGAGGATATACTGGCCAGCTGTTTCTACACTATTTTCGAGCTCAATCTGGTTCCGAGCGAGTCGTTTCCCATCGGTGGCTACAAAAGTCGCCTCCTTTTCCTCTGTCTGAAGAAGAATCCCGTTGAGGACTTGGCGGGAGTCATCCCTTGCCGCTGCAAAAGCGGTCCTGGTGAGCATCTCTTTTAGGGCTTCTGTTTTGAAGTCGAGCGCTGCTCCTTCTGTCAGGTCGGGGAACGCGGGGAACTCACTCTTGTGCATCCCTTGGATTTTAAAGTGAGAGCTTCCAGCGCGAAGGGTAATCCCTTCTGGCGAAGTGGTCTCCATTTCGATTTCTGGAGTGGTGAGTTCGCGAACGAGTTGGAAAAGCCTGCGGGCAGGAAGAGCGATCGCTCCTTCCTCTTCTACGTTAGCTTCTCCAGAAAGGCGCATGCTGACGGTGAGATCTGTCCCACTCATAGTGAGTTGCCCCTCTCGGGCTTCCACAAGGATGTTGCCCAAAATCGGAAGGGAAGGTTTGCTGGGGACGATGCTTTGGAGCTTGCCAATCAATTGTGTAAAGAGCGCCCGTTTTATCTGCACTTTCATAGATCTACCTCGTGAATTTGTGTCTGACTGCTAAAGATACCGGAAGGGGAGCGATCCGTCAAGAGGACTATTTGCCTTCTTTCATCGCCCTTTCCATCGCCCGCTTATCTTCGCGCTCTTTGATGGTAGCCCGTTTGTCGTAGGCCTTTTTCCCCTTAGCCACTCCGATCTTGATCTTGATGTATCCCTTTCTTAGATAGATCGCGAGGGGGATCAGGGTGATTCCGGTGGTCTGTCCCGCTTTGGCGAGTTTTGCGATTTCCCGTTTATGGAGGAGCAGGGGACGATCTCTCCGCTCTTCATGCCCAAACATTGCGGCTTGGGCATACGGCGCAATCGATGCATTTTTAAGGAGTACTTTGTCTTCCGTCACAAGGACGTAGGCGTCTTGGAGGCTTCCTTGGTTATCTCTGAGGGATTTTACTTCAGAGCCCTGAAGCACCATCCCCGCTTCAAAGGTCTCAAGGATTTCAAAGTCGTGGAAGGCTTTCCGGTTGGAAACCAGATCTTTCGCATGTTTTTTACTCATAATCGAAGAGTTCTTTACCAAAGGGGGTGAGCCGGAAGCAGATCCGGTCATCCTTCGTTCCAAGTGCGGTCATCCCCGCCTCGTAGAGCCAGTCGGAGATGAGCGCTCTGAAAAAGTTTCGCTCGCTTTCGGTGTATTTTGGGAGTACATATTTCCACGTCCGCCCTTGCCGTTTAAGAGAGATCAGCTGCTCTTCACTGAGAGGAATAAAGATCCCATTCAGGAAGTCTTCCAAAAAGACCCATCCAGAATTGATCACCGACGAGAGACACTTTTCTGCTTCTCTAATCATCCGCTCTTGGCAGAGGTGTTCGGGGACATTTTCTCCTTTCAAAGAGTTCTGTGGATGGCGATAGAGGTAGATCGCCTTATCTGAAGGGGAGAGAGCAAGCCACATTTTCCCAGCTTCAGTTACGCTGAGCTTCCGCCCCTTACCCTCCGCCAGCTCAAGGGCTGTCACTTTTTCTATGAGATAATCAAAGTCTTCTTCGTAAAAATCGGAGCACTCAGCTGCCACGGCTTGTGGAGAGGCATCGCCTGTTTCAGCTGCATGAAGAAGGGCACCGAGCTCCTCAACAAAGGCATAATCGGTCTCTTTATCTCTTTCGATCGCCTCTTCGTCATAGATAGGAGCAGGATGAGCGTCTCGTACATGTCTTAGGTAATCGCGCCACTCATGAAAGGGGGTGATCACTTCTTTGAACTTCCCTTTCTCTCGGACAAATTTGACGCAGCAGACAAGACGGAACTCAAGCTCGATCATATGGGTCTCAAACTCGTCCTGCGACAGAGAGAACTTCTCCATCATATCCTTCGCAGACACCTCGAAGTCAGGAGACTGATAAACCTCGTTCATGATCCCTTTCTGAGCAGGATCAGACAAGTTGAGTTCAAGAAGATATCGTTGAAAAACTTGAGGGGTTGAGAGATATTTTTCTACGATCGACTCAAAAATGTTGTTTGAGCTTCGAGGAATCGAATACCAGGTGGGTAGTACGTGGATCGGCACTTTGCGCAGGAGCCCTTGCAGATAGTCCATTCCAGCCTTGAAATCATCCTCGAACTTCAACACTTGAAATTCGTA
>Ga0180437_10003481_pt1 | contig 23429 bp, 21 predicted proteins | sample SS_ome_4_FD_132410 | JGI IMG/M metagenome (GOLD analysis project Ga0180437, IMG submission 132410) | Hypersaline lake sediment archaeal communities from the Salton Sea, California, USA - SS_3_D_1 metaG | ecosystem: Environmental > Aquatic > Non-marine Saline and Alkaline > Hypersaline >...
AGAAAACTAAAAAGTGAGTATTAACTCGAACAGGAGGAATTAAATGAAGCTTAAAACAGCTCTAATCCTTTTTATATGTTTAAATCTGGTGGTCTGCGCTTCTTCTCAGAAAAAACTCGTAAAGGCAAGGGAAAAAGATCCAGAATACCAGTATAATTTGAGCCTGGTCCATTTAAGAAATGGAAACTTCGACGAAGCCATTAGAATCCTCAATAAAGCCATCTCCCTGAAACCGAACTACAGCCATGCTCTTTGCACGCTTGGACTCGCTTACTCCATGAAAGGCGAATTTAAGGCGTCAATAAACTATCTCAAAAAATGCCTGGACATTGATCCAAGCATGACTGAGGCCCATAACTACCTCGGCGTGGCCTATCAGGAACTGGGATTCCTGGAAGAAGCTGAAAAAGAATTCAAAATTGCCATCTTAGATACTAATTATAGATCGAGAGAACTCCCCTACTACAACCTGGCCAGAATCTACTTGACGAGAGGCAACCTCCAAGAGGCCCTTGATCACGTCGACAGATCCCTTCTGTTTAATGCAAATTTCCGCTTGGCGCATAACCTCAGAGGAATGATACTCGAAAGACAGCTAAAATACTCGGAAGCCATTGAAAGCTACCAGCGGGCGCTCAGAAACCTACAAGCTGACGCGACTATGGGCTCTGCTCAACTTGCCGTGGAATACTGGGTAACGATTAACTTCAATCTTGGGGTGGCTTATTTCAAGAACAATGAACCCGAGAAAGCCAAGAGCATTTTCGTAAGCATCTATCCAAAAGTCACAGATACTGAGATGAAAAAGCAAATCGAGCAGTATTTAAAAGTGATTAAATAATTGGGATTAAAATTTCTTTTTTAAGTGCCTTCGAGCCAGCCAGAGAGATACTTCCTCTGTTCAGCGGTTAACCTGTCAATCTTCACACCTAGCGTTTTTAGCTTCATCCGGGCAACATCTTTATCTATTTTCTCGGGTACTGGATAGACTTTATTCTTCAAATCTTTGCCTTTCCTGAAAAGATGGGCCACACAGAGAGCCTGATTGGCAAAGCTCATATCCATGACCATGGCTGGATGCCCCTCAGCTGCGGCCAGGTTGACCAATCGACCTTCCGCCAGAAGATAGATCCTCCTTCCGTTGCTGAGCGTGTATTCCTGGACAAAATCCTTCATCTGTCTCTTCTTCTGAGCCAGCTCTTCCAGAGCAGGTATTTCAATCTCGACGTTAAAGTGACCGGAATTGGCGACGATTGCCCCATCCTTCATCTGCAAGAAAAGTTCCCGGGTGATAACATTCTTGTCTCCTGTGGCCGTAACAAAGACATCACCCTCTTTAGCCGCCTTTTTCAAAGGCATAACCTGAAAACCATCCATGACTGCTTCCAAGGCCCTGAGAGGATCCACTTCGCAGATAATAACCTTGGCGCCGGCTCCGGCTGCGCGCATCGCAATCCCCCGGCCACACCATCCATAACCGGCCACGACAAAATTCAAACCGGCAAAAAGGATGTTCGTTGCTCGAAGAATCCCATCTACAGTGCTCTGTCCTGTTCCGTAGCGGTTGTCAAAAAGATGTTTGGTGTTCGCATCATTGACAGCGATGATCGGATAGCAGAGGACTTTATTCTTGGCCATGCTCTTCAGGCGAATCACGCCTGTGGTTGTCTCCTCTGTTCCACCGGTGACTTCTTCGATGAGGTCTCTTCTCTCGGAATGCAGGATGGAAACAAGGTCAGCCCCATCGTCCATTGTGATTTGAGGACGCAAGTCAAGAGCCTGATTGATATGGCGATAATACGTTTTTTTATCCTCTCCGTTTATGGCGAAAACGGAAATACCGTAATGTTTGACGAGAGATGCCGCCACTTCATCCTGCGTACTGAGTGGATTGGATGCAGTCAAGGCAAGCTCTGCTCCACCAGATTTCAAGACTCGCATCAGGTTGCCCGTTTCACTGGTGACGTGCAAGCAGGCAGCAATCCGGCTTCCCCTGAGAGGCTTCTTCTTGGAAAATTCTTCTCCTATCGAATTCAGGACAGGCATGTACCTCTCTGCCCATTCCATCTTGAGTTTTCCCTTATCTGCTAGTTTCAAATCCTTGACATCATAATTCATCTTTTCTTCCTTTTTTATTCTTCATCTGTTAAATCCCAGCGTCTTTTCTCAAGGCTTCCACTTTATCCAACTTTTCCCAGGTGAATTCCTTTTCTGTGCGGCCAAAATGTCCGTAACAGGCCGTCTTCCTATAGATAGGCCGGAGCAGATCTAAAGCCTCAATCATTCCCTTGGGAGAAAGATTGAAATGGGTCCGGATCATTTCCTTGATTTTATCCTCAGAGATTTTTGCGGTCCCGAAAGAATCAACCATTATCGAGACAGGACGAGGAACACCGATGGCATAGGCAATCTGGACTTCCAGCTTATCGGCTACACCAGCGGCCACCAAATTCTTCGCCACGTAGCGGGCCATGTATGAGCCTGAGCGGTCCACTTTAGTCGGATCTTTGCCTGAAAAGCAGCCGCCTCCGTGGCTCCCCACACCACCATATGTATCCACGATGATCTTACGGCCGGTGATTCCTGTGTCCGCCAAAGGCCCTCCCTGCTCAAAACGGCCTGTCTCATTTATATAAAAATCCGTGTTTTTATCGATCATCTCCGGAGGAATGACTTGACTGATGACTTCGTGCTTGATTCCCTCCTTCAGGTCATCCATACGGACCTGCGAATCGTGCTGTGCGGCGATCACGACAGTATCCACTCTGACGGGCTTTTGCCCTTGGTATTCCACCGTTACCTGTGACTTGCCATCAGGCCTGAGATAACTGAGAATATTTTCCTTTCGCACCTGGGAAAGCCTCCTCACAAGCTTATGCGCCAGCATTATAGGCAAGGGCATAAGTTCCTCTGTCTCACGACAGGCATAGCCAAACATTAATCCCTGGTCTCCGGCTCCCTGTTCATGGCCTGCTGTCTCATCCACTCCCCTGGCAATATCTTGAGACTGTTCGTGGATGGAAGATAGGACAGAGCAGGTCTCATAATCAAAGCCGTAATTGGCGCTTGTGTATCCGATTTTCTTGACCATTTCCCGGACAACCTTCTGGAATTCACAGTAACCTTCACTCGTGATCTCTCCAGCGATAAGAACCAGTCCCGTGGTGACTAAAGTTTCGCACGCCACACGGCTTTTGGGATCCTGAGAGATGAGGTCATCGAGTATGGCATCTGAGATTTGGTCGCAAATTTTATCCGGATGGCCCTCTGTAACAGATTCAGATGTAAATAGATGTCTTCCGTCTTTACTCATGTATCACCTCATTTTACCCGACAGACAGGTGAGTTACGTAGCAAGAAAAAATAACATAAAAGGCACCTATTTTCAATTGAAATAAACAAAGTGTCAGGAGAAAAAGGTCCTCCCTTCCCACTTCAAATTTGAATTTAAGACATTATTTATGATATTAATTTTAGTTGACTGTGCCCATTTGTCCCATGAATGAAGTCTTAAATTTTAAAACGAAGCTTCTCATCCTCTGTTTAATCCTGTCTTTTCTTGGAGGCAGCGTACACGTGCCTGCCCAGGAGAAAAAAGATTTTCCGTTCCCCTACACCCAATACAAATTCAACAATGGCCTGCATGTGATCCTTTCTGAAGACTATTCGCTGCCCATTGTTTCTGTCGTTATGGCCTACAGAGTCGGATCCATCAACGAAGAGCCGGGAAAAACAGGACTCGCTTACCTGATGGAAAATTTGATGTTCCTGGGTTCAGAAAATGTCGAGCGAATGCAGCACATCAGCATCATTCACAAAGTCGGAGGGGAGTTCAACGCCGCGACCTCAGAAGACAGAACGATTTTTTATCAAAGAATCCCCTCCAATCAGTTGACTCAAGTGCTCTGGCTTGAATCTGACAGGATGAAATCTCTGCAGATCGATGAATCTAATGTAAAGCAGGTCAAACTGGATATTCTCGAGGAAATCAGCTTGAGAAAGGCAAGGGATCCTTATCTGGAAAGTTCCTGGCGCTTTGACCGGCTTCTCTACGGAAATTTTGCCTTCGGTCATCCAGTCATAGGAAGCGAAGATGACTTGAGAAACCTGACAGTCCAGGATGTGAAAGACTTCTATAACAGGTTCTATATACCGAATAATGCGGTTCTATCGATTGTTGGAAATTTTGACAGGAAAAAAGCCTTAGCAGACATCCAAAAATATTTTGAAACGATCCCGCCGGGAGAGCCCATCCCTCCGGTCCCCTTGCCAAAGTCGCCAGAGAAAAAATCGATCGTCGAATCAATTCAAGCCCCTCTTGCTCAATCCCCAGGTTTTCATCTGGGATACAGATTACCATCTCCCGCTTCCGAAGACTTCTATGTGCTGTCCATTATCGAATACATTCTTCTGCGGGGGATGTCTTCCCGACTTCACAAAAGGCTGTTCAAAAGAGAAAAGCTTGTCTTGGAACTGAACGGCGGAATCGAGAAGAGGCAAGACCAGACGCGGTTGAAAATATTCGTGGTGAACAACAACCAATACATGGTGCAAAGATGTAAAAAAGCAATATTTTCGGAACTGCACAAGCTAAAGACAAATTTCATCTCTGAAGAAGAATTAAATAAAGTGAAAAATATGTTTCGCAAAGATTATATCAACCAATACACCACATCTTTACCCAAAGCTCTTTTTCTTGCAGAGTCATTCCTCTCTAGAAATATTCTCCTGAATCCCGCTGAGGAACTTGAAAAATACATGGCCATCACGCCGAAAGACATAATCGGTGTCACATACAGATACTTCGGTGTAGAAAGTGTCATTCTCGATGTAAAAACAAAATGAAAGTGAAAAACCGCCAAGCAATCATCCTCATTTTTTTTCTACTGTCCCAGATAGCCCTGAACTTACCTCTTCTCTCTCAAGAAAGATTCCGCAGGACACCTCCAATTCCAGAACCCTTTCCCACTCTTCAGCTCCCAGAAATCCAACAGACATCTCTCTACAACGGTCTCACTCTATGGGTGGTCCCGAAGAACGATCTTCCCATTATCAGTCTCAAGATCATTGTCTTCGCAGGAGAAAGCTTTTCCCCTGAGAACCTTCCTGGCCTGGCCACTCTGACGGCCCACTCAATCAGCCGGGGCGTTTCGGACTTTTCTTCTTCAGAAATCGAAGAAAAGATAGAATTCATCGGGGGAGACTTTTCAGCTGAAATCTATCCCGAATATTCACTATTCTCCTTTACTTTTTTGGAAGAGTATTTCGACGAGGCATTAAACCTTCTGAGCAGAATGTTGATTGAACCCACATTCATTCGGCGGGAAATCGACAGTGTGAGGACAGCTGTTTATTACGATTTACTGGAGAAGAACAGCGATCCTGATTTTTTTGTTAAAAGACTCCTGCTTCAGGCTCTCTTCACCAACCATGCTTACAAGAAAAGCACTTTTAATGAAGACGGACTAAGGAATATTACTCAAAAGGATATCGTATCCTTTTTCGACAACCATTATCGACCGAATAATACTCACATCGTTTTCGCTGGCAATCTCAACTTCAATACAATCTTTAGAGAGGCCAGGCGTTTTTTTAATAGATGGCAGAGAGGGGAATCGAATCATTCGGCTCTTCCCTCCCCTGAGCCGCAAGAGGAGATGAAAGTCTGCTTCATCGAGACTCCAGGAGCCAAAGACGCTACTATTTATATGGGAAACATTATCATGCCTGCAACCAATCCCAACATATTTCCTCTTATAGTCATGAATCAGGTGCTCGGCGGGACACCAAACAGCCGCCTTTTCATGAACCTCAGGGAATCCAAACAATATGCGTACAATGCGTTCAGCGAAATCGAATTTTTCAAGAGCTGCAGTGTTTTTTCCATCCATGCACGTGTCAGGCCGGAAGTCGTTGAATCATCAATCATGGAAATTTTCAATGATATCAACCTCATTACAGACAAGAAAATTCCGAGTTTCGACATCGAGCAAGCTAAATCCTATTTAATCGGAAATTTCCCACTGCAAATCGAAACGTACGATGACTTAACCTCAAAAGTAGCCGAACACAAAGCCCTAGGTCTAGAAGATGAGCACTGGAATAAATATTATGAAAACATCATGCTCATCAACTCAGAGAAAGTCTTCGAATTAGCCAAAAAGCTGCCGCTGAAGACTCCGGTCATCGTCGTCGCAGGAGACGGGAATATCGTCCTGAATCAGTTCGGAGCATTCATAAAAGAGGTGGATATTTACAATAAAAAGGGAATTTACTTAGGAACTTATAAGTTTGATTAAGGAGATAAAAAATGAAACTTGTGGAGTGCGTGCCCAATTTCAGCGAGGGAAGAGACAGAGAAAAAATAAACACCATCACCAAAGAGATTGAATCTACGCCTCAAGTCACACTTCTCGATGTGGATCCGGGCGAATCGACTAACCGGACTGTCGTCACCTTTATCGGAACCCCTGAAGGAGTCAAAGAAGCTGCTTTTAAAGCGATTAAAAAAGCCTCCGAAGTCCTGGATATGAGCCAGCACACAGGGGCTCACACTCGGATTGGTGCCACTGACGTCTGCCCCTTCGTTCCCGTATCCGGTGTGACTATGGAAGACTGTGTCCAGCTTGCTCATGAAGTCGGAGAAAGAGTGGCTAGGGAACTCAACATCCCTGTCTACCTGTATGAAGAAGCTGCTCAGAAACCTGAGAGACGAAACCTGGCGACGATCAGGGTAGGAGAATACGAGGGACTCCCTGAAAAATTCAAGGATCCTGAATGGGCGCCTGATTACGGTAAGCCGGTTTTTAACCCGCAAACAGGGGCCACGGTGATCGGGGCAAGAGAATTTCTGATTGCTTACAACATCAACCTCAACACCAGAGATCGGAAACTCGCCCATGAGATCGCGCTCAACATAAGAGAGAGAGGACGAGCCAAAAGGGATAAAGAGGGAAAAATCATAAGGGATGAAAACGGAAAGGCCATCAAGGTTCCCGGCAAGTTCAAGGAGGTTAAGGCTGTCGGATGGTATATCGAGGATTATGGAATCGCTCAAATTTCCATAAACTTCACCAATTATAAAATCTCACCTCCCCACGTTGTTTTCGATGAAGTCCGGAAAGAAGCGGAAAAGATCGGACTGAGAGCAACGGGTTGTGAATTGGTGGGACTCATCCCCAAGGAAGCCATGCTCATGGCCGGAAGGCATTACCTGGAAAAACAGGGAAAAAGCACTGGCGTGCCGGAGGAAGAACTGATAAGAACAGCCATCCTCTCTCTGGGACTCAACGATGTCTCCCCATTCGAACCCAAGAAAAAAATCATCGAATACCAGTTCAAGGAAGTCGAAAACTCGCTGCTCGACCTCAACCTGAGGGAATTCGCCAACGAACTCTCCATAGATTCCCCGGCTCCCGGAGGAGGAAGCACAGCTGCCTTGAGTGGTGCCCTATCCGCCGCACTCTCTTCAATGGTCTCCAACCTCACGGTAGGAAAAAAGGAATACGAAGATGTGCAGAAAGATGTGAGAAAATTCGCTGTGAGTGCTCAAGGTTTAAAAGATGAATTCCTCAGAGCTGTAGACCTGGATACCATAGCCTTCAACAAGGTCATGGATGCACTCAGGCTGCCCAAGAAAACGGATGAGCAGAAAGAAGAAAAGGCGCGGGCCATAGAAAAAGCATCCCAGGAGGCAACATTAGTGCCTCTGGGCGTTCTCGAAAATAGCATCGAAGCTTTGAAGTTGGCCAAAGAGGTTGCTCTCAAAGGCAATAAAAATTCATTGAGCGATGCCGGAGTGGCAGGACTCATGGCACAAGCCGCCGCAGAAGGCGCCTATTACAATGTCAAGATCAACCTGCCCGGTCTCGAGGATGCGGATTTCAAATCAAAGACAAAAAAACAAGCCACCACACTCGTGAAAAAAGCCCGGATGCTCGGGGATGAATTGAGAGAGATGGTCGAAAAAGAATTAAAATAAATGGTTCTAAAGCGAGATGAGAGATATCATTGCTGGAACAAAGCGGCAATCTCAACTTTTTCAATGTCATCAAGATTAAAGAAGTGAAATCTCTCCATTCATGATAAGAATCTATCCAACTCAGAGTACAGTATTCACCTCTTGGCCGGATAGATACAAGATGTTTTCTTATATTTTTTTAAAGGATCGCCTCTTTATCTTTATGAGATTACAACTCTGTACTCGTAATGACACTGAAGTGAAATTTCCAAGCTGTATCCGCAATGACATAGACGTGAGACTGGTGCGTTTCGCCTGAATAAATAGACACATGAGGCCAACATGCTTTGCCCGAAATAAAATGGAATCTTCCCACATTGGAAACAAGGCTAGACAATGAATAATTATTTAATCACAGGGCCGCCGCGCTGTGGGAAAACCACACTGATTCTCAAAGTCATACAAAATCGGCTGCTTTCGGGCAGATGTGGTGGATTCATAACTGAGGAAGTGAGAGAAAAAGGACAGAGAATCGGGTTCAAGATCATCTCTCTGCCGGACAAAAAAGAGGGATTTCTGGCAAAGAAAAATTTTTCTTCTCCCTACCGTGTGGGGAAATACGGAGTAAACCTTAAAGATTTGGAGGATGTCGGATGCTCAGCCATCGAAGACGCCCTCGATTCAAACAAAACTGTCGTTGTGGATGAGATAGGCAAGATGGAGCTTTTCTCAGAAAGATTTAAGAATTCTCTGCTCAAAGCACTGGACTCGCCTCAAAAAGTTCTGGCCTCGATCATGGAACGGAGAAATGAATTTGCAGACAGAGTCAAGAACCGAGCAGACGTGACTCTGGTCTGTCTCAATAGAGATAATTTTGAGTCCGTCCTCGAAAAAGTTTCGGAATGGATCACAAGGCCGTGAATGTTGAGAAAATTACGGAGGAAAAAAATGAAAGCCCTGCTGGTTATCGATATGCTCAAAGACTTCATCAATCCTGATGGCGCACTCTACTGCGGAGAGACATCCCGCGAGATCATCCCTTTCATCAGAGAAAAAATCGAAGAATTCCATAAAAATGGAGATTTAGTCATCTTTCTCTGCGACTCTCACAAAGAGGATGACCTGGAATTCAAAATGTTCCCCAAGCATTCTGTCAAAGGTTCGGAAGGAGCCCAAATCATCGACGAACTTCCGGTCGGCAAAGAGGATGTGGTCATTCAAAAAACACGTTACAGTTCATTTTATGGAACGAACTTGGATGTTGTCTTGAAAGAGAACTCGATCAGTGAAGCCCATGTCGTGGGCGTGTGCACATCAATCTGTGTCATGGATACCGTGGGAGACTTGAGGAACAGAGATTACAAAGTTATCGTCTATAAAAAAGGAGTGGCCGATTTTGACCCGAACGCCCACACATTCTCCCTCGAGAGGATGGAGAAAACCTACGGAGCCGAGATCGCCTAGCTGGCTGCTCTTGATGGTCAATCATCAAACTTGAATAATTCAGGGTACATGAGTTATTCACGAGTCGAGGTTGCCGTAGACTCTGTTGCGAAGAGCGTAGCGAATGTGGCAATCTCATGTTGATCGCGAAGAATGATGAGTTCACCGCGCTCTCTTCGATCGCTCGTGATGACGTGGTCGTCCACCGCTCTTGCGCTGTAACGAAGTAGACGTCGTTGCGAGGAGAGAAGCGACAGCAGCAATCTCGTGCAATCAGCGATACATCATGAGATCGCCACGCTTTGCTCGCGATGACAATTTTTTTAAAATAAAAGGTCGTCAGATTTGCTCGCCCGAAGGGTGAAAGATGCCGACATATAATAATTATTAATCCTTCAGAGGTTTCTTGGTTGTGGTGTCGGCATATTTTATGAATAATTCAGGGTACATGAGTTATTCACGAGTCGAGGTTGCCGTAGATACGAGGCACAGCGCTAGATGCTGTGGTCGTCCACCGCTCTTGCGCTGTAACGAAGTAGATGCGGTGAGATCGGCTCGCCCGAAGGGTGAAAGATGCCGACATATGATAATTACTAATCCTTCAGAGGTTTCTTGGTTGTGGTGTCGGCATATTTTATGAATAATTCAGGTTAATTGAAAGGGGAACGAACTATGAAAGAATGGACAACCCAAGGAAGAAAGCTCAAGCTCGTGGAGGGAAACATCGTCCTTCTCGATGTTGAAGCCATCGTCAACGCGGCGAACAAAAATTTGATCCTGGGTGGAGGTGTGGCCGGAGCCATAAGGAACGCCGGAGGGCCTTCCATCCAGGAGGAATGCAACACCATCGGCCCCATCAATGTCGGGGAGGCAGCGATGACAAACGGAGGAAACCTCAAGGCAAAACATGTCATCCACGCAGTCGGTCCCGTCCAGGGTGAGGGACAGGAAGAAAAGAAACTGCTTAATGCCACCTTGAACAGTCTGAAAATTGCCGAAAAAAACAAACTGAAAGATATTGCATTCCCCGCAATCAGCACTGGCATATTTGGATTCCCCATACAAAAATGCAGTGAGATCATGCTCAAAACTGCCATGGAATTCCTGGAAACACATGACTATCCTCAAAAAATCATATTCTGCTTGTACGGACAGGAATCTTACAGTGTTTTTGAGCGGACCTTGGATAAGTTTACAGCCTGAGACTCTTCGACCTACGGATTTCTTCTGAGTTTTTTTAGGAAAAACAAGAAGACAAAAAAGAGGAAGGAAAGGATGACGATAGTCCCAGATGCGGGAAAATCTAAATAATAGGCCAGTAAAAGCCCCAGCAAAACAGAACCAACGGCAATAAGAGATGAGAGGATAATGGCCCTTTTGAAAGTGGATGCCAATTGAAGACCTGCCGCAGCAGGGATGACCACTAAGGCGGATACGAGAAGAATCCCCACAACCTTCATGCCGAGCACGACTGTCACCGCTGTCAGAATAGTGAGAAGAACATCCAGTTGTCCGACCTTGATTCCTGATGCTTTTGCCGCCTCACGATCAAAAGTCAAGTACATGAATCTGTGGTAATGAAGGATGACGACAAAAACGACAACAGCGGCTAAAGCCACTGAGAGCCACACTTCAGACGACTCTATGGCCAGTATATCTCCAAAGAGATAACTGAAAAGGTCCACATTGAAGCTCTGAGCAAGAGTGGCCAGGACTATTCCTACAGCCAGTCCCACACTGCTAAAGATGGCGATGGCTGTGTCTCCGTAGAGACCTGCCTTCTCCTTCAGCTTCATGATTCCCAGAGCAGCGATAACGGCAACCATCAGAGCCACACCTAGAGGGATAATATTTAAAAATAGACCCAAGGCCACTCCGGCGAAAGTGATGTGGGCCAAGCCGTGCCCGATCATTGAATCCCTTCTCAAGATGAGGAATACGCCCAAGAGCGCACAGGCAACAGCGACAAAGATCCCCGCCAGGAGGGCTCTCTGAAGGAATCCGTAAGTAAAAAAAGCGTCCATTTTTAAACTACAGGTTTTAAGTCACAGGCTAATGACGGTGAGAGATAAGATGGTGTCCTCCGGCCAGCATTTCTTTAAAGGCCTGTGACTGGCAAAACTCTTCATGTGTTCCATGGTAGACCAGTTTCTGGTTGAGGCAGGCCACCTTATTCACATGCTTATTCACGATCCCGATATCATGCGTGATCATTACAATCGTTATGGCTTCTTTTTTATTCAGAGTATCGAGCATGTCATAAAAACGTTCCTGAGTTTCTGTATCTACACCTGTTGTCGGCTCATCCAGAAACAGTATATGTGGCTGATTGACTATAGCCCTGGCAATGAAGACACGCTGCTGCTGGCCACCTGAAAGACTCCCGACTCTCCAGTTTTTAAAATCTTCCATGCCCACCTGTTTCAATGCTTTATCTATCGAAAGCCCCTCTTCTTTTTTCTTCCTTCCTGGAAATTTCTGGCTGGCGAGAAGCTCCATGGCCACGACTTCCTTGATCGAAGCTGGAAACAGGGGATCGATGTGAGTGGCTTTTTGAGGGACATAGCCGATCTGTCTCCAATCTGAAAACTCGTCGACATGTTTTCCCAGAATCCTAGTCTCTCCTCGCGACGGCTTCAGGAGCCCCAGGATGATCTTGACAAGGGTTGTTTTCCCGGAACCGTTAGGACCGATAATGGCTAAAAAATCGCCCGGGTGAATGGCGAATGTCACATCCTTCAGGACCTGGATAGAGCCATAGCTGAAGGAGACATTGATGACATCGATTAATGGTTTTGAATCAGCGGCAGATGAGCCCATCTTTTAAATTCTCCAGATTCTCTTCCATTATATCAAAAAAAGTCTTTCCCATTTCCAACTCTTCTCTAGTCAGATTAGCGCCGGGATTCAAGACAAGGGTTTTGGCCCCCACCTCCCTGGCCAGAACTCTGGCCAGCTCATCACTCACAGAGAACTCAAAAAAGATAACATTAATTTTATACTTTTTTGCCAGTTCCACAATCTCGATTAACTTTTTTGGGGTTGGCCTTGAATCAGGACTCACTCCATAAAGAGAAATCTGGCGCAAGCCATACCTTCTCGCCATATAGCCAAAAGCCGCATGGCCACCGAGAATAAAGACTTTATGGGCACATTTTTCAAGACTCCTTTTGAATTTTTCATCCAGAGCTCGGAGTTTCTGTTTATAAACAGAAGCATTTTTTTTAAAAATCGAGTTTCCCTCAGGATCTAATTCCGAAAGAGCCGCTGCGATCTTGTCGACTATAATCTGGTCATTCTGAAAGTCCAGCCAGATATGGGGATCCACTCCTTCGGTGTCATGGACAGGCTCTTTTTCGTGCTCGCCTTCATGCTCGATGCCGGTTGAATCTCTCTCGATCAAGGAAATCCCCTGGCTGGCTTCGAGAGTCCTCAAGTTCGGATTCTGGACAGCATCCAGGATATCCTGCAGCCATGGCTCCAGGCTGGAGCCGATGAATATGAAGAGATCGGCCGATGAGAGCCTGACAATATCACTCGGCCTTGGCTGCCAGGTATGAATTTCCGCACCAGGAGGAACAAGGAGATGAACCTCTCCCCTATCTCCGCACACGGCCCGGGCAAACTCCATCAAAGGAAAGACACTGGTGACTACGCGGATTTTGCGCCCGGACTCAAAAAGAGGAGCCTGCAACACTATGAGTATGGCAACGAAAGCACCTGTTAAAGAGGGCTTAATTCCCGGAGGCCTCCATTTATCAACAGGAGGATTTCTCTTGCTCATTCGACAGGATAAAGCCTTTCTTTCCACTCGAATTTCTTCTTGAACAGAGAGAGTCTGAACGAATTGAGGAGTATCAAGACAGCAAAGAGAACGGTCAAAGGATGAAGCTGCCCGGAAATGATACCTGTATTGAACCTTATGGAGAGGATAAGCTTGATCAGAGCCAGAGTAATGACCTGGAGAAGAGGCAATGTCATACTCTGATGGGATTCAAAAGCCACCCAAAGAGCAATATAGGGGTAAATGAATAAGTAATAGCAGGCCAAAAGAAGGGCAAAAAGAAGATGAGGGGCTTTACCTAAGGCTTCATATGAATTCTTCGAGAATCCGTTCCACACTTCTTTAAAGCTCCGGTAGAACCTCACATCCATGAACGGAGTTCCGTCGATAATGGCAATCCTTCCGTTATTTTCCTTCACTTTCTTGGCCATGGCGATATCATCGACAACCTCTGTTTTGATCGCCTCGTAACCGCCCCAGGAAAAGTAAAAATTCCTCTCGATAAAGAGAAAGGGACCCATGGCAAAGGAAAGCCGGGAATCCTTCGAGAAGTTCATCATCCTGAAAGGAAAAAGGGCGACAAAAACAAAGTGAATCACAGGAAAATACAGCTTTTCAGCCCAGGTCTTGGTGATGAATCCCGGAATGCAGGAGATAAAATTGGACTTCCGCCTTTGGGCCGCGGCAAGAGCTGTGGAAATCGAATGTGGCTTATGAATAGTGTCAGCATCGGTGAATAGAAACCAATCCCCTTTGGCAACCTGAGAAAGCTGGTGACAGGCCCAGTTCTTCCCGTTCCATCCAGGTGGAAGCTTTTTTCCTTTGATGATCTTTAACTTCTTGTCGTTGACGGAAATCTCCTTCACTATTTCATAGGTTCTGTCTGTCGAATTGTCATCGAGGACAATAATCTCAAGGTAAGGATAGTCGGATTTCAAGAGCGATGATACGCAATTTTCAATGTTTATCTCTTCATTCCGAGCGGGGACGAGGACAGACACAAAGGGGAGAGGTTTTTTAGGTCTAATCTTCTTCTGGCTGCGGAGCCTGTTCATGTTCTGAAGTAGATTGATCAAGATGAGAAGAAGGAAAAATAGGATTAACACTTGAATAAAATGCATGTTCGCTACCAGCCAGATTCCTGTTTGATTTTTTTCATATAAGGCTCATCGATAATCCTTTTCACTCCCAGAGAACACAGTAAAGCGACGAGGAGTAAGACTTCCTGCCAGGATCTTTTCAAAACCAGAAACCAGAGAACGGGAATGCTGGCCATCCCGATGCTCACGGCGAGATGAAAATTCCGAAAAGGAAGATAAATGATCCCGATGAGTAGTCCTGAAGCAAAGATGATCAAGGGCTGCATTCCCAAAAGAAATCCCAAGGCAGCCGCCATCCCCTTTCCGCCTCTTCCTTTGAGAAAAACCGGGAAGTTGTGTCCCAGGATAACACAAAATCCGCAGAGCCATATCCACCAGGGTGAAAGCCCAAGGAAAAAGCCTATCCAGTAGGCACCATATCCCTTGGATATATCCAAGAGGCCGGCTAATATTCCATACTTCTTCCCGACCAGATGCCAGACGTTCCGTCCGCCAACATTCCCCTCCCCTTTGACCCGGATATCAATGCCTTTGACTTTCTTGGCAATTATGTAGGAGAAAGGAATCGACCCAAGGAGATAGGTGAGAATACACCCTAAAACGATTTTAACAACCATCCTCTTTTATACCATCTTTATTATATAAAGGTCAGGAAGTCAACCATTAAAAAAATATGGGGACGTTCCCCAAGGTGCCACCTTAGCCCAATAAGTTCATCCGCATAAAGTTGTTATATAGACGATAGGCTAAAATGAAGAGATTAATAAGCTAAGGTGGCACCTTGGGGAACGTCCCCATTAAAGCGGATGATGATTTCCTTTCGAGAATAGGTCTCTTCTTGCCCTTTGAAGCTTATTCTTATCTTTTTATCATGTTTTTCTGCATCTTCCACCTCAGCTTCACGCGCAGACACCACCGCCCTCGATGTGCTCAAGTTCAGAGTGTATTCTCTGCCGCCCAATCCTTCAACAAGAATCCTCAGCTCATTTTCATTGTAAAGAGTTCGAATAATTTTCAGCCCGGTTGTTTTGTCTCCGATCTGCGGAATATGAGGAGGAAAGTTCAAACAGATGCCGTTTTCTGTTTCAATCTCAACATCTGTTTTTCCGGCCACCTCCAGACTGATAAGGCAGCGCACTTCTCCTTTATCTTCTTCCGCGCTGAATTCCATTTCCTCACCGTTAACTCTCACAGAATTCACCCGCGTGCCAAAGCCCAGAGAGGGAGAAAAATGGAGATGATAAGATTCTTTGGCTTGAGGCTCGATTTGAAGAGCTACACGGCTCAGGGAGCATTGGATGTTAAAATGGAAAACATCCTTTCCGACTCGAAAATTCCTGACTTCCACATCCTCCCAACTTCCAGGAATGCTGGGCCTGAATTGAATTTCCCGATTCATGGCATTCCCTTCTAACCCAAAGAGCCCGCGCACAAGACAGGTGATGACAGGCGATGAAGAAAAGACCTGATGAGGAACAGACGTCTCAAGAGGTGTGAAAAATTCACCTGAAAACAGCTCGTCACAATCCCCTAAGGCGCCAATAAAGGTGTTATGTGCCAGATGCATAAGATGAGAGTAGCCTGACAGAGACCGGCCGTAATTGTATTCAGCCAGACAGGCATAACCGGTGAGAAAAGGCCAGACTGTTCCGTAATTGTAATTCTGTGGGTCATAATAAGCACTCTCGGGAGAAAGAGACCTGACTCCCCAATCTGTGCTCATCTCAGACGAGGCAAAAAGGTCTAAAATAAAACCTGCGCGCTCAGGAGGGAGTTGCCTAAAAAAGAGAGGCATGAACGGCCAGACTGTTGTTTCCATGAGCGGCTTGTCCTCAGTTGTGACGGCATGCGCATATCTCTTCTTTTCCTCCACCCAGAATTTCTCGCGGAGGGCTTTCAACGCCCTGTCAAAGGATCTCCTGGCTCCGTTCGAAAGAGCCTCATCTTTCATCAGGAGTGCCAGCTCCGAAAAAACACGATGAGCTTCTGTTGACAATGCAGCCAGATAGATATCCGACTTAGTGTTCTTCAAGAAAGCGCCAAGCTCCAGAGCAGCTAAACCCGCCACTGTATTTTCCATAAGGCCGTCTCCATCCGTATCCGCGTTCAACACATATTGATACGCTTTTTTTATGGAAGGCCAGGATTCTTTGATAAAATTTATATCACCGGAGGATTTCAGGTAATCGTGCAGAGAGACGATATAATAAGGAGACGTCTCTGCATGGTAATATCCGTAAGGGTACTCGTCAAACCAGGGAATGAAGCCTGCTCCCTGAGAAAGCTCATGCATGATCTTTCCATCCTCCCGCTGGTTTTTTCGTATAAGGGCCAATCCCTGTCGCGTCACGTCGAATGAGCCGTAACTGTTTATGGCCCAGGAATTGAAAAATGTATCGCCGCCGAAATACCAGGCGAATCCTGGCCTCTCACTCCTTCCGGACAGACCATAGCCAGCCACCAGCCCGCATCCCAATTGAGGATTGCAGACAAAGGCATCATCCACCGCCACTTTGGCCCATTGGAAAGCCTGATTTAAGAGTGTATTCGGAGTCCGAACAGAGAGCTGTTCGGAGAGCAATCTGTCCATATGGCTGGACTTTTCTTGGTAGAGCTTTTCTAAATCATTGCTCAGGCGGGAATACCTGTCTTCAGCTTGTTTCCTTCCTGCATGGCTGGCTGAGATAAAGAGTGGAGAAAATGTCCGCTTCGCCGCCTCGGGCTCCACATGGATTTTAATCTTCATGTCTCCTTCCGGAAGAGCGTGTGCGGGCCCTGAGGAGAATCGTTCTCCCTTCGGACTTCCCACAAGGGCCACATTCTTCCTCGTCCCCTCGGAAATGACAAAATATCTCTTCTCATTGTCCCAGTAGCTGTACTGCCCTCCGAGACCTGCCGGCCACATGGGCTTCAAATCAGGTGTAAAGCTAGCCACTACGGAAAGGGGCTTAATCGATTCCACCGAAAGAAGGACAACTGCACCCGCCTCTCTCAACGGCGTAAAGAAGACCTCTTCGACCTTAAAGGAAGAATGGACATAGTGAATGATAGTCTGATGGGGATAAACATCAATTCTTTTCGCTACGTCTTTTCCCTCGATGATTTCATTCTCATCCTCGATCAGAAAATAGAGCTGGAAATTATGCAGGACTTTATAGGGATAGATCCAGATCTCCGCATTCCCGTTCTCTCTGCCCAGGACCGCACTTTTCTGACCCAATACATCAAAATAGCTGCGGGGCTGAACAGCACGGCTCAAACGAAGGTCTCCTCCTCTCAAGTCGAATTTCTCCAGGGTGTATTGTCCATCCCCGAAAACAGGACTATAAAGAAAACAGACAACCCAAATAACGAGTGTAATCCTTTTCATTATCCTTTCTCCTCGCTTAGAAAATAAGCTTGAGTTCCTCCGCCCACTTCCACCTCGTAGAATGTCGGCCGAGGAAATCCTTCTTTCTCTGCATCATCAAGAAGCTTCTCCTTGAACGCGGCGATCCCCTCTATTTTGACAAGAGCGATTCCTGACCCTCCGAATCCTGCTCCCGTTAAACGGGCTCCTAAACAACCGGGGAATTCCTGGGCAACTTTATAGAGAAGGTCAAGCTCAGGACAGGAGACTTCGTAATCATCCCTCAAACTCTCATGCGATTGGGAAATGAGTTCACCCAGCCGAATGAAATCATCCTTCTCTAAAGCCAGAACAGCATCTCTCACTCTCTGGTTCTCACTGATGACATGCCTGGCTCTTCTGAAAACCACATCATTCATGTCATTTTTCATCCCCTCGAGTTTTCCCAGTGTCGCTTCTTTGTACTTCTGCACTCCTGATTTTCTCAAAACCTCTAAAGCCTGGGCGGACTCGTTTCGCCTCCTGTTATATTCTGAGCTGGCCAGTTCCCGGCGAACTCCAGTCTCATACACCACGATCCGGAGCCCTGCGTCTATCATTCGCAAGGGAAAGAGCTTATAATCCAGTGTCTCACAATCCAAAAACAGAACCATGCTTTCCTGTCCAAAAACAGAAATAAACTGGTCCATGATGCCGCACTGGACACCGACAAACTCATTTTCAGCCTTCCGGGCAATCTTAACCTTCTCCAGCGGTTCAATGCCCAGTTCGAATAGCGTGTCTAATCCATGAACAACACTCACCTCAAGAGCCGCAGATGAGCTCAAGCCGGCCTCTAATGGGACATTTCCCCAGATAAGGCCGTTAATTCCTTGAAACTTGAATCCCTTTTCCTCCAGTACCCACAAAATTCCCTTAATATAGTTTACCCATTGGTTATCTTCTGAGAAGGAAATCTCGGTTAAAGGGAACTCTTCCTTTTTTTTAAAATTCTCTGCCCAGATACTGACTTGGTCATCCGGTCTTCTGGAGAGAAAAAAATAATTCCTCAGGTTCAGCGCCGCAGGCAGGACATAGCCCAGGTTGTAATCCGTGTGTTCGCCGATGATGTTTATCCGGCCAGGAGCGAACGAGGAGACCTCAGGGGGCATACCGAAGATTCTTTCAAAGATTGGGATTAAAGTGCGTTCCATCAGAAGTACATGAATTGTAAAGAAAACAAAAAAGAAAAGTCAAATGGAGCAAAAACCTTTAGGTAAATTCATAATTTTCCTTGAATCCTTGTATTTTTTATGTCATTATTTTTCCTCATTTTTTGGGAAGATCATATCATATCAAACTGGAGGTTTAATTATGTCATCTACCTTCGAAGGGTTTAAACCGCCTTTCCTCTGGAAGCATTTCGAACAAATCTTAAAAATCCCCCACTGCTCAGGAAACGAAAAAGCCATGGGTGATTACATCATATCTGTGGCGGAAAATTCGAACCTGGAGTGGGAACAAGATAAAGTCGGAAATGTGGTTGTCAGGAAAAAAGCAGCGGCCGGGCATGAAAATGCCGAGGGCGTCATTCTTCAAGGGCACCTGGACATGGTTGGCGAAAAAAATTCTGACGTTGTCCATGATTTTGCCAAGGACGAAATCCAGGCTGAAGTTAAGGGAGAATGGGTTCAAGCCCAAGGAACCACTCTCGGGGCCGACAACGGGATCGGGGTGGCCGCTTCGCTGGCTGTCATGGAAGATTCCACGTTAACGCACGGCCCTCTGGAGTTCCTCTTCACCGTGGATGAAGAAACTGGATTGACCGGAGCGACCAAAATAGAATCAGGTTTTCTCAAAGGAAAAAGACTTCTCAACCTTGACAGCGAAGATGAAGGGGAATTCACGATCGGCTGTGCCGGAGGAGCAGATTCTGAGATCACATTACCCCTGAAAAGGAGTCCGGGCAGTAGCGGAGAGCTTTTTCAGCTCAAACTTTTCGGATTCAGGGGTGGACACTCAGGAATCGACATCAACCAGGGGCGGGGAAACGCCGTTCAACTGCTTGCCCAAATGCTCTTGCCAGCGATGAAGGAATTTTCGTTCGAGCTGATCCGTATGGAAGGTGGGAACAAACGAAATGCCATCGCCAGGGAAGCATGGGCTGACCTGTACATCGATCCTTCCCAGGAACAAAATCTTTCCTCATTTTTCCAGGAAGCCTTCGAGAAAATCAAACTCGAATACCAGGCCGTGGAAAAAGAAGCGAATTTCTCTTTCGAAAAGTCAGACGGGGAAAAAGAAGACCCGCTCACAGCCGAATCTCAGGAGACTCTCGTCAATCTCCTGACTGCTCTTCCCCACGGAGTCATAGCCATGCATCCTGAAATGGAGGGCCTTGTGGAAACCTCATCCAACCTGGCTATCATCCATACACATCAGGACCATGCGGAAATCGTCTGCAGCAGCCGGAGTTCAGATGCCTCGGCCCTGAAGTCCACGCGGGCCACGATTGCCTCTTTGAGTCAAGACGCTGGGGCAGAAATCAACCAACCCGAAGGCTACCCAGGCTGGACACCGAACCTCCAGTCCCCGCTTCTCAAAACTCTGAAAGACGTTTACCAGAAAGTCTTCCAGAAAGAGCCGGAAGTGGGCGCCGTCCACGCCGGTCTCGAGTGCGGGATCATCGGAGAAAAATTCCCCGGGATGGATATGATTTCCTTTGGCCCCACCATCGAACACCCTCATTCTCCTGAAGAAAGGGTTCATGTGGGCTCTGTTGAAAAATTCTGGATTTTCTTAACCACAGCCCTCGCCGAATTGGGATAAAGATAAAAAATAGGGGTCAGACCTTAGTAACTTCATTAATTCGCCGTAATAGAATTATATAAATCCTTCAGGAATGTAAATGGCTGAGGTTGTAAAAGTCTGTCTCGGGATTTACTGAAGTTACTAAGGTCAGATCCCAAACTGAAGCCTGTCCCCTTTTTTATTTGAGGAATGATTCCCAGCGCTCGATGTGACCGAATTCATCGGCCTGATCCTTCTCGATGATCCTTCTTGTCTCCTCGTCCCACTTAATATCCATGAGAAGTGTTTCGTAATGATGGACAGCCTTCGTCTCGACCCAGATTCCGGTTTTAAGGATGGCTTTTCGGCCCATCAGCCGGGAAAAAAAACCGAAAATCAAGCCCACAATCCAGTACGCGAACCTGAAAAGGCTCGGTCTGAATCCGTATTCAAACAGCTTGGACTGAAAATCCTGAAGATGCGTCATCTCGTTGTGCATGGCCACGATAATCTGCAGGTTCAGCTCATTCACCTTCTTGGTGATCTGGAACTTGTAGATATTGACCGCCATTGTTTCCAGGGTATGCAGGGTTCTCAATCCTTTCCTGATTTTCTTTAACCTCTCAGAGGGCATTCCTATCCCTCTGAACCTGAAATCCGAGAGGCGCATTTTTGGACGGATGATCGAGATATCAAACTTCTTTTTTTTCATCTTTTATTGGGGTCAGGGCTCGACATTAGACATTTTTTAAAAAAACTATTCTAACCACTTCTCAAAGGAATGTCTAATGTCGAGCCCTGACTTCATCACACTTTTTAAATCCAGCCCAGCTCGCTGAATTGAGGGAAGCCTGACTGGGATATTCCCCAGTACAACAAAAGAAGTATAGATAAGAAATAGGCACCAATGAAAAAAAGAAGAACGGGATTCCGGCTATTTTCTTTCTTTTTTTTCAAATACAGAATCAGGGGAAAAAGAAAACCCAGGATGGCGGCGGGCAAGGCAAAAATCACTGTCTGTCCTTCGATCGCTTCCAAGGTATAGGTGAACCCGTAAAGAATGGCTCCTGCGGAAACAACTATCATCCTTTTCTGGATGAGAGGGAGGAAGGAAAGCTTCCAGGATAAAAAAATCAAGCTGAGCGAGATGAGATAGAGGCCGGCGATCCAGATGAAATGGCTGATGATTTCATCATAAAGATAAGTGGCCTTAAACACATTTGTCCCCTCCATCCCTTGAAGCAACCTGGCGATGGAATTCGCCGCAAGATGAAGACCGTGGCCTTGCACATAGGAGAGAAAGCCAATGGCAAGGATGACTTTGGCCGGCCCGTTTTTAGATCGAGCTGCGGACTCCGGATTAGGGGTGGAGTGTGAAATTCTATTCAGACGGGAATAAAGCACATAAGCAAAAGAAATGACCGCAAAAGGAGTGAGGAAATCAAGCGTGTCGCCCCAGCTCAAAGGCCAAAGAAAAAACCGGGTCAGGATGGGAGGCAGGAGATGGAAAAAAGCCAGGCACACTCCATAGAAAAAAAGCCATAAACAGAGATTATCGCTCTCGCTGCGCATCACATCCTGCTTTAAAAAACATGATTAAAATTAAAGTAAATGCTGAAACCTTCATCACTGAAACCCATGTCGAACCTGACGACAAAGTTCTGTAAATAATACCTCAATCCCCAACCGACATCAACAGCCACATTATCCAGCAAGATCCCGGACCAGGAAGGCCAGACTAAGCCTCCATCCAGAAAAATATTCCCGCCCAACTTCTTCCAGAGCGGGAAACGGTACTCCGCGTTGATGAGGAACTTCCCTTTGTCGTTAAAACGATTCATCATGTATCCTCTCATCACGGTTATCTCAGACGCTCCACCGAGAGAAGATAACTCGAAAAGAGGAATCGCTTCTCCCGAGACCTTTTGAATCAATGTCCGAAAAGCCAGGACATCATTCTGACCGAAGAGGAGAGTGTACTTCCTGAAATCCAGAGTCAAACGATGGAAACTGGCATTTTTGTTTCCTAAAAGTTTCGATGCCACATCATTCTGGAAGATCAGACGAAATCCCTTTTTGGGATGAATCTGGCTGTCTGAGGTGTCATAGCGGATAACCAAAGAAGCAAAAGGCGAAAACTGTTCCCCGACTGTATCCAGAGTATCCGTAAAAGGCCGGTCTCTCTCGATATTAAAATAGAAGATATTCTTGAGAGAATAGAATAACTCAACAACAAAGCGATTGGAGAAACCTCTTCCCAATTTCATTTGGAGCTCTTTTCTTTCATTTGTAAACTCGGTCTGGTCTTCTTCTCTTGAGTCCGCTCCAGTGCCGTAAAAATAATATTTTAAGTATTTACTGTACTCGGCTTTGAGGTCAAAAGAGAAAGGATACGTTTCCCCTTGACGAATTTCAGTATCAGGAATGGAAAAAGTGAATATATACGTTCTCTCTCCTTTAGTAGAATTAAAAATAAAGAAATCAAACGATTCTTTCTTTGATAAATAATTGACAAATTTGGCTTTGGCACCATACCCAAATCCGATATCTGTGTCATACATGATAAAGGGGAAAATATTCATCGACTTTTTTGTATCCTTTGAATCTTTATTATCTTCAGCCGCAATGTATCCGGAGACAAGGTTGAAGAAGACGAAAAATAATAAAAAAGACAGGTGCTGCTTTCGACTCTTCATCGTATTCCCCATTTCATCCTGTTCAGATGGTGAGAAAGCTGTTCTATGGCAAATCTTCTCTGTATTTCCAGACTGTGAGGACGAGAAAAACTCCGACACCCAAACACATCAGGTTGATAAAAAGATTGAGGGCCGCCTCTCCCAATCCAAGACCATAAATGCCATGTTGAGTATTGAAGGAGATATCCAGCAGACCCAGGAAAATGAGTGATGCTCCTCCGATGAGGGAGAATAATCGGCCGTACGACTTTTTCCGCCACAACCCTATACTCCCGATGACGAGAACGATGGAAAGATATGCATCCGGAACTGGAAAAGCAGATTCAAA
>Ga0180437_10003482_pt1 | contig 23428 bp, 21 predicted proteins | sample SS_ome_4_FD_132410 | JGI IMG/M metagenome (GOLD analysis project Ga0180437, IMG submission 132410) | Hypersaline lake sediment archaeal communities from the Salton Sea, California, USA - SS_3_D_1 metaG | ecosystem: Environmental > Aquatic > Non-marine Saline and Alkaline > Hypersaline >...
AACCGATCTGATTTTTGAAACTGAAACTGAAACTGAAACTGAAACTGAAACTGAAACTGAAACTGAAACTGAAACTGAAACTGAAACTGAAACTGAAACTGAAACTGAAACTGAAACTGAAACGGAGACTGAAACTGAGACTGATGATTTTTCCCAAATGGGCGGAAAATTTGCCGGAGTTATTAGTAAACTTGGTCGTTTAGCAAAGACAGCACCGGGTAAAATAACTAAAGGTTTTACCAAAGCCACTGAAATTGCTGAAAAGGGTATGACTGCAGCTGATCGTGCCTCTACATTAATGGAATCAGGTATTTCGACTGCAGAGCAGTTAACTGGACGTGCTGAGGCTCTTGCTGAAAGAACGAGTAGCATTGGACAACAAGTTGGGGATATTTATACGCGATTTTCGGGTCGGGAATCTGATTCTAACTATTCGGACACCAGATTAATTAATAGTGCACCATTAAGTCCAAGATCAGGTCAAAATTTTCAGTCTTTTGGAGATTATATTTGTTTGAAAAAGGATTTTGTACAGGATATGCGAATGTTGTTTAATGAACTCTTTGCCAAAAGAAATGACGTTTAATCACTATAAACTTCATCACAACCGGCATCTGACTCACGGCAAACTTCGTTTTCAAGCCACGGCCAATTATCGGGGTAGCCATTTGTTGCTTCGAGAGCTAACATTTCTGCCTCTTCGAATATGGATATATCTGGAAAATATCCAGCTTCCAGTTCTTCTTCTTGTTGTGATTTAGCTTTTTCTAAACATCGATCCATATTGGCATAATTATACAAGAAATGCATTTGACACATTCTTTCGACAACTTGATCTAGAGTCCAATTGCGATGCAGTGGAACTGATCGGCTTTGATGATTAATGGTGTTATCTATATATTTTTGGCACAATTTACTATCATTTCTTAATTGTAGTCGGTATTTGGCTAGTGCTTGTATTAATTCTGCTTTTCGTTTTTGGATTGTCATATTTTTTCGTTCCGCTGCTCTTTCTTGTCTAATATTTTTGAGTTTAGATAGTTCTTTCAACCTTTCGTCGATTTTTGAAGGAGATATTTGATATTTTTGGCAAAATATATCTTTGACATCGCTCTTACGGACTAAAGTTGTTGTTTTTTGTCGAATTCTAGGTCCATCGAAAGTATCTATTGACTGTATGTCATTTTCAGTCAAAAAATAATAGGTTTTGGCAGTAGTTTTATACATCATTTTATATTGTTCACTATATTTACAGTGACTACATAAAATCATGTTGAATGCTATAGAATTAGTACCTCCTTTTTGGTGACAGTTATCACAGAAATTAGGCATTTGTTGTTTTTATATTTTTCTAAATAACTTCAGTTATTTTTTTGATTCAACAGTAAATTGTTCCAATTATTACAAAGTTATTTAGTAATAATTAGAACTAGATATTATCTATTCAGCAGTTTCTTGTGGAGATTTTTCTCCGTCAACTGAGGGTGGTTGACTTGAAATAGTGACTTTCTTGGGTGGACTATTTGAATTCAAGCGACTGGCCCAACTATTGGGATCGTTATTAGTCGGTGGTGAAGGTGCCGAGTCGTTTGTATGTGATTGTGTTTGTTGAGGACGGTAAGGTCCTCCTCGTCCACTTCCGCGAGCTCGTCCGCCTTCGGATCGACCTCTACCGCGACCACGTCCACCACCGCGACCGCGGCCTCCACTATGTTCACTAGTGGATGGTCTAGTGTGGTGCTGTGGGTGAATTTCCGCAGCTGGTTCAACTCCTTCATGGGCTTCAAGTACTGTTTGTGTGTAGCGATTACTGTTTTCACGATCAAGCTCATAGCGAACTGTGAAATAGTGTTCTGGAAGGTGTTCACCTAGACCAGTCTGACTCCATCGCCAAGCTTTCAATCCGGCAAAAAATCCAGCCCGATTGGCTGCATTCAGCCAACGTGGCTGTGTTTCTGTTAGTTCGCGTCGAAAAAGAGGTCCGAGGTTTTCTTGACATGGGTTAGTCCACCAATTTTCATGTTCGGAATCGGGACTGAGAACGTTATCAAGTGTCCACTGTTTCACTCCTGAACCTTCTTCACGAGATTGAAGGGCCGCGAGACTTGCACGTGTAATCCAATTAATAGTGGCCTGTCGAGTACGGCGGAAAGAACGTGTATTAGCAAGTTTTACCATTTTACAGTTGATATTTTTTGTAGAAGGGTCGGTTTATAAAGTCGAAGTTAAATAAAATTTTTTTTCATTTTTTTTACTAATAAATATAGTTGGGATATGACAAATAAAATCGCGGATAGTATACCATTAGGTATTCAAAATAATATGAGTAATTGTTATATTAATTGCGCTCTCCAACTTTTATTGAATTTACCAGGATTAAATCACCAACTCTTAGAATTCTTTCAAAGAAAAACAGGTCCAGGTCCATTACATGAAAAATTGGAAAAATCGTCAGATATTGAATGGCTATTATTCTATCTCAATTTGCTTGATAATATGACCATGGAACAGAGGAGTCAGGTAAGAAGAAAAGTGCTGAATATTAACCATTTCTATCAATTTCTATGTAAAATTGGAGAAGCTAGAATGAATCATCAGGGAGATTATCACGAGTTCTTTCTCTCTTTAAGTGATCATCTGTCTAAGGCTCAAAAGCAATTAGGACTTAAGCCAACATTTGATGATTTGATTACGGGTGAATTAACTAAGAATATTTGTTGTCAGCGATGTCAAAATGTTGTCAAGGTGACGGATCTTTTCTCTAGTGTCCCATTAATTGATAACAAAGTAGTAGCCAGTCTTTTGGCTTTACAAGAACAAACGATTTTAAATGATTATTCTTGCGAAAAGTGTGGAAATGGTGAAAAAACTGACGCATCTATCACTGTTCAAATAAAGACTCTTCCATCATTATTAATCTTTCATTGTTTATGCAAAACACGAACTCCGATTAAGTTTGACCGGGGTTATAAAATTCAAACCGAAGAGAAAAAGTTGACTTATCTATCATATGCAACTGTTCATCATTGTGGATCGCAATTTGGTGGACATTATTATGTACAGCTTTTTGTTGATGATAAGATTTATATGATTAATGATGAACATGTAAGTTTACAGAACACTATTGAAAATTGGAATATAGTCTCCTTATTGTTATTGAGAAATTAACTCAGAATATAGATTTACTGCATCTTAACTGTTAATTTTCAAATATTATAAAGATGGTATCTCGCACTAGATCACTTTCTAGCAAAACGCAACCACAAGTTAAACGTAGTAATATTCGTCAAAATATTCGTCAACTAGTTTGGAATTCACATATTGGAACCAAATATGGTTCAAGTCTTTGTTTTTGTTGTGGAGCCACTCAAATTACACCATTTAATTTCGAATGTGGTCATGTAGTTGCTAGAGCTAAAGGGGGAAAGGATTCAGTCGAAAACCTTCGACCTATTTGTGGTCTTTGTAACCGTTCAATGGCCACTATGAATATGTTAGAATTCCAACAATTACATCAGCTCCCAGTCAAACAATATAAATTATATCGTCGCCTTTATGCATTTCTTGTCCTAATACCTACTACTATTTTATTGTATTATCTGTGTATTTCTAGTTGATAAAATTTTGGATATTAGGAATTTGGCAGATAAACATTCGTCGGCAACACTCATTACCGATTTTCAATTCTTGTAAAATATTATAGTCTTCTTTTCTCGCTTCCAATCTCTTGAAATAAGGCAACCAGAGATGACCTATGTGGGCTCCACAAGTAAAACAGTTAATGGGATACATGTTATAAAAAGAGAATACTAATATCTTTATAAAATTACTGGCAATTTTTTTCAGTTGAAACAACTAACTGTGGGAAAATTTTACAAAAATTTATTTATTATATTTGTTTAAAAGGTATATACTAAATAAAGTATAGGTAATATGGAACCCTCTGTAGCTTCAACTGTATATGATAGTATTCGTTGGATCTATTCTTTTCTAGTCGAGAAGAATGGGAAACCCAAATATCTACTTGATCCCCTAACAACTATTGTTAAGCTTTCCATGTTAGCATACAAAATTCCCAGTACTAAAATTTGGATCGCCAATCATAAATTAAGTTTCAGTGAACCTTCACCGTTACAAGGTCTAGGTCGCTGGATGATGGGTGGTAAACGGGAACATATTCACTATTTGTATCCCTCGTTGCTCTATTTTTGTCATCTTAAATATAGTGCGGCTAATATTGGATCAGGGTCTGAGGATGGTTTATCAGAAACCTTGCGCGAAGTAATAGATTTTTATAATAGACTGGTCATCGCCGGGTTACAGGCTTTAAAACTTACATATTCAGATAGTAAAAGCGATGAAGTTGCCACTTGTTTAGATCTCTATCTTCCCATGTTGGCAAGTGAAGATGAAACGTGTATTGGAGCCAGATATGAAAGGATGAATACCACCACCAAAAAAGTTTATGATGAATTTCTAAAATGTTGGAACAAAACAAATATTGAAGTGATTACCAATTTATTTAAAGAATTGGAGCAAAGAAGTGACGATCCTAATTTTGTTGCCAAAACTCTAGAAGTACTAGATAATTATTTGGAAGCGATCAATTTTAAAATCGACAAATTGCGCGACCCATAGTCGTTTATATGTGACATTATCTTCTAAACTTAAAGAACTTATTCATATAATATTAAAGATTCTATATCATCATGATAACCAGATGAGGTTTGTCCGGTGATTAATATTGTATTCTTATTGTGAGTTTAAAGCTTGTACACGTTCTTTATAAAGTGCTTGTTCTGTTGGACGCAAACTTTTCCATATTTTTCGAAAATCGGGTTTCGGATCCGGTTTCCCAGCCATTTCCCATTCCTCTTTCTTTTCCTTTAGAAAAAGGAAATAATTTGTCATCGATTTTTTCTTTGTTTCGCCTTGTGAAACACAACTACGCATATCAGTTGGTATATCAGTGGCTAAACTATGTCCACTACTATTACCAGGACTATTTTGATGATAATGTTGGTGAGCATTAGTATTTACATGTCTTGGATTGATTGATACTTTAGGTGAATCTAGAAGATCTTTGAGGCCACACTTATCCATGAGAGTAATAATTGTTTGTAGAGTAGTTTCGCTATCTTCACATTTAATTTCCTGTTGAAAATATTGGGTGAAACGCTGTACAAAAATTTGATAATTATTTTGGCCGCACATGTTTCCAGTTTGTGTCATGGTTTATATGACCAAGAAGAAATTTTCATTTTTTTTGTTAAGGTTTATTTTCCTATAATATAGTTTGACACTATGGATCCTAGAGTAGTAAATATTTTAATTAGAGATAGTTTTGATATCGTTGGAAAATGGACACAAAGACTTTGTCTGTCCGATAAAACAGAAACTAATCCACTGACATTCTTGGATAGTACTGGAATACCTCTCTATCGTCTAGTGATAGTTGGTGGTGTGGCATTGAATAGTTCTATTCGTCGTCAATATCCGACACGTGATATGGATTTAAAATTAGTTTACAATCGGATCATTGAAAGAGAAGAGTACTTTGATCTTTATAGAACCGAATTCAATCCTCTAAGAGCAAGAATTATTTTAGAATTAGTTAAATTTCTTAACAGAAGGACCGCACATATGTCAACTATTTTTGATGACTTATTGGAATACCATGTCCGTGAAGATGGTGCTCATCAATATTTCCGAGCCGCTATCAATTATTTTCGGCCATATTATTTTTCTAGTATTTCTGGTGTACTCGCTAAAATTGAGCAAACTAGAAACGAACATGATCCAAACATAGATTCGTCTTTTCGACATCTAACAGAAATGGTTTTCTCTGTCGTTTATCGTCCTCGTGGTGGTGACCGTGATTGTACTCTTATTGATTTAACAATGTTTACTAATTTACGATCAATCAATCCAGTGTATCAGCCGGGTAATTTAGAAACCAGCCAACTCTATCACAAATTTTATAACCGTATGCTGAAATATTATACAGACTCTGAAAAAGATATAGTACCAAGCAAGAAAATACCGCAAGTTTCACCGGATGTTCGCTTTACAAATATTGGCTTTATACTTTATGACAATTACTTGTTAATTTATAAGCATCATGATCAGGCCAAACAATATATTGTTCGACAACGATTGGAGTATTTGCTTGACCAATTAATATATGAAACTCGGAAAAGGGGCGAAAAGTATCAGGAAGTTCTCAATACTTTGACAGAGTTGGCCATTCTGTTTAGTGACCCAGATTTGGATCCAATTGAAAGACCGGATGATTATGACCAACAAGTAATAGATCAGAAAATTGAGTTAGTTATTAACTATCAAACGGAGAATCTTCTTCCAAGTTACAATCATTATCGCCAAGTTTTACCAACTCTTCGTCATATCAAAGAGTTCTACGTCCCCTTTACATTAGATAAAGAAATGACACAAAACGTAGGAGGCTCTGATAATGATGAAGAGATAGAATTAGAGACAGATCTGGGGTTACAATTAGGAAATCAAGTTATTAGTTCTCAATCAAGTATCGGACTAGATTCAGTCAATGATGTGTTTATTGATGATAGTTATAGGAGTGAGAGTGATCTTAGAAGCGAAACTCTATTATCGGATTCAGACGGGGGCGGTAATAATGGTATAAAATATAGAACAGGGCCAATTGTTCAACTTCACGAACGCTATCCAGTGAGTTTATATGAACGATGTTTGGGTTCATTTCAACGAGAATGGATTGAAAATTGGAGAAATCATTTCCAACAAAGTGATGAACAAGTTGAACGACAACCAATTCCACCATGGAGCAGCGAATACATGACTACACCATTGCTTTTTTCGACTACAAAATAAACTAGTTCTGGCACTAGTTTAAAAACAACAGCTTGTTTGCTAACTTGGAAAAAAAATGAACTTTTTTCCAATCAAGAACTAAATGTTATACCAAATGTCTCAAACCGAATTCAGTACTTCTTCTAAGTTTGTTGGTCCAGTTCTTCCTAACTATCTTGATGAGCGTCATCCTCTTAAGGGAACCAAAGTTTTAGAAACGCTAGAGATTGACAGTGGTCATCGTTATGCTGGAGTGACTGACGATATTATTTCTATTGATAATATTGTTTGGTCGGCAGATCCGAATTTTGAGAAATATCAACGTTGTTTACGCAATACAAACCATAGCGCAGTGTTATATAATTTGTCCGATTATAAGGCTAGTCACTATTTTAATAAGCCATTTTATTCTCCATTCAGGGATGTTTACAGCAAGAAAAACTCCACCAATAAGGAATTTCAAAAGCATTTCAATAATTGTGCACCATTTTTCGATCATTTTAATTGGCGTAACGTGGTCTTAGCTGGTGGTGCTGTTTCTAATGTTCTTCTAGGAAGTGAGTATATTGATAGTGATTTTGATCTATTTGTTTATGGCCTCAATGATGAACAGGCCAGTAACAGGGTCAAAATGATTGTCAATCATTTTTTGGATTTTTGCGACCATAATAATTGTTATCGAGTTCATATGATGGTAAAGTCAGAAAATCTTTTACAAATTTATCTTCAAAAACTTGATGAAGATAATAAATATGCTGTTGAACAGACCTATGAAATTCAAGTGATATTTCGTCTTTACCAGACTTTATCAGAAGTTCTTCATGGGTTTGACTTGGGAAGTAGTGCTGTTGGATATGATGGAACTCAAGTTTATTTCACTACTCTTAGTCAATATGCTTATGCTAACATGACAAATATTTTGGATACCACTCGACGAAGTACGACTTATGAGCTCCGTCTTGCAAAATATCAAAAACGCGGATTCAGAGTTGTTTTGCCAGATCTCAAGACAATCCATCGAACCACCGAACCTATGAATGGACCAGTTTACTCCAATGAATATTTGACTACTGGTCATTATGGGCACGTCTATCTTAACATGTCTCGTTATCTTGCACAGCAAACTCCTCCTTACCGTGTAGGACTTTTCGATTATAAGCTCGACGATGCCCGACCATGTAAAACGGTTGCTGAAATCCTTGGTGAATCTTTCCATCATAATAAATTAGTTTTGGCTAGTGTCCAGAAATTAAAACAGTTTGTTAAGCAGGAGTCTCATTATCTAAGTAAAAACGAATATCGTATGTCCAAGAATACAAGAGTAAAAGACTGGATCTATCGTCACGGGAAGGATAGTCTTATTCATTACCTCGAAACCGGAGAAAAACCAGATAGAATGTTTTATGATGATTTAGAGACATGGGAGCATGAACGTATTAGTCGAGTACCAGAATATTTAACATTTCTAAAGGAAAATCTCTTTAAGATTGACTGGAAGACTCAGGATCCCGGTACTCAACTAACTTCTAGTTTCAATCCTGTTATTGCTGATTCTCGTGAATGGTATGGCATGCTCCATTGGTCTTTCGAAAATGGAGGAAAAGGTGATATTTCAGATTTGGTTGTAATGGATCAGAAAAGCGATGATTTTGAAATTCTACCAGATTGTCCTGACAAGGTTTACGGAAATATTGATAAGTTTATTGAAAACCCAAACTAGACTGGGGCGATCCTAATAATACTAACCAATCCGATCGATCGCCAGAATTAGTAACAAGTGAAACGGATATCTCCCTTGCAAATATCACAACACTTCTGAATTCAATACGTCTGAATATTAATCAATTGGAAACGCTTAATGATTCATTAATATGGTCAGAAAATGATCCTAGATTACGAAATATTATTGATAACATTAACTCCAATAATGGTAATGATACTGCGTCACAGATAGATGATAGTTCAAGTAGTGAGAACATGGTGTCGCTTAGTCAATTGCTTAATGAAGATAATAATGTGCTTGATGTTAACCAAAATGACACCGACTCAGATGAAGATTATGGGTCTTTAGCTTTACTTTTAAAATCAGAGTATGGTATTCATACAAGTGATGATGATGTTTCAGATTCGGGGTTTTCGATTTTAAATGTTCCAGAAATTATTGTAACTGTATATGAATAAAAAGAATCAGGAATGCTTATTTTAACTTTGTGAGTTTGGTTTAACATCAAATCATAACAAACAATAAAATAACATAAGCAAAATGCAGTCGATCTCCTTAGATAAACTAGTCCTTTCGAAGCAAAATATGAGACAAAATGCGGATACATCCGATACACATGACACTGATATTACAACTCTGGCTGACTCTATTCAATCCCAAGGTATGCTCAACCCAATCTTAGTTCGTCCTGTTGAGAAACATTCAGACAAATTCGAAGTCTATGCAGGACACCGTAGGTTATTGGCTGCGCGATCTCTTGGATTGGCCACTGTGCCTTGCGTTATTAGTCAGATAACTGATATTGAAGCGAGTATTCGTTCTTTGGTTGAGAATTATCAACGAGTCGAGAATACCTATAATGAAAAGATTAGAACTTTTAGTAATCTTTATCATCAAATGGAACCTTATGATACTAAGGGAATCTCAAAGGATACTTTTAGTGATAGTACTCGAGTGACTCTTATTTGTCAATCAGTGGGAGCACGTCCTAAGACAGTTAAACGTTATCTGAAATTAAGTGTTCTGCCTGATAGTATTTTAGAGTTATTAGACAAACGCGAAAGTGGATTGACCTTAAAAAATGCTGAACTTTTGGTTCGTGTTGCATCCGAACATAGAGAACCATTAGTAACTGGTATTTTAGCTAGTAAGCTGTCTAGTCAAGAGATTGAAGCAGTTATTCGATTATTTCTTCAGAATACAGACTTAGAAAAGATTCCTGATTTTATCAATCAGGTAATTGAGCGTTCGGCCCAAGAGCGACGTCAAAAAGAAAACAAATATGATACGAAAGAAAAAACACGAGATGAGAGCGCTGTTGATAATGATAATGACAATGACAATGATAATGATAATGACAATGACAATGACAATGACAATGACAATGATAATGATAATGATAATGATAATAATCAACACGTATCTGACCAAGAAGGACCAATCGACAGAACCGAGGAAGTATCTGAAAAGATCAATAAAAAGAAACCTTGGTTACACGATCCGAATGATAAACTAAAACTACCCAGGCAAATTAATCCTGATCAACTTGAAACTTTTTGGAATTTATACCAATCTCTTAACAAATAAGACGAGTTGGAACTATACATAACATATTTATTATGAGTACCATAATAAATATATTATGTTGGGTTAGGCAAACTATATTAATTTCTCAGGTGTGGATGTCTTTAGCTGATTCTATAACGGAATCTAGATATTTTTGAACAGCTCTAGCTCTGACTTGGCCATCAATTGTATTATATGGTGTTAGACCGGGTCCTAAATTAATTTCAATTAGTGAAGGTTTTCCTGTTTTATCAAGAAAGAAATCAAGACCAAAAAATTCCCAACAAATGTGGTTTTTGATCCATTCATCTATTTTTCCCTCATTTTCTAATCTCTGTTGATAACAGACTAATAATTCGCGTACAATTTTATGACATTCATCCAACACTCTTTCTCCATCATTAGTTGTCAAACTCCATGATTTTAACATACTTTTCCAAGTATTTGGAAATCCCTTTTCAAAAAGTGGTTTGGATTTGTAAAAACTGGGGATATGTCGACTTTTAGAGAAGTTAACTGATGGATCTAGATATGTTTCAGGTGCATAATAAATAATACCATCATTTGATAACCAATAGTTAACGCCAGTCTTAGTTACTTTGACTGTTAGATAAAGTCGCAAATTGAATTTGTGTCCGTTGTATAACATGGGATCAGATATATATTTTTGGGCAACGATAATATGGTTTTTGCTCATCCATTCTTGACTTGGGTGCCTTTTACCCATCCAGTTTTGGTTTGAATGTTTTTCAACTAGATATAATCCTTGTTGTCGTTGTTGGTTGTTTTTGAGAATCCAATAAGGATAGGGATCATTGAAATAAACACTTGTTTCCTCTGGGATTTCATAACAAAAGGGTAAATTGTCTTTGGATGTTTTCCAGAGTTCCTTCTTGTTACCTAGCCAATAATTATAGGGGATATTGGTATGAACACCACCGTCGGATTTGGTAATATCTTCGTCTAATTTGCGTTGATTTTGTTTGAAATCATATTGTATGGTAATTTGCTCTCTCTGTCCAAAGAGAGAAAATGTATAGTGGACACGTGGATCCCTTAATAACATTTGATCTACTATTAACGATGGTTTTTTGTAGTTCCAGTTTACTGATACTGAATCTGCTATGCTATTTCTCAGCCTGACTGTATTTATAGTGTTGTTTTTCATTCACACAATATACTATGTTCAGATAATCACAATAATAAATATTTGGGATATAACTGATCAGCATATTGACTTAAATCAGATCCATCTCTGGTTCGCAGAAATTATCTAAGAAATTGGAAGCTAATGATAATTTTAAAATTTTTTGGAGGGGGAGGGGGTTTCGACTCAAAAACATGTTTTAATCAAATTTTTAGATTCGATATCATACTTTGGTTTCTAAATTTCATTTTTGACAAAACTGGGTTACTCTGGGTTCGGATTTATTCGGATTTATTCGGATTTATTCGGATTTATTCGGATTTATTCGGAATCTGTTCCTGGTTACTCATTTTTCGATTTCAAATCTTGATCTATTTATTTCCTAAGCAGGCTTATACTGATATATCCTAATATGAATCTATTAGGGTATATCTTCAATATAAATGGTCTATTTGGATATACTAATGGCCGTTAATATAGTATTAGAAACTTCAACTCTTTTCAACTCACTTTGATCGTTTCTTAAGTGTGTTTATACATATCAAAGCCCTTAATATGGATTATAAATGGCCTATTAGAATATATTAAGGTCATTAATATAGTATAAGAGAGTGTTATATTAGTCTATCTCTCTTTCTTCGATTCAAATTCACTATGTTGAGTTATCATACTAATATAGTATACCAAAAGCTGTTAATAATTGATTCAATCTGTCATAATATTGATTTCATTTGTTTTTGACTGATTACAAATTAATTTGTAAATAATTCCGAAATAATCGGAATAATTCCGAACAATTCCGATTATTTATTTAAGACAAAATGTATTAAATATATTATAATAATGAGTACGTCAAACAGAACATTTTATGTTTGTCCCAGATGCAATTATCGCACTTTTAAACGTACAGATATGAAACGGCATTTTGAACGTAAACGTATTTGTGCGGATAGAAATAATGTGGCATTGACAGACGAAATGAGGGATCGAGTGCTAGAAAACTATGAATATCATATTCCAAAAGAAACTACAATGCAACAAAACACAAATAATTTTAATATGATGTTAGGGATTTTGAATAGCACTGAAACTGTTGATAAACTTAAACTAATCAATGATCACCAGAAAAAATCGATTATAGATATAGAAGATGATCTGGAAAAAAGATATGAATACCTGGTAAAACGTCTAGAGAATAATGATATGACTTACGGCTATTTATTAAAAATGGATGATCTTTTTAATATTGTTAATACTTGCACATTAAGAGAACAAGGTGATCCAGAACATTTCAATGTCTTTTTTGATAAAGTAATCAACCGACTTAAACTGTTACGTGGTCGTAATTGGGAAACTTATATTGAAGATTATGGCATCAAACTGCTAATAAGTCTAATTAAGAGTTACTATCTTGATACTTATGAGATATACTTGATCAAAAACTTACATAGTACTAGTAGTGCTAAGGTTAATAGATGGCAATTAAAAGACCATCTAATTATTTATTACAAATTTCTGGCAACTTTTGATTTGGAGCCTCATATTGCGAATCTAGATGATGACGAAGTTATGGGATATCAATTAGTAGGAGATCGGCAAGATTTTTTGTCCTCAACTTATCAAAAACTTTACAATGATGAAAAGAAAGATCTCAAGGAATCTGGAATTAAGGTCACTAAAAAGAAAATTATTAACATTGTACGAGATAATAGTGTACAAAATTCCAAAAATTTAGACAAAACCATTATTGATTTATTGAAAATAGATGAAAGTTTTAGGAAAGAACTCTTAAAAACAAGACAAGTGGTATCAGGTCAGTCTTTGCTACAGGGATAATGCTAGATATTAGTTCCAGGAAAAAATCGATTTCCATTTTATAAGTTATTTTATAAAATGAACCAGTACTCTCAGATTTTAGTAACTGGTGGATCAGGTTTTATAGGAAGTCATCTTCTTCATCAACTCATCAAAAACTATCCGCGTATAAATATATATAACCTGGACAGTCTAACTTATGCCAGTGATCAGAGTAGAGTAAAGGAGTTAGAGAGGTATTCCAATTATCATTTTATAGAGGCGGATTTACGTGACCGTGAATTGATTAGTGATCTTTTTGAAAGGTTCAAGTTTGATGGAGTTTTTCATTTAGCAGCAGAAAGTCATGTTGATAATTCCATTCAAAATCCAACTCTTTTCTTAGAAACCAATATCATGGGGACTGCCAATATATTAGAAGCAGCTCGTCGACTATGGCTTTCATCATCTAACCGATCTTCTTTTGCTCATGCCCGTTTTCTTCATGTCAGTACAGATGAAGTTTATGGTACTCTTCAATTAGGAGAAACAACCACCTTTAGTGAAACCACACCTTATAGTCCTAACAGTCCCTATAGTGCAAGTAAAGCGGCTAGTGATCATTTAGTGAATAGTTATTATCATACGTATGGTTTGCCAGTGGTGATCACTAATTGTTCTAATAATTATGGTCCTTGGCAACATCAAGAAAAGTTGATTCCAACTGTAATCAATTGTTTGAAGAATACTAAACCTATTCCTGTATATGGTAAAGGGGAGAATGTTCGCGATTGGCTTTACGTTGGAGATCATTGTCGCGCATTGGAAACTGTTTTTTTGCAGGGTAGACTAGGTGAAAAATATAACATTGGTGGAAAGAATGAGAAAACTAATTTGGAATTGATTTACCAATTATGTGACATTATGGAAACCTTAGTACCAATCAAAACTACCTCCATGTATCTTAAAAGTTACCGCGATCTTATTTCTTTTGTGACTGATCGTCCAGGTCATGATGCACGATATGCTATAGATAATACTAAAATTACCACAGAATTGGAATGGCAACCTGAATCTAGTTTTAAAGAAGCGCTGGTTGTGACCATTAAATCATATTTGTAAAATAACCTGAAAGCTATATAAGACACAAAGAAAGTGTCGGATCTCTAGAAGCACAACTTTCAAACAAAGCTTTGTACTATGCTCATATAATTTAATTTAATTACAGAATATCAGAAGTAAATGAAATTATGAAAGAAGTGAGCTTTCGGCTTTGCTGAAATTTTATAAATGACCAAAATATAAAGTTTTTAATTAGAATATATTTGGATTGTACTTTAGAGTATGTGATGTCCTATCATGATTTATAAATTCCAAATTATCTATTATTGATAATAATTCTAAGGCCCTATCAACTTTCCAAAAATTTATACCTGCCATATTTAGAAAATCTGTAATTATTGGAAGATTAACACAAGCTAGAGTTTTAAGTTCATATACACGATTAAAAGTACTTAAGAGGTCATCCCAAAAAAACTTACGATTTTCCACTGAATTTTCGATCCCCATGAAACTCATTTCAAAGTCCATAATCACAATCTGATATCCCAATGTTTCTAATATTACGTCAATGGAATATACCACCACTTTATCTTTTGTCACTCTAAATAAAACATTATCCAAATGCAGATCACTGTACAAAAAACCATATTTTTTGTAGGCGAAAAGACAACTGGTCACCAAAATTGTTTCAAAAGAGATTTCAATATCGAAACTTCAGTTAATTTCCAATGGTATGTTCGTATAGAACCAAGTTTATAATATGGCATTAATAAGACTGTTTTTTTATTTACATCTATTTTTTCTCCAACACAAATACGTCTTGGTAGTCTATCACTGCTATCATCATAACACTCGTAAAGGCAAATAAACCTAATAAATCCAGGTATATGTTCCAAAATTTTACCATATTCATATTCTTTTTTGATAGTTTTAGTTATTTTACCCAACTTTATGACAATTTGATTCAGATTCGGGGTATTCCAAATATTTCGTAATAGTTGCTAATATAATATGTATGTCTTTTTCATATCGTATCAAATGGTCTAATTCTAAACTTTCGGGATCTGTAGCTATTTATTGCCAATCGATATAATATTTTCGTGTACTTCCTGGCTTGTAGTGTAGTTTTTTTAATAGATTAATCGACATCTAATAATATTGATATCATATTAGCTATAAATGGTTATTTTGGAATTAATCGAAAATCGTTCCAAAATTGTAGAAATATTGGTTTAGATATATCCACGAATTTTATGCTATATAAGGAAAAACGAATAACTATCCATCTTTATTAGTTTCGTTGTTGCTTACGAGTCCTAAACTATTTTTAACAGAAAAACGAAACTTTACTATGATAAGTTTCGTTGACATCGGACAAAAACCCATTAGATTACCAATTAATTTTATGATGATTCTATAACATGACGCTGATATATTTTTGACTAACTTCTTTATAAATATTATATAGTGTTTCAAAAATGGGAAAAAATTATAAGGGAGGGAGTTTTGTCTATCGAAGACCACGATACGTCAAAATGGGTCCACTAGATCAATTAATTAATTGTGAGGAAACCAATACTATGTTGGCATATAACATATCTCCAAGAATTAAGGTATTTATAACTCCAAGTGAAAATGGAGGGAGTTTCATAAAATTAGAACCGATAATCGGTAAAGATTATCCTTTGATAACTCGAGATGGTGGTATAGTTTCTTATACATTGAAGGAAGCTATTGCGAAGGGAGCTTATGGTGGAGTCTATTTGTTAGAGCGAAGTGATATTGTTTCTCCTTTGTCCAGTGAAGTTAGTGATCTTCCTCGATATTTAAGCATCAAATTTCCAGCTAGACCGGGGGCTCTAAATAATGATTTGGAAATTTATAAAGTTGTTAAGGATATGAATCACTATGATACTATAATTGATAGCTGTCACTTGCAAATTAGGGCACCTGACGTTCAAGGTAAAATTCAGGTGGTTGATTGTCTTTTGATGGAAAAAATGGATGGACCCTTAGGTTCTTTTCGTCTAAATAACAACGAAACTGGTTTAAATATTTATGACCAATATGCAATCTATTTTAATATTTTGTTACAAATAGGCTTTGCCTTTAGTAATTTACTTGATAAAGGGTATTATTATACTGATTGTAAAGTGGACAATATTCTTTATAGAATTTTGGGTCGTGGTCAATTAGAGATCTTTTTAGCCGATTATGGAGGAGCATGTCATTATAGTAAATCCGAAGGAACTGTCACTTTTCCTTATATTTACCGATCAAGTGCACTTGGTTTTCTACCAAGTATTGCCGATCCAATTTATGGTTTATTTATAATTTTCTTGCAATTAAACCGAGACTTTTATTATGAAAAAGATATAAATCTATTATCACATACGTATGTATTGTTAGAACCATCTGAAAAACTGACATTAATTTATAGAATTGTAGATACAATCGTGAATACTATTGGAGATCAATTTATAAGGGCGATAGTATATCGATTTACTGAATTTGTCACGTCTGGAAATTTATTAGCCAAAGATCCAGTTGGAACATGGAGTTCTCTTATGGCTATTTTGAATGATAGTTATTATCAACTAGTGGAACGTAGTCAATTTGGACAATATTTAGTATTACCTGAGCCATTTCATAGAACACTTAAATATAGTACCAAAGCAACTAGCAATGAGTCAACTCTCACCGATTCAGCTAGTATTAATACGGATAGTCCATCTAAAATGGATGTTGATAATTAGAGATTTAAATAGACTTATATTTTATCATGATTTCGATAATTACTTTACATCCAAGGAATTATCGAAGTTATATTAACATAATCCATCTCTATTTGAAGCAATCATTTTCATTATCCAATTCTTTGATAAATTCTTCTAGATATTTACCATATTCTGACTTTGAGACTTGTTGGTAATTTTTCTCTAGTTGTTCTCGATCTATATAACCCAATTTATAAGCAATTTCTTCAATACATGCTATCATTTGACCTTGGCGTTTTTCCACAATGGCTACGAAATTCGCAGCATCTAACATGTCACCAAACGTCCCAGTATCGAACCAACATGTACCTTTACCTAATATCTGAACCTTACATTGATTATCTTCTAAGTAAAGTTTGATCAGATCGGTAATTTCAATTTCTCCACGTGGAGATGGGTTTAAGGATTTGGCTTTTTCAACGACGGACTTGTCAAAATAATAGATACCGGTTAAAGCATAATGTGATTTTGGTTCTTTAGGTTTTTCTTCAATACTAAGAACCCGGCAATCATTCTTACAAAATTCAATAACACCATAATGTTCAGGATGTTCTACTTTATATGCAAAGACCTTGGCTCCTTTAATAAAATGAGAACGGTGACTGATACTACTAAAAAAATCATCACCATAAAAAAAATTGTCACCTAAAATCATACAAACGCTACTATTTCCGATAAATTCTTCACCTATGATAAAAGCGTCAGCCAAACCTTTTGGTTCTTTCTGAATCTTATAAGTAAGTTGCAAACCATAAGGCCCACCATCACCTAATAATGTTTGGAAACTAGCAATATTAGTTTCGTTGTTCGTAATAATTAAAATTTCGGTGATACCAGCAATCATTAAAACTGCTAGAGGATAGTAGATCATAGGTTTATTGTAAAGATTCATCAATTGTTTAGAAATAACCTTAGTAGAAGGATACAACCGCGTTGCTAGTCCACCAGCCAGAATAATACCTTTCATAATGTCGAGACTATATATATATAACAAGAAATAGCACTTAACAACAAAAAATGATTTTTAAAATATATTATTTGTATATCATATGTTTAATAAGCCATCAGCCAGTTTAAAGAAATTTTTCGGAAGAGTTGTTTTCTATGCATTTGATCATGAATTTAATGATAAAGATCTACAACTAGCCAAAGATTTAATTGTCGATTATCCTATTCTAATCACTGACACTCAGGGTTATTTTAATCAAAGTCAGTTAACTGATCTTGTTACTCGAAATTCTGAAATTTTAGAATATTTACCAGAGGGGAGTATTACTAGTCAACTTATGGCAAGTTTAACCAAATTGGACCGACCAATTAAACGATTAACATATATAGATTCTGAAATATTGAGACCGGTTGCCCAACATCTAATCTGTTTGAATCCAAATCAATATTCTTATTTACCAGAGTATCTCCAAGAAGATAAAGAGTTGGTTCTAATAGCCTTAGAAAAGAGTGGGGTCAATTTCGATCGTATGTATAGTATAGGTCAATTTAATTGTTTGAGTGATGAACAATTGACGACTATTACCAGAAATTATTTTGAGGAGTGTAACAGTCTATATACTAATTTAACATTCGAACCTAAAACTAATATATTAGACAAACATCTGCGTCGATATTTGAAATTACCTTCCAGTGTATATTGATAGGATTCGGAGTGTTTGTCTAGTGATCTTTGCCATTAAGTATAAAATTTTGCGAAGTTTAAATTTTTTTAAGAAAGAATAGAATGTCTCTTACTGAAAGAAAATGTTGTAATCCTTTTTTCTCTCAAGGTGAAAGAGGAGTAGAACATCTGAAATTGATGATACAAGCGAAGCGGGTCCGTGAAATTCCATTTCACTTACAAAATCCAGATAGACTAGAGGATTATCTACATGCTAGAGAAGAAGTAGAAATTTGGTTAGAGAGACTTCGATTTTTGGAGAAGACTTATAGCCAACCACTTAAAAAAATAAAGACGATGAAATATCGAATGACAGCCAAAGCCCTCGTTCACCAACTACATAAAAAAATTTCAGAACTGGAACAATATTTGCAAGGTAATTTTATTTACCTGACATGCCAATTTCATACTTATGATAGATCAGACAAGAATCGCGATAAACAACAAAATGACGACATGGATGATAGTTCGATTATTGTAGTCTAGTTAAAGTTTTATGTGGTCTTGTTTATATAAAAAAAATGATAAATATTTATTTTTATAACTCTTAACCCAATGAACGAATCTATTCTAACTGAGGTGATTCACTATAGTTCTGGGCAATGTGATTGTGGTTTGCTTGAAAGACTGTTTAAAGATAATTCTGATATAATTTGCGATTATTTTGTCCAACGACCAGATTTTACCGAAATTAAAAAAGTAAATCTTAGTATGAGAAAGAAAATCTATGATTTTTTCCTTTCAAATTATGATCCAAAATATTCACCATTCCTAAGTAGATTATTGGTAGACTTATGTATGAACAAATGTGAGACTAGGGTTAAGAAGATTTTGAAGGCAGCCATCGAGGAAAAGATTCAGCTTGATTTGGAAACCAGAGACAAAAAACGTAGTTATAGTGCCTTTCATCATGCTTGTGTTTGGGGAAATCAGGAAGTATTGGATCTTTTTGTTCAATTAGCGAAAATGGGTAAGTTTGATATAAATCAGACATTTTTGTGGGAAAATAGTAATAGTACAGGACTTTATCTTGCTTGTTGGAAAGGAGGGTTGGGTGTGGTTAAAAAACTATATAAATGTGGTATTGTTGATTTTAATCATAAAGATAAAAGAAATGGAACTTTCTGGTATAGTGCTATTGATTCAGGAAATCGAAAAGTACTAGATTTTTTACACCAACATTATCCACTCGATCCTAATCACAAAACCGAATTTGGATTCTCTTTAATAGAACGGGCAATTTATTCCGGTAAGATGGCAACATTTGATTTTCTAATTGAATTTCCAAATCTAGATACTAATTGCATATTCGAAAATAAAACACCATTAATGTTGGCACTTGATCAAAAACAGTTGGAAATGGCCAACAAAATTCTTGAGCATCCCAATACTAATATTTATATCAAGAATAGTAAGGGTGAAACAGTACTCGATTTTGTGAAAGACAAAGAAGTTTGGGATCTGGTTCCGGTTATCTTAAAAAAACTTAATTCTGGTACCCCTCCATCAAATTTTGCTTTCTCATTAGAAAGCGAACTGGATCGATTGCTTCAAAAATGTGTTGAACAAAAGATACCTGAATTATTGGGTATTGTTATTTTGGAAATGGCAATTCCAATTGATCGGCTAATTAATTCTTATTTGAACAATAAGAACGGGAAAGACGTATCAGTGGATACCGTTTCTTGGGAGAAAATATCAAAAAACGGCAAAACTACTGATACTGATACTGATACTGTAGTACAAAGAAGTTTAGATAAATTTTTAAGTGGTTAATAAATCCATGTATTTTAATATAAAAATCCGGTGTAATGGAAAAGCTTCACAGTGACTAACATAAAAGGGTTCGAAACTGTGATTATTATCATTATGGAATTTTTGACTTTGACATTGGCTACATATAACCATTTTATTTATAGAGTCCAAACCTCTTTCTTTATGTCGAAACCCGACTATAATTGGTTGTTGACATAGAGTACAAGGTCTGGTGGATTTATTAGGTTGGCACTTAGTGAATAACCATTGTTGTTGTTCTTGATCATAGTATGCCAATTTAAAGGCAATAGAGGGGGTCTTACTATCATTTTTAAGATTAAAAGCTAATTGATATTGACCAATTGTTTTTTTGGGGTCACGAAAAATGACAATACTTGGAGCGTTCCGCGTTTCCATTAATTTGCAACTGGCTTCATCCGAAAGGCTGGAAGTATCAAGGTTTACTCCATCCAGACGAAAGTACCAGGCAGTTCTGCTCCACAGACGCCAAACGTAATCTTTATTGGTATTCAGAAAATGCTTGGCCTGGTTAGCAATGGTTTCTACCAATAAAATATCTTTGGATAATGTAATGCTTCTAGCGGATGTAGGCGAATATATAAAACGACCAGTTAAGTCTACTAGGTATTTCATTAGTAAATACAGTTAATTTAAATAATTTATGACATTTTTTCTATCGATTTGGTAAAATCAATAGGAAAACGGTTTTGAGAAATGATGATTCCAATGGGTCAATATTTTCCAAATATATGGATTAATGACTTGATATAATTAACTATATATAAGAAAGGGGCTGGGTGTCTTCACTGTCTTTGTTCGACTGTAAGGCTATATTTAGGCATATTTTTCCATTTGTTTTTGAGTGGCTATTCTTGACAATAGAGTAATATGTTTTAGTTATGGTCGTGTCGTCTTTAATTTCTATAAATTTGCACCGTTTCCTAACCATTTCAATTAATTTATTTTCATTATTAAATTGTATTTCCTTACCTCGTTCATGATCTTTGATCATTTGTTTAAACTCTTTAAACGTTAATCCTTTCTTAGGATCGTTTGCAGGTATAAATAACTCATCGATTATATTATACAATATATCTGTTTCGTTCATGGATTCTTTACTAAATTCTAATACTTCTTGCGGATAGTCAAAGACCAGTTGTAAATGAGCAACCAAATAATGAAAATGGCTCATTTTCCAGCTCTCAATTTTGTTTGAGAGTTCATAATCAATTAGATATGTATCTGGGGTATTTGGATTGTACTCTTGTGGTTTTATAAAACGCGACTTGAAATGAGTATACAGTAATCGTCGAGTTGTAGCATCCTCTATCTTGATCTCAGGCTTTTGATTGCACAACAAAAACATTGTAAACATTATAGGATATGTTTTTTTGCTTTCATAGTTACCGCGAAATTCAAAAGTTTTTTCACCAGAGAAGTGTTTAATTGTTTTTTCATTCAATCGCACTGGTTCCCGCTTATTATTATCTTCTATTTCACTAGCAATTGCATATCGGACTCCTATCAATTGTTTATAATCTTCCCTGGCTTGGTGAGTGCCAACTGATTTTTGAATCAACATTTGACTATCAAATTTCATTGCATAATCACCGGCGGTATAACAGACCAAATTTTCTAAAGCGCTCTTTCCATTGGCACCAACTCCATTCCAAATATAAAAATTTTGCAATACCGAACTATTATCTCCGATTAGAGATCGGGCTATTGTTTGGACCGTAAATAATTTGACTTTGGAACTAAAACTAAATAGTTTTCCATAAAATTCGTCAATTTCTTTATAATGTGTTTTATCTTCCGTATAATCATATCCAGTTGACATTGTTATATAATCAGTACGTTGACCGTTTCGGAATTTCTTTTCTTTCAGGTCGTACACACCATTTTCGAATCCTATCAAATAGGGATTACGGTCAATTAAATCAGGGAACTTTTCATTTAAATAGAAATGGGGGAGGCAACCTAAAATAGAATTTCTTTTACAATTTTTGCCAACAGTTTTGAAAATATGTTTTGTAATTTTCAGACAATTTACATTATTTTGTATTGTTCGTTCCAAATCTTTATATTCTTGTGTTTCACTGTTCATATTATTTAAGTCAGATTGAGCCGCATCAATCTGTTTATTCAGGTTGACAGCTTGTTGTTTAAATATATCTCTTAAGTGATCAATAATGGTTTGTTTAAGCTCTTCCTCGCTAGTTTTCAGATATCTACTACCATTAAATTTATACCATACAACCTGTTTTTTGATACTATAACAGACGTAGTCGTTTGAGTGTGACTGATAGAAAATACTTGATAAATTAAGGTCATCATCATCAAGATGATGATTTGTGGTTTTAAACAGATTATAGTACTCAATTGGATTAGTTTCCCTGGCATGATGAATAATTGTTCCGGCTGTATTAGTGTAGGTATCAGAAAATGAGTTCCAATCTTTATGAAGTTCTTCATAGTCATAACACTCAAATTTCTGTGAAAATTGGTCGAAATACTCTAAACCTGTTTCTCCGAATTCATTTTTAAGGGCAACGCCAATTGTAATCCATTCCTTTCTTTTGATTTTCGAAATATCAATAATATCCAATACTTTAAGTAAATAATCATTATTATAGGTAAAGCTATTTTTGGATATATTTTTGACAGGTTTTGGTATTTCAAATTCTAGCAACTTAGACTCGGATGACATAGCTGTTACTAAATAACCAAATTCGGTTTTACATTCTCGACCTTCACATATTTTCAATTCTCGGTCATTTTCATCTTGCTTATGATGATCAAAAAGTCTGAAGTTTTGATTATTACCATAAATATTCAAATCAATAGGGTGTTTAGAATTCCCATCTTTATCAAGGCAATCAAAGAGTGGAGAGTTCGGGTCTTTATTAATTAGCTCAACAACTTTGTGAGCTAAAAATTTACCATGTTGATGCAGATTCTTTAAATGAAAGCCATTAATTATTACATGGTAAGAATATTTTGGCTTCTCACCAAAACGGTGACTTTCTAACACTATTATTGAATTGGGATCCAATTCAATTTCT